>Ga0114994_10001195_pt1 | contig 18572 bp, 14 predicted proteins | sample ArcticOcean_MG_C_9_FD_87043 | JGI IMG/M metagenome (GOLD analysis project Ga0114994, IMG submission 87043) | Marine microbial communities from western Arctic Ocean - ArcticOcean_MG_CB2_152 | ecosystem: Environmental > Aquatic > Marine > Oceanic | place: Arctic Ocean: Canada Basin | collected...
TAAGGCTGGTGATAAAGCGGCACTAGAGAAGCTAACTAAAGCTAATCTTAGATTCGTGGTGAGTGTGTCAAAGCAATATCAAAATCAAGGTCTAAGTCTACCTGATCTGATTAATGAAGGAAATCTAGGTCTCATTAAAGCTGCTCAAAGGTTTGATGAAACTCGTGGTTTCAAGTTTATCTCTTACGCTGTTTGGTGGATTCGTCAGAGTATTTTACAAGCTCTTGCTGAGCAAAGTCGTATTGTGCGTTTGCCTCTTAATAAGATCGGCTCTATTAATAAAATTAATAAAGCATATGCAAGACTAGAACAAGAATTTGAGAGACCTCCAACAGCAGTAGAGTTAGCTGAGTCTCTTGACATGACTCTTGACGAAGTTAAGCAGAGTCTTAAAAATGCTGGACGTCATGTAAGCATGGACGCACCATTGAAGGCCGGCGATGAGAGTTCAAGCACTATGTATGACGTGCTTCGTATAGGAGATTCTCCTGCTCCAGATGATCAGTTGATGACTGAGAGTCTAAGAAAAGAGATTGAACGTTCATTGAGAACATTAACTCATAGAGAAGCAGACGTAATTCGTTTGTACTTCGGACTAAATGGTGAGCACCCTATGACATTAGAAGAGATAGGGGAGAGGTTCGACCTTACAAGAGAACGAGTTCGCCAAATCAAGGAGAAGGCGATTAGAAGATTGAAGCACACATCTAGAAGTCGTATTCTTAAAGGATATTTGGGATAAAGAGTCCATATTTTACATGATGAGCAAAGAATTTAAGCTTTGGATTAATAGCAGCATGCTGCTGATGATAATTGCTATTCTTGCTACCCAAAGTTGTACTAAGGTAAATTACACTAATGACCCCGATGCATTATTGAATTTCTCTAGTGACACCTTGTTTTTCGACTCAGTTTTTACAACTATTGGTTCTAAAAGTTTATACCTGAGAGTTAGAAATAATAACGATGATGCTCTTCTAATCAAGGATATCGAACTAGAGGGTGGCGAAAACTCTCAATATAGAATTAACATTGACGGTGTAGGTGTAGACTTAAATGGCGACCCTTTACTTGCAGTTCACGATGTGACTGTATTGCCAGGTGACAGCTTATATATTTTCGTTGAAGTAACAGTAGATCCTACTAGTTCTACATCTTCCTTTATTGTAGAGGATAAATTGCGATTTAGCACTAATGGCTCCGAACAATACGTTCACCTTATATCTTATGGTAGAAATGCAAATTTCCATCATCAGCCTGGTAATTGGTTTGATTCGAATAATCCCCCAGAACAAATTCTAGCCTGCAACGAAGTTTGGTCTAGTGATTTACCTCACGTTATTTATGGTCCTATACGTGTTGAACCAGGGTGTATGTTAACAATAGAAGCTGGTGCAGAAGTTTATGTGCATGACGGTAGCGGTATTTGGGTTCAAGGAGGAACGATTAATATAGAGGGCACACTAAATGAGAAGGTCGTTTTTCAAGGTGATAGACTAGAAGAGTATTATTCAAATGCTCCCGGTCAGTGGGGACTTAAATTTCCAATAGAGTTTGAATACGAGGGGGAGAATGTATATTTTACAGTTAGCAGAGGGGGTATATGGCTAGACAGATCCTTAGAGAGTAACATTAATCATGCTGTGTTTAAGAATGGAACGGTTGGGATATGGGTTGATACATTATCCGTGGGATCAGAATATTCTTTAAACATCACAAACACAATAATTACAAATATGTCAGCTGTAGGGCTGTTGTCTCAAGGTGGATATATAGATGGCGTAAATAATCTGATTACTGACTGTGGTGAAGCATGTGGTGCGTTCACTTTAGGAGGCAGAATAAATATTCATCTTACGACTTTCGCAAACTACTGGTCTAATGGTACAGTAAGACAAGGGCCGTCAGTGTATGTAAATGACTGGTATGAAAGTTCTATAGGTAGTATTGAGAGGCCATTTGTAGAGGGAACTGAATTTAGAAACTGTATAATTTGGGGGAATAACGCAAATTTAGATGATCACGATGAGTTGACCTCAAACCTTTTTAATGCGAGCATATATTCTTCGCCGTTATTTAACTCTTGTGGTGTTGACGTACAGGATGAGGACTTTCCTCAGACCATTCTTTCTGACAATTGCACTACTGACGCAGAGCCACCGTTTCACTCTGTAATCTTTCGCGATTTTCATTTAGAGGGTAACAATACTATTTGGGACGGAATTAGTTCAATTCCACCTTTATCTGCCGCTGACGTAAGTACAGATTTAGACGGCGCGCCCAGATCTACTTTCAGTCCTGATATAGGGTGTTATGAAAGAAACTAATTCAAACAAGGATAAGGAGTGGTTTGTATCCTGGTTTAACTCGCCTGCTTATCATGTGTTATATGGTAATAGAGACCAAACAGAAGCCGACCATCTTATCGAAGCACTTCATAAGACTGAAGTAAAGGAGGGAGATGTGATTCTTGATGCCGGCTGTGGTGCTGGCAGGCATGTTCTGTCATGGGCTAAGAAAGGTTACTGTTCTAGTGGTTTTGATTTAAGTCCAGAGAGTATAGCACTTGCTAAACAAAGCGCAGCAGAGATAGGGCTAGATGGTCATACAACCTTTAAAGTGCTTGACTTAAGAAGTCTTAAGACTGAACGAGGCTGGATGGAGAAGTTTGATGTTGTAACTAATTTGTTTACTAGTTTCGGTTACTTCAAAACCTCAAAAGAACATGCGGATGTCTTGCAAGGTTTCGCATCATGCCTCAAAGTAGGAGGGAAGCTAGTCTTCGATTATATAAACACACCTTATTCAAAGTCTAGATTAGTAGAAGATGAAGTGGTTAGCAGGGGTAACTACACCTTCCAAATACATAGAGAATTCACAGAGGGGGGGTTCAAAAAATACATTAGATATCAAGATGCTGTTGGTGACCATCAAGTCGTAGTAGAGCAAGTTAAATCATGGAACATCGAGGAGTTAAAGATGTTGCTATCAGCTGTAGGTTTGCAAGTGACAACAAATTATGGTGATTACAACCTAAACCCATATACACTGTACTCTCCACGGTTGATATTAATTGCTGAAAAAACTAGATAATGATCATAACTGGATTCTCATTATTTTTAATAGCTATACTTGGCGGTTTAATTATCGAATTGCTAGGTAAAAAGGCAATAAATCACTTATCATTAATTCTAGCTTTTGGGGGGGCTTATATAATCGGATTGTTATTCCTTCATTTAGTCCCTGAGGCTTTCAGCTATGATGGTAAGATAGCCGGTTTTTTTGTTTTAATCGGGTTTTTAGTCCAAATCCTACTCGAATATATTAGTAAAGGTTTAGAGCATGGACACGCTCATAGTGCCGGGCAATGCGGCGAGCATCATCACGCCCCTGTTTTCCCTTGGGTCGCTTTTGCGAGTTTATGTGTTCACGCACTTTTAGAATCTATGCCATTAGCTGAAGGCGCAGCTCATTCAACGGATCACGTTTTAACTATGGGACCTAAAATGGTTGAACACGCACACATGCATATTTACAATGCAAAAGCTATGAGCTCCGGACTTTTTGTAGGTCTAGCTCTCCATAAACTTCCCGTAGCAATGGTCTTGATGGGACTTATTTCATCAACCAAATCGTCTGTGTTTGTGCGCTGGGGAATGATATGCATATTCGGATTAATGCCTATTTTAGGGATGCTTGCATATGATGGAATAATACATTCTTCAATTGACATCCCCGGAGGTAACATCGCCTTTATGGCCGCAACTCATGGTTTAGTGATAGGGATATTGCTTCACATCTCTACCACTATTTTATTTGAATCAGAAGAAGGGCACACATTTAATATTAAGAAGCTAACAGCAATTTTGCTAGGGTTAGTAGTTGCCTACTTAACACTGTCATAGATAGCTAGCTTTATTTTTTATCACTGAATATTTCAGCAGATAAACTTTGAGCGTGTGACCAAGCTCTTTTGTTTTTCACATCCCAAAGCCCAAGGTTTTCAAACAATTCTATCATTCTCTCTGTAGGGGCATTACCTACCAAAGCATCCTGTGCAAACGGACACCCCCCTATGCCGCGAATGGCACCATCGAATCGTCTGCATCCGGCATCAATTGCAGCTGAAATTTTATTCATTCCATCTACTACATTTAGATGTAAATGCGCTCCGAATTCAACACCACCGACTTCAGGTATTATAGTGTCGAAAACACTTTTAATGATCCTTTCGTCAGCGGCACCTACAGTGTCGCTAAGAGCAATTACCTGTACGCTCATTGTCTCAGATAGTCTTTTTGAAAACTCGGTAAGCATTTCTGGGTGCCATGAATCACCATATGGATTACCAAATCCCATACTTAAATAAACAACAAGTCTTTTATTACTTGAAATACATAAGTCTTGAATATTGCTCAATCTTTTAAAAGCTTCGTCTATACTGGCTCCAGTATTTCTTTGTTGGAATGTCTCAGAAAGTGAAAGAGGAAAGCCCAAGTCGTCTACTACATCAAAACCACACGCTTGAGTTGCGCCTCTCTCGTTTGCAACTATAACAAGTGATCTAGTGCTAGAGTTTTGGATAATGGATTCATTTTCTAACTCCATTAAAACCTTGGCTGTGTTTGCCATTGATGGAACTGCTCTGGGAGAAACGAACGAACCTAAATCCAAAGTGTCAAACCCCACTTCAAAGAGAGTTCTATAATATCCGATTTTATCTTGTGTTGAAACCTTGTGAGGCCAGCCCTGTATGGCGTCTCTGGGGCATTCTACTAGATGAATTCTATCCATGCCTCTAAGTTAGTTAAAGCCTTGTTACAAAAGCCCCCACAAGTTTAATTACAATCCCACCCACACCTACTAGTGTTATAAAACGGCTCAATAAACTAGGTATATGATTTCGTAATAACCACCCCCATCCCACAAGTCCAGCACATATAAATCTCCAGCTGTTCTCTACGGTAAAGCTGATGACGGTTTGGGCTTTAATCCACAAAAGTCCGTTTATCCCTAAATCAGTAACATATCCAGCCATGTCTACAAACACCTTGGAAATATCAGGTAACATTTCGCTAGTAATGAACCCCACACCGAGTAACGCTCCGGTAACGGCCACTAGGGGAGAGGCAATTATGTTTACAGGCAGAAACCATATCGGTAAAGACTTAAATACTGATGCTACCCAAGGGAAAGTAGCGGTTTGAGCAACTATAGGTATTCTAACTAGTAACAATTTGGGGTCATGGACTATTGTAAGAATGCTCGCAGTTGCTGCAAAACTTAACTGTGTTCCTAATTGAATAGGTGCATAGGGGTCTATCCATCCTATTACCCACGCTGATATAGTTAACGCTTGAAAAGGAAGTAGTCTTTTGCCGCTCCAAACTGACAGGCACATAGCGGTTACCATCAGACCAGACCTAACCGCTGACCAAGGGGAACCGCATGCAATGATAAACAACCAAATAAAGATTAAGCCACCTATAGCAAGCCATCTAATTTCTCTTCTCATGCTTCGTAGCATAAGGAGGGGGATAAAACCCACAAGGCCTACATGATATCCGCTCACAGCTAATATGTGTGCTATTCCGATTTCGCTGAATAGCTTTTTAACGTCCTTGCTAATTAAACTTTTATCACCTGTTGACAGGCCTAATAAAAACCCTCTAGCTGTTATACTTACAGAGGAATTCAATAGAATAGAATGCATTTCTTTCCTATAACGAGAAGGAAGATTGTCGGGGCTGGATTCAACAACTGCTATAGGCCTGAATAAACCTCTGCAGCCTAAGGAGCTATAATAAATACTAGTCTCAGAATCATACCATCTTCCCATCACTTTAACCCATGAATATGGGTATGGAATAGTAGAGGGCCATTTTATAGCGACTGGACCATGGGCTTCAGTATTTGCGTGAGTATATATATATTCTCCATGTGATAATGGTTCTGGTTTGCTAGCCTTAAGGGTGATTCAAATTATTTGACCTTCAGGAATCTCTATGGTTGTGGGCAGTTGATGGTTGCCTCTATAAAAACCTATCCAAAAACAAGCAATAACCAAAGCGGCTCTATGTGTGGTGAATTTATATCTCCACTTAAACCCAATCCAGCATCCTAACACAATCCAAAGAATAGGAATAGCAGCATTGTATTCTATGACTCCTAATCCGAAGGGGAGTCCTAACCAAAAAGCAATTGTATAGGGGAGGAGAGGGGCGTAAGAATTCACTCAGTAAACGAACAGTAAAAAAGCTTATCTTATTCAGGTAATTTACCTGTGAGTACTACTATTTTATATAAAGTCACGTTGCTTTAATTCACTAAACTTCTTCACCCCGAAAAAGAAAAATTGAATAATAACGCTCTTTGTATAATATCCAGTACTATTTCCACCAGTTCGTGCGATGGCCTTGATTTCCTTTTTCCGCATCTTTAAAGTAGGCATCAGCCGCAAACAGAAAGCAAAATGGGCTTGGATTACAGACAATAAAAAGGATAACTCAAATCGAAATAAAAAACGAGTTGCTGCTACACCGTCTAAAAGCATCCTTCTAAGGATAAAAAACGGCCAGAATCCTTTTTTGTTCTTCAAAAGAATTGTCAGATTGTTCCTGAAATTCAAGAAAACCTTGAAGGGGCTAGAAGTCGCAAGGGTTCCTCCACCCAGATGATAAACTCGGGCCTTTCCACATACTCCTACTTTATATCCTCTATTTTTCAATCTCCAACATAGATCAATCTCTTCCATATGTGCGAATAGATCTTCATCTAATCCTCCAATCTCCGCCCAAATATCGGCTTCGACAAATAGCGCCGCCCCAGATGCCCAAAACACCTCTTTGTCTACGCAGTAATTATCATCAGATTCAAACCGGTTAAACATTCTACCCGCACAGAACACAAACCCATCTTTATCAATAAAGCCTCCAGCGGCTCCAGCATAATCAAAAAGGCTAGGGTGTTGGTCGCTTAATACTAGAGGTGCACATGCGGACAAGGAAAGTTTGCGCATAGTTTCTGACGTTAATTCTATCCACCCATCAGTCACTCTCACATCGGAGTTTAATAGAATGTACCTATCTGCTGTGATCTTATCTATACCTAGGTTGTAACCTCCTGCAAAGCCATAATTCTTGTCGAGTTTGACAAGTTTTATAGAGGGATGGTTTATTTCAATCCAGCTACAACTATCATCAGTTGACCCATTATCTACCACCCAAATTTCAACGTGCTCATTTGATGAAAACTCAATGACAGATGGGAGATACGTTTGTAAATGTTTAACGCCATTCCAATTCAGAATTACTACAGCCGTCTTCATCGAGGGTTGTAGTATAAATCCTCTGGCTCTTCACGTGAATTAGTATCGTGAGGATTAAGTCTGTTTAATTGTGAAGTCGTTACGCTCAATCTATTTTCCCTTGACTTTAACATTTCAATCCAATCTTCGTTATGTATCTCTCCTGGCATGTCTGACTGTAGAATCTCCATGCATTCGAGGACAACATGGGGTGCGAAAAACAAAAACCTCCTGTTTGTATATCCCATTGTATGATGATAATGCCAAATCTCATAAGGATAATAATCTGTGCCGTGGTGTTTCTCTACAATAGTATTAGGTCTTCCGTATTTAAGGTAAACGTAACCTTGATCTGTATCTGCACCATGACCACTCCTGCATCCACCGAAGACACTATCCACAACCAATACTTCCCGAGCATAATTCAACCATGAAACATCGGGACGAGTTGGTGACTTCTTTACCCAAAATTGCTCTAAAAACCCCTGCAGCTGAGCTATATCAGTACTTGCTTTTAATGTGTTGAGAATAGTCACCTGCTGAGATGAGCTAGCAATAGGCAGATGGTCTTCTAAATGTCTATACAGTTTGTCTATATCTGTCCATCTAGAAGCAAAGTCTAGGAGTGGAATATCATTGAGAGTTTCTGTCTCCTCTTCCAATCGAGCAACAGGGTATAGATGTTCAACAATAACTTCTCCAGTTTTAGACCTTACTTCAATTTTCAAAAAACCTCCATCAGCAGATGGAACTAGCTCATCTACAGGTAAAATTTCGAAAACAGGAATAATAGGTTTTGCTGAAACTCGCTTGTGTCTGGTATGGTGAGGTGATAATACTCCAGATGAATTTGTAAAGCCGAAGGTCATTAAGAATAAAGAGTCAAGTCCTACTACTTGATCTATATTATAAAGTTCTGCATAGAACCTAAGCTGATATGCAAAGGGAGAAATCCTTGTGTCAACCAAAGGCATCATTTCATATCCAGACCTAGTAAAGGAACTTATTATGACTTCTTCAGAAGGCTTAAAAGCCTCTACTATCATTATGTCAGACACTCTAGGGTTATCTCCTAAACTAATGGTGATGTCCTCAGATTGTGTAATCTCAGAATCTAAAGTCTTAAGGTTGGTTGAAATGGTATATACCCCGGCATCTAAAACTAATCGTTCAATGTGAATGTTTGTGCTTACAAATGCTTCTGTTGAATCCGAAATAGAAGGGCTGGTTAAAATAAGTTTGTTAAAAGCTACGATTCCCTCTGTTCCTTCTGCAATTACTGTGATTTCTACTCTTGAAGTCCAAACAGAATCAACGAACTGCATATCCATATAAGTTGCAGGAACTTCCATACAGACATCAATATACCTCGTGCCATCAGCTAACTGATATTTCAAAATATTCACATTAAACTCATTCGTTTGAGAATGAAGACTCTGTAATTGTATTATTAACGATAAAGCAATTAATGGAAAGGCTCTCAACATACTGTAAAGTTAACTAGTGCCATGAATGTCTCTACATGTAGAATGAATAAAGTTTTACCCATAGAAAAGCCCCTCTGTTTACCAGAAGGGCTTTTGTATTTTGCGGAGGCGGAGGGATTCGAACCCCCGGTACCTTGCGGCACGCTGGTTTTCAAGACCAGTGCATTCGACCACTCTGCCACACCTCCTGAATAAGACGCTGCAAAAGTACATCTTCAGTTTCAAATACAACTATAAAATCACAACCCCTTTTGAGTGATAATAGATATTATGTCAAATAGGATATTGTAACTATTACTAATGATTTGAAACCATACAATTGCACTTCTACTGCATTTAGTTAAGAGAATCAAATATCTTTTTCATTTCTAGATACTTATCGTCTTGAAATGTTTTAGCATAAAGATCTTTTAAAATTCTAATTGTATTGTAATCTTTTACCTCAGCGATTAAAGCAACTTCAAAATATGCAATAGCAGTTATGATGCTTTCGTCAGCAATCCGTTTATGTTCGGATCTTTCAGCTCTTTGTTTGCTTGATAGTCTTAGGGGGTAATCATTATATATTGTGAGATGTCCTGAAGCTTCGTTGTTATATAAAATGCCTAACCCATAGTTAGCACCGAAATGAAGTGAGTTAATCTTATGGGCGGCAATAAATGCAGCTTTAGCATTGTCTATATCACCCATGTTTTGATGGATATTTCCGCAAAGCACCCAATATTGATAATTTAATGGATCGCTATTTGTTGCGTCTACAATACATGCTAAAGCCATCTCCTGATCATCGTTTCCAATGTGTAAATTGTACTCCTCAGTGATATATGCTATTTCTTCAGGATATTTTTCTCTTGCGGCTTGGAGGACGGAGATAGCAGACTGAGTATCATCTAGCAACATATACAATGTACTTGCTTCAGTGATTACAAGAGGAATGTTATATTCAAGTTCTGCACAGCTTAAGTACCTGCTTATTGTTACGTTTAACAATTCAATGTTTTTAGGATTTTTTTCAAGTTCTTTTTGGTACGAAATCGCGGCATTCCATATTGACACTGTATCTACCATATCTAGATTTAATCCTATCTCATATGTTAAGTCAAAATATTGTCCAGCAGAAACAAACTCCTCTGTGTTATAACTTCTTGAAGCTTTAGCATAAGCTATGTTTTTAGCTTTTTGTATACCGTTTGTGTGTTCATCTAGCCATCTGCCTTTTTGATCCAATTGCATAGCTTGGAGATATGACTCCAATGTAATTCTTAATGCATTAGGATATTCAATCGATATTTCTTCGTCTTGAGCGATGTTCGAATATATCATGCCTCTATACCTCCAGGTCTTTTCCTTAACCTTTGACTTTTCAATTAAAATCGCTTGCTCTATATATGTAGCCGCCTCTCTGTAGTTGCCGTCTTTATTAGCGTTAAAAGCTGAGACTAGTGCTGGTTGGCCTAAAGCAGTTAGAGAAAAGGCGCATCCCATAATTATTAGAATATGCTTCATTGTAATTAAATGTTATTGTGTTCAGTGCAAAAATACTCAGATAATTGCCACTTTCACATAGCAATTCATCCTTCAAGATAAAACCTTCAAACCAAACTCCGTGCCTAAATCCTTTTGAGCCTACTTAAGCCGCTATAGTTAAGCCTCGGTATCTTCGTTTGATTCGTCAGTGTCGTTATCCTCACCTTCAGTAGAGTCGTTAGAGGCAGGAGTATTCTCATCCCCTTCAATTCCATCTAAATCATCAAGATCTTCTTCTTCATCAGCTTTAGGGACTCTGCAAACTGAGGCTATCTCGTCCTTACCCTTAAGGTTAATGAGTCTAACGCCTTGTGTTGCACGGCCCATTACTCTGAGGTCGCTAACTGCCATTCTTATGGTGATGCCGGATTTATTAACGATCATTAAATCGTGCTCGTCCGTGACATTTAGGATTGAAATAAGCTCGCCAGTTTTCTCTGTTATCTGTAGAGTTTTAACTCCCTTACCTCCCCTATTCGTGATTCTGTAATCATCAACAGCAGAACGTTTTCCATATCCATTCTTAGAAACAACAAGGATTGAACTTTCAGAGTCATTTACACAGACCATTCCTATCACCTCGTCATCGGGACCGCCAAGGGTAATTCCTTTCACTCCCATAGCAGTTCTACCAACAGCACGAGTTTTCGATTCGTTAAAGCGAATTGCCTTACCGGATTTAAGTCCGATAATCACTTCGCTATCTCCATTAGTAAGGCGAGCTTGTAACAGCTCATCTCCGTCTCTTATAGTAACGGCGTTAATTCCGTTAGTTCTAGGGCGGCTATATGCTTCAAGGCTAGTTTTCTTAATTAGACCCAGTTTCGTTGAAAGAACTACGTAATTAGCATTAGCATATTCAGTGTCTTTAATATCCTTTACAGGTATATATGCCAGTACTTTGTCTTCCAGCCCTATCTGTATTAAATTCTGTATAGCTCTTCCCTTTGCTTGCTTGCTACCCTCTGGAACCTCAAAGATTCTCATCCAGAAGCATCTGCCGTTTTGGGTGAAAATAAGAAGCCAATTGTGGTTAGTAGCGGTAAATATATTCTCGAGAAAATCCTCTTCCCTTGTCGAAGAACCTTTAGAGCCAACCCCTCCCCTAGATTGAGATCTGTATTCTGCAAGTTTTGTTCGCTTGATATAGCCAGCATGACTTATTGTGATGACAACTTGCTCATCGGGGATCATGTCCTCTATTGTAACGTCACCACCAAATGGGTCTATTTCTGAACGTCTTCCGTCAGCGTACTTCTCTCTGATGTCTTGAATCTCCTCTTTAATAATGGACATTCTTCTTTCCTTGTTAGCAAGAATATCCCTTAGGTCAGTAATTAATGCCATTAACTCATCGAACTCAGCTCTAAGCTTGTCTCGTTCTAGACCAGTAAGCTTCTGAAGTCTCATGTCTAGAATAGCTCTAGCTTGAATCTCACTGAGTTTAAATGAGTCCATTAATCCATTTCTAGCATCTTCAGGAGATGAACTAGCCCTTATCAGTTTAATTACAGCATCGATATTATCTAGAGCAATGATCAAGCCCTCAAGAATGTGTGCTCTTTCTTCTGCTTTGCCTAATTCAAACTGTGTCCTTCTTACAACTACTTCGTGTCTATGTTCAACAAAGTGATGAATCATGTCCCTTAGGTTCAATAATACCGGTCTTCCTTTTACAAGAGCAATGTTATTTACTGAGAATGAGTTCTGTAGTGCTGTATACTTATATAGCTTATTTAAGACAACATTAGTTATCGCATCTCGTTTTAATTCATACACAATACGCATTCCATTACGATCTGACTCGTCACGAATCTCACTAATCCCCTCAATTCGTTTGTCATTGACTAAGTCTGCCGTTTTTCTTACCATCTCGGCCTTATTGACTTGGTAAGGGATTTCGGTTACTATAATTACCGCGCGACCACTCTTTGTCTCTTCGAATTCCACCTTCCCTCTTACCACCACCTTTCCTCTACCAGTTCTAAAAGCTTCATGAGCTCCCTCTAGCCCAAAGATCACACCACCGGTTGGGAAATCAGGAGCTTTCACGAACTCCATTAAATCTTCAACGGTACAGTTTTCATTTTCAATGTAATGCGACACACCATCAAGCACTTCACTTAAGTTGTGAGGCGGCATGTTAGTCGCCATACCTACAGCAATACCAGACGCTCCATTGATCAGCAGGTTCGGTAGCTTTGCGGGTAGTACAGTAGGCTCCCTTAAGCTCTCATCAAAGTTAGGCCTGAAGTCAACTGTGTCTTTATCTAGATCGCCTAACATTTCTTCAGCGACTTTTTGTAGTCTAGCCTCAGTGTAACGCATAGCAGCCGGGTTATCTCCGTCAATACTACCGAAGTTTCCCTGGCCGTCAACCATAGGGTATCTGAGTGACCAATGCTGAGCCATCCTCACCATGGTGTCATAAACAGATGAATCTCCATGCGGGTGGTATTTACCTAAAACCTCACCTACAATACGCGCTGATTTCTTGTGTGCCCTGTTAGCGTGTACCCCCAGGTCTAACATTCCGTAAAGAACTCTTCTGTGAACAGGTTTTAAGCCGTCTCTGACGTCTGGCAATGCTCTTGAAACAATCACTGACATCGAGTAGTCGATGTATGCTGACTTCATTTCATCCGAAATGTTAATTTGGATAATTTTTTCTCCTTCTATCATAGTGTCCTAAATGTGTCCTGAACAGTCGTTAATGCTCTCAATTTCACAACTTACGCTTCATGCCGAATGAGCAAAAAACACAATGCGTTGAAAGGCTATCAAAAATACGAAATCGAACTCTATTGTATGCACTTTTTATCACTTCAATTCTCAACAATAAAGAACTTTTCATTGTGCATAATGATTGATAGAACATTCGTAATTGTTAGAAGAGATTAGTAGATTTGGTACATACACAGACAACGAAACGCTTGATTGTTGCGTTATAACATTGATTAGTCACTTTGTTACGATTAAATCAAACAAACATTAGAAGGAATGGACGCAAAATTTTCACCCAGAGTTAGAGAAGTAATTACTTACAGTAGAGAAGAAGCATTACGTTTAGAGCACAATTACATTGGTGTAGAGCATCTTTTGTTAGGCCTCATTAAAGAGGGAGAGGGTACGGCAATTAAAATATTGGAAGGATTAAATTGCGATATAGCGAAACTAAGAAAGCTGGTAGAGGAGTCTATTAAACCAGTTGTAGGCAAAGCTGTGGGTGCTGGAAACATGCCTCTCGTAAAACAAGCTGAGAATGTTTTAAAGATTACTTATTTAGAAGCTAAGATTTTCAAGAGCTCTGTTATCGGAACAGAACACTTACTATTCAGTATATTGAAAGCGGATGACAATGTGGCAAAGAAATCACTGTCAGCATTCAACATAGATTACGATACGGTTAAGGAAGAGTTTGAAAACATGCTCCCAGACCCGAAAAACGAAAATCTTCCTAGTATTGAAACTCCAACTTCTGAAGAAGATGACTTTGCTACTGAAGATAGTCCCTCCGGAGGTAAAGGTTATGGAGCATCATCGTCTAAACAGGAAGGCAAAAGAAAGGGAGAGCCTAAGAGTAAGACACCCGTTCTCGATAATTTCGGAAGGGATTTAACTAAGATGGCTGAAGATGGCAAGCTAGACCCTATAGTGGGCCGCCAAAAAGAAATCGAAAGAGTATCTCAAGTGCTTTCAAGAAGAAAGAAGAATAACCCTATTTTAATAGGAGAGCCTGGTGTAGGTAAGAGTGCTATTGCAGAAGGTTTGGCATTAAGAATAGTAGAAAAAAAGGTAAGTAGAGTTCTTTACAATAAAAGAATAGTCACTTTAGATATTGCTTCACTTGTCGCTGGCACTAAGTACAGAGGGCAGTTTGAGGAAAGAATGAAGGCCGTTATGAATGAGCTGGAGAAATCACCAGATGTGATCATCTTTATCGACGAGATTCATACTATTGTTGGGGCAGGGGGTGCGAGTGGTTCCCTAGATGCCGCTAATCTATTTAAACCAGCTCTAGCAAGAGGTGAGATTCAATGCATAGGAGCTACTACACTTGATGAGTTTAGACAATATATAGAGAAAGATGGTGCCTTAGAAAGGAGATTCCAGAAAGTGCTAGTAGAACCTACTAACATTGAAGAAACCATTCAGATTTTATTAAATATTAAAGACAAATACGAAGAGCATCATAGTGTTCGCTATACAGATGAAGCAATAGATGCTTGCGTTAATCTTACGGCTAGATACATAACCGATAGACACCTTCCCGATAAAGCGATTGATGCGTTGGATGAAGTGGGTTCTAGAGTCCATTTGAATAATATTCATGTTCCACAAGAAATTCTTGATATAGAGGTTGAAATAGAAAGAATCAAGGAAGAAAAAGTCAGGGTTGTAAGAAGTCAGCGTTATGAAGAGGCTGCTAGATTACGAGATACTGAAAGAAATCTGAATGAAAGGTTAGAAACTGCGAAAAGGGTTTGGGAAGAGGAGAATAAGAATATGCGTGTTACTGTGACTGTAGAGCATGTCGGTGATGTAGTTTCGATGATGACTGGGATACCTGTTCAGAGAATTGCTGAGAAAGAGAGTGGGAAGCTTGCTCGCATGGATAAGGATATCGAGGGCAAAGTAATAGGTCAGGAAGAGGCAATTAAGAAAGTTGTAAAAGCGATTAAACGTAACAGAGCAGGACTTAAAGACCCTAACAAGCCTATCGGGTCCTTTATTTTCTTAGGCCCTACAGGAGTGGGAAAGACTCAACTGGCAAAGGTTCTAGCTAAATTCATGTTCGATAGTGATGATGCCCTGATTAGAATAGATATGAGCGAGTACATGGAAAAATTTGCTGTAACTAGACTTATAGGAGCTCCTCCAGGATACGTGGGATATGAAGAAGGTGGTCAATTAACAGAAAAAGTAAGAAGACGCCCCTACTCTATCATTCTTCTAGACGAGATTGAGAAAGCCCATCCTGATGTTTTCAATATATTATTACAAGCTCTAGATGATGGCCAAATGACGGATAGTCTTGGTCGTAAGATAGACTTTCGAAATACTGTTATGATTCTAACATCTAACATCGGTGCGAGACAGCTCGCTGATTTCGGTGCAGGTGTAGGATTCAGTACCGCGGCTCATAAGAATAATGAGCAAAGTAATCGAGCTAGTGTGATCCAAACTGCTCTAAAGAGGGCGTTTTCACCAGAGTTCCTAAATAGAATTGACGATGTAGTTCTGTTTAATTCTTTAACACGCGAGCATATTCACATTATTATAGACATTGAGCTCGAAGCACTTTCTAAGAGAGTAGAGAGTATTGGATATGGGCTCGAAATAACAGATTCAGCTAAAGATTTCATTGTGGATAAGGGATATGACGAGAAGTTTGGCGCTAGACCGCTAAAGCGAGCTATCCAAAAACATCTTGAAGACCCTTTTGCTGAGGAGATAATCAACTCTTCTATTAGCGAAGGTGACTTACTGAAAGCGGATTACGTAAAGGATGCGAAGGAACTTACTATTGTTGTTATTAAAGGAGGCATATTAGAACTCCCTGCAGGTGCAGTAGAGGCGTTGGAATTGACAGTAGAAGACTCAACTGATGATGCTCCATTGAATGAAAAAGAGGTTAAGAAGAAACCTGCTGCCACTAAAAAGAAGTCAACTAAATCTATAAAAGGCAAGTCACCAGATAAGGAGTCTAATGATTGATGTTCTGAAGAAAATCCTTTTATCTGTATATAGATTCTCGTTGGTGGTTCTTAAGAATCGGTATGCTGCAACATTTGTGATTGCATTAACATGGATTATGTTCGTTAGTGATATTGATTTGTTCTTTATTTTAAGAGAACAAAAAGATCTGAATAGGATCCATCGCGATGTGGCAGCACTCACCATTAAGAACTTAGAGCTTGAAGGACAATTGATAGATGTTGACGACTTAAGTACTCTCGAGCGCATTGCTAGAGAGAAGTACTATATGAAAAAACCAAATGAGGAGGTTTACAGGATTGTAGACTAATCATTAAGGGATTTCAAAACCAATTTTGAAGACTGTTGACGAAGTTGCTGATAGCATTACCGTCGGTTAGAATGCAGAAGAGTAGACCATAAATGGCTCCATATATATGTGCATCGTGTGCTATACCAGTATTATTTCGTTTTTGCATATTACTCTCATATAGAAAGAACAGAACTCCAGCTAAAACAGCAGGTATAGGTATAATAAAGAACAGAAGAAGAGTATGGGTCGGGTAACTAAGAATAAATGCCATTAACACGGCACTAACAGCTCCAGATGCACCTAAAGATCTATACTCGGGGTTAAATTTGTGCTTCATCAGTGCTGGTATAGAACCAGCAATTATTCCTCCGAAATATAAAACGGCAAAACCATATTCTTGTGGCAGAGGGATTATCCCAGAACTATGTGAACCAGACAGCCAATCAAATTGAACTCTATTCCCGAACTCCCACAACACGAACATATTGAAGAATAGATGGGTGAAGTCCGCGTGTACAAAACCGTGAGTAATTATTCGATAAAACTGATTCTCAGTATTAACTAAATACGGTGATAGAAGTAGCCTGTCAAGTAGGTCATGTCTTTTAAAACTATACCAAGAAATTAAACTTGTCGCTACAACGATAGGAAATAGTATATCCATAATTAATCACTAGAATGATCTGCAATGATTAACCACTCTCCTTCCATCTTTTTCCAAAGAAGAGAATACATACCATTATTAATTCCTATTAGATTCCATTCACCTATCAGAAGACCTGCGTCAGAACTAACAGGCACCCATATAAGATTAGTGAACTCAAGACTACCCATATCTTCTCTAGTTGGGTATGACTTCTTGTAATTACTTAACGTCGTCTCGTACCCGTTATTTACTGAGTTCCCTATAAACAATAGTTCTTCCGAATCCCAGTATCCAATCATAAAGCCTTCAATATCGCCAGAATTCCATGCGTTTTGTTGATTCTGCATAATCTCAGATATTTCTGCAGGCATACCAGTTAAGTTCATTTGATCTGATGTCTGCTCCACAACAATTGCAGATAAAAGAATTAGAAGTAGAGCCTTAAACATTGAATCTAAAGTGCATTATGTCTCCATCCTTAACTATATACTCCTTACCCTCTACAGATAGCTTGCCGGCATCTTTAACTGCCTGCTCTGACCCTAGGTCTACAAAATCATTATAAGCCATCACTTCAGCTCTAATAAATCCCTTCTCGAAATCTGTATGAATTACTCCCGCAGCTTGAGGTGCCGTAGCTCCCTTTTTAACTGTCCAAGCCCTAACCTCTTTTACTCCTGCCGTGAAATACGTCTGTAGATTAAGCAACTCGTAAGCCGTTCTAATAAGTACTGCAACACCGGGCTCTTCTAGGCCGATGTCTTCAAGAAACATTTGACGTTCTTCAATATCATCAAGCTCGGCAATATCTGCTTCAATTGCAGCACCTATAGTAATAACCTTCGCGTTCTCTGCCAAGGCCATTTCCTTTACCCTTGTAACATAATCATTCCCGGTAACTACGCTCTCTTCATCTACATTGCACACGTACAATACTGGTTTTGCCGTAAGAAGTTGCATTTCTTGCATCATAAATTCTTCAGACTCTTCTAGCTCTAGCTTCCTAGCGTTTTCACCGCTTTCTAGAAGGCTTATCAGTCTTACATAAAACTCTAGTTGTTTAACCGCTTCCTTATCCCCAGTTCGTGCCGCTTTTCCTGTTTTTTCTTTCTTAGCTAAAACGCTATCTAGATCCTTAAGCTGTAGCTCCATATCTATCACCTCCTTATCCCTAATAGGGTCGACACTTCCATCGACATGTATTATGTTATCATCATCATAACATCTGAGTACGTGAAGTATTGCGTCTGTAGTTCTAATATTACCAAGGAATTTATTACCCAAGCCCTCCCCTTTACTCGCTCCTTTTACAAGTCCAGCTATATCGACTATTTCTACAGTGGTGGGTAGCACATTCTGAGGCTGAACTAATTCAGCTAGCATGTTAAGCCTCTGATCTGGTACTGTTATCACTCCTAGATTAGGTTCTATTGTACAAAACGGAAAATTTGCGCTTTGAGCTTTTGCGTTAGACAAACAATTAAAAAGGGTGGATTTACCAACATTTGGAAGTCCAACTATACCACACTGTAATGCCATGATTATTTCTATTAAAGATTTGCAAAGGTAAAAAAATAACCTCTCAACGATTTACCA
>Ga0114994_10001198_pt1 | contig 18555 bp, 11 predicted proteins | sample ArcticOcean_MG_C_9_FD_87043 | JGI IMG/M metagenome (GOLD analysis project Ga0114994, IMG submission 87043) | Marine microbial communities from western Arctic Ocean - ArcticOcean_MG_CB2_152 | ecosystem: Environmental > Aquatic > Marine > Oceanic | place: Arctic Ocean: Canada Basin | collected...
ACGAGAGATAAATATCAGTACGGTGTCGGCATTGCACCCTCAAAAACGCGCGACGTCCGACGGCGGATGGAAAACACACAAAAGCGCAGGTAATTTTTCGGCTTTGTCACTCGCTTTCGCCTACGAACTTTACAAAGAACTGGATATGCCCATAGGAATTCTATTGAGCGCGCACAGTAATACCCGCATCGAAGCTTTTACTCAGCGCCAAGCAATCGAAAAACATTTCCTTATCCAGCAGGATGCGGAACTTATTCAAGACGCGGACCCATTGACGGAGCAAGGGCGCAGAGCATTCGAACAATATCACTCCGATATTCGGGACTGGCAAAAAGTAGCAGGTGACGCCGCGGTGGCAGGGGGCAGAATACCAACCCGCCCAAACTTACCCGGTATCGCAGGCATGTGGCGAGGACCGTCTCAATTTTTCAACGGTAAGATTAACCCCGTAGTTCCCTATGCAATTCGCGGAGCAATCTGGTGTCAGGGTACAAGTAACGCAGGAGACGGAAGAATCTACGCGGCAAGAATGGAAGCCCTAGTAAACGGCTGGAGAGATTCGTGGAAAATGCCCGAAATGCCGTTCTACTTCACTCAAATGCAATGCTATGGCGCTCCCGATCCTAATACAGTGGGATTTGCAGACATCCGGCAGGCCCAGCACATGTACTTTATGAATAACAGAGCCCATGTTGGAATGGTGGTTCAGTCAGACCTCAACTCAGCGAGACCGCAAGGAATTCACTACTACAACAAACTGCACCCAGGTATGCGGATGGCCCGTTGGGCATTGGCAAAGCAGTATGGCCGAGACATCGCATACACCGGTCCAATCTATACCGGCTATCAAATCAATAAGAATAAAGTCATCGTATCCTTTGAAAAGGAAAGCTTATTTGGCGGGCTGATGGTTGGTAACAAAGGGATGGCCAAAGATTATCGAGAACCGGACAAGTATGTTGAACCGGCAGTGCCAACTCCAAATGAAAAACTGAATCATTTCCGACTGTGTGACCAAAATAAGCAGTGGCATGCGGCCGCTGCCGTCATTGTTGGCGACACGGTGGTTGTCACTTCGATAAACGTGACAAAACCAATCGGGGTGCAATATGCTTACAACGCGGTGCCGGAAAACTCGAACCTATACAATCGTGCCGGTTTACCGGCGACACCCTTTGCGGAGGTCAATGGCGAACTGATCTTCGAAGAAGATGATCTAGAGAAAGTGGCCGCGTTAAAAGCAAGGTATGCCCAATACACCGATCCTGACTATCCGATCCTGCAAGTCGTTGAATATTTCCGGGACGGTGCTATCATCCAACGCAACAAGCCAATTCCTATTTGGGGACACGCCAATGAGGGCGTCAGCGTTACAATAACCCTCGGTCAAATCACCAGAACCGCTGTGGCAAATAATCTTCAGCAATGGTCGGTCGTATTCCCTCCGCTTGAGGCCTCCATTAAGCCCATCGTTCTGTCTGTCGAATCGAGCCATGGGCATAGTAAAGCCGTTAATGATATTCTAGTTGGCGATGTCTGGTATCTAACAGGAACCACGCTACTTAATGGAGAATTGGCCTACAATCAACGTGACAAGGAAACAAAGATCCCTCCGTCCATGCCGCTTGTTCGCGAGTTCAGGCGAAAGACCTCGGCCAGTTCGTTTCCCACACCTAGAAAACGCAAGTTCGAAACGGGTGGAGGAAAGTATCGCTCGTCATGGTTGACCGCTGATTTTTCTGTGCCCGAACAGGGTGTGACAATGTTTGCGTATGAATTCGCAAAGACCCTGAACCGTGAGGGAATTCCCCAGGGATTCATTACGATGTCTTCAGGCAATGGTGGAAGAAACCAACAAATGGCTTCTCCGCTGTCGTGGACTTCTTTTAACGGCGTGAAAGACGTTGTTCATCCCGCCTTTAATACTCGTCTTAACGAGTTGTTCATGCAGTATCCAAACACGTCCCTCGCACAACAAGCTGCCAACAGTCATCTCAAGGAAGTTAATAGCTTTGTTAAAACGATCATCGAGGCGAACAAGCGAAATGCCGACATGTCCTACGCTACACCACTGGGAGGTCCGGCTTTTCCAGAGGCGGGCAAAAACAGTACCGTTCGATCGGACATGATCCCGACATACGCTTACAACTGGTGCGTCAGCCCAATGACCCCCATGTCCATTGCCGGCGTCATCTGGATTCCATCCGAAAACAACATTGGATACACACCCACAAACTACGCTGCCGAAATGGAGATCTACGCCAAGAGTCTGGCTAGTACTTATGGAATGGGCAAAGTGCAATTCTTCTATGGTCAGCCTGCAGATTCACTGGTAGAAGGAATAACGCCGCCCACAATCCCTGGCGCAAAACTTGTCAACTTCGACCAATGGCCAAAGAGCTTGAAAAGCATAGCGATTGAAATGGCCAAGCAGGCTGAATAATCCGCTTCGCAGTTGCAGTCGTGATTAGTTAACAACCAGTCACGTTTAAGCAACCATAGTGGTTCAACATACCTTCCAAGGTCTAACTATAATTTCCTCATGATACGCCCATTATGGCAACAAAACTTATTCTCACTATCTTTTTTATCCGCACCTGTAAACCGACCGCCGCCAACTCGCATTCGTTTTACAAAGCCCCACGCGGCGTGTTTTCTAGGCGACCCAATGAGACTCAGTCGCTGACCAACATCAAACGATTGGGCCCCGTCGGTATAGGAATTGATCTGCTTACGATCGCATTTAAGATGCGAATCAGTCATGTCGAGAAAGGTTCACCCGCGGCCAAGACGGGAAAACTAAAAGCGGGACAGATTACCAAATCGATCAATGGCCAACAACTTGCGGACATAGATCCGCGAATCCAACTTGGAACAATTCTGTCTGAAGCTGAAGCAACGGACGGAGTTCTTCGTCTCGCTATTAAGTGCGTAGCGGAAGAAGTGATTGTTAAAATCCCAGTCCTAGGCGTTTACAGTAAAACGTTGCCCCGCCAACAAACTATTCCCAAGAGTACCAACTGCCAAAACTGCCATGGGGTGTTGAAGCTGACAATATCTTTATCTCCTTGGAAGCAGCACCAGATGCAACCAGCAAGCAACTAGATGAATACTTCGCTGCCATACGCACGGCTGAGAAGGAACTGGCTACATCCGATGCGTGGCTGGATCGACCCAAGCCTAAGGTGAACGTCGAAGTTCCGCAGGACATTGCGGAACCGTCGGAATTGCTCGGCCGCATTCTTGATCTGATGAATCTGATTCCGCTGATGCTGCAGACCGATTCAACGCGAGTGTTCAGCCCGATGATTCAGGATCACGGCGTTGTGCCCAACATCGCCAGGGTACAGTCGGGGCATCACCCACTGTCCCATCCTGGTCAGGATCCCGCGAAGATTGACCAACTGAAGATCATCGAATCCGGAATCCTTTCAACATTCTCGTCCCAGAACAGCTGTTCTACCATAGAACGAATCATGGTGATTAGGCAGAGCCCTCCAGTATCATCCGGATTTTCACCCTGAGGCTTTCTACTTTTTGCGGCTTCTCATCAGCCATGTTTTTCGTTTCGGACAGATCGGATTTCAAATTGTATAGTTCGACGCCATACTTCACGCCTCTCTCACTATTAAAACCTCGACGACCTTTGGTGTTGATTAGTTTCCAATCACCATCACGGATAACCTGAGCGTCATGCAGAATTGGTGATCGCGGTGCTTGTTGCAGGGCTGGGTGGAGCAGGGTTTGCAGAAAACTGACACTGTCTTCCGCAGTTTGCTTCGTGATCTCGTCCTGACCTGCGACCTCTGCTAAAGTGGCAAAGATATCGGCAAATGCTATCGTCCGCTCGTTTTTGATACCGGATTTAACGTGCCCCGGCCACTGGATAATAAACGGGACGCGATGACCGCCCTCCCACACACTCGCCTTAATTCCACGTAATGGTCCGACGGACTGATGACCAAACTTCTTTATATCTTTGTCGTACCAAACCGGACCGTTGTCACTGGAAAACACGACCAATGTATTATCACTCATTCCGGTTTTGTCTAAACTCTTTAAAACCTGCCCAACAATGCTATCGACGGTCATCACGAAGTCACCGTACATTCCAGCGTCACTCTTTCCAACGAACTTCTCTGTCGGTAACCAGGGAGTGTGCGGTGATGGCAGAGCCAGATATAGGAAGAGTGGTTTCTTTCCGTCATGTGATTCAATCACTTTACACGCTTCGCTGGCGAACCGAGGAGTCACTTCAGCATGCTTAAAGTCGGGAGCGATATCGCCCTCACGCCAAAAGGCTCCCTGGATATTATTCCAGTCCTCTTTGCCACCGACGCTGGTGCTAGCGGCAACTCTCTCTGTCGGCGGCATTACGGCTACGGCATCTTTGATGTAAAAGTATGGTTGGATGTCGAGCGAAGCATGCATACCGAAGAACGAATCAAAACCGCGATCCACCGGACCACCTGTAAGAGGTTTTCCATAATCGAATTCTAGACGTTGTTTTCCGTTGGCGTCCGTCAATGATTTTCGGTCAAAACCGAGATGCCACTTACCGACCATGGCCGTCTGGTATCCGTTGTTACGGAGCATGCTGGCAACCGTCTGGCGGTTTTCGGCAATGACGGGGTGATTGGTATTGAAACTGGATTTTCTCGCGGAAAATCTCCCTGTGAGTAATGAATATCGCGATGGGATACAGGTTGAGCCACCGGAATGAGCATCAGTGAAACGCATTCCATTCTTTGCTAGACTGTCCAGATGAGGAGTTTGTATTTTGCTTTGCGGATTGAAGGCTTTAAGATCTCCATACCCCATGTCATCAGCTAGAATAATAACGATATTGGGATTTCTCGTCGCCTGAACTGGCGTTTTCGGTATAAAACACAGTGACAGTGTGACAAGAAGTGCAGTGGTGAGTATCTGTAATTTGGATTGATATATCATTTCCGTTTAATTGAACCTTCTGCTCATGGCGCGGGACTAAACACGGTTTTAGCTAACGTACATTTCATTCTACCGCACGAGAGATCTGTCTGCCAAGATGATCACGACGAGAGGGCACTGGTCCGAGTCGATAGCTGCAACTCACCTTGGAGATTTTCTTTCATAAGTGTTGATAGCCGATTTCAGGGCAACCTTGTTGGTTCGTCGGTAATTTGATACGATCACGCGTTACAGTTATCCGGTGCAGCACCAGACGCTAGGCAAGGTAAAATTGGCGGGGAGTTATGAGAAAGATTATTTACAGTGTGTTTATAATAATTCTCTCGCTGATGGCGTGCTTTTGCGTCTTTGGATTCGTGGCAACCTTCGAGCCTGTAGAACACGCGTTGATGTTCCGAATAGGCTATGCGGCAATGGGCGCGTTGTCTTTTTCTGGCGCGGTATTTATGCTCATCATTGGTTGTCGGAAAAGCCGATAAACAGCACGGCAGGTTCCTGTCAGTAATTTTTACTGTCGCAGTGCGACTACCACGCTCTCAAGTAATTTCACGAGACTTCGAAAAACGGTATTTATCATGATCACAAAAAATGAAAAAGTGCAACGCGTACTTGGTGGATCATTTTTTGAAAGAACATGGCTGTGGATTATATCCAAGGTGCAGTTTTTACTGCTTGGCGCTCACAAGGATAAAAATGATGTTACCCTCTTAAAACAAATACGCAAAGAACGTGTCTCTATGCTTACCGCTTACGAATCGTATACGATTCTGAGCACGGCTCGAAGTGTTAAAGATCTCGCCGGAGATATGGCAGAAGTTGGCGTCTTTAAAGGTGCGTCGGCTAAGATTTTATGTGGACTTAAGGGTGATAAGGCACTGTTTCTTTTTGATACGTTTGCAGGCTTGCCTGCCAATGCCAAAGAAGACGGAAACGTACATACCGAACATCGATATACGTGTAGTCTGGAATCCGTTCAGCAATACTTGGACGATTACGACAATGTGCATTTTTTTAAAGGTCTCTTTCCAGACTCAGCCAACACTGACGAGGCTGAATTGATTCTTGCCGATCGACAATATAGCTTCGTTCATTTTGACGTCGATCTGTATGAAGGAACCAAAGCCTGCTTAGAATACTATTACCCACGGATGGTTTCCGGTGGGATCATGCTTTCGCACGACTATTCTCTGCTGCGTGGAGTCAAACAGGCATTTGATGAATTCGTCAGTGAAATCCCTGAGGGCCTAATCGAATTTCCTTCGACCCAATGTATGATTGTTAAACGGTAGTCTGCAAATCTCTATTTTGCGGCGGCATCTTTAGCATTTTCGGAACCCATTTTTTTTCTTGCGATCCACTAAATTACACTATTAATCGCCGGAATCTCTCAGCGTTGCAGACTCCTCCTAGGAAGAATTCCAAGTCAGGTTGATGCCGCTGATGCGATCGACAAAACCGTTTGGAACTTTTAAATACATAGGCTATACTTACTGCCGAGAGTTGGGAACAAACGTTTTATCTCAGCCAAAACAGGAAGTCGTCGATTCAATCTAAGAATCTCATCGGAGCAACGATACGTCCATGAATCCACTTGCAGATTCGGCTAATCCTCGCATGCGGCAATGGGCGTCGAGTCATCTGTCTGATTATGACGCACACCAACCCGGCACCATGTTTGCCAAAGGTGTTGTCATGGACGTGGCACAGGGGTATGAACTTCAATCAGCTGTGTCGCAATTGCGGTGCGACCGTGGAGAACGGGTAATTGGTTATAAGGTCGGGTGCACGTCGCCAACAATAAGGGCACAACTCGGGATCCATCATTGCGTCACCGGTCGGCTATACGCCTCAGAACAACATGCACCAGGCGTTACGCTGTCACGTAAGAAATTCGCGAATCTTGCCATCGAGGGAGAGTTAGCCGTGGAACTATCACGCGAACCGGACAAGAAAGATCTTACCACAATGGGGATTCCCACTTGTGTTGCGCGTGTATTTCCCGTGATCGAATTACACCATCACGTGATGCGAGGTGAGCAACCTTCGGCTGGAGAACTCATCGCCAACAATGCGTTGCACGCTGGGTTCATCGCGGGAACCGGCATCCACACTACCAACATTGATAGTGAAGCAATTGCTGATTCACCGTTAATATCATCGGGGCTATCGATCTTCACCGATAATCAGTTGCACGCTGAGTGCAGCGGACCAGCGTTGACGCAAACGATTCGTTCCTCGCTAAAATGGCTAACCGCAGTGGTACGTGAACGCGGTGACAGGCTCCGTGCCGGTCAAATCATCCTCACAGGATCAATCCCGAATTTAATTCCGATTAACGGCGACTGCGGCATCCGAGTCGAGGCCTCGCCATTCGGTAATGTTGATGTTAAGTTCATAACATAAATCATTCTTAGGCAAGACGTTCTTTTTACTGAAAGCTAGGCAATCCCGATATGGCTTACGACGATACGTTGATAGTAGATCACATCAAGCAGACGCACAGCACGGAGTTACTCAGTGAACGCGAGAAGCACTTAATCGGTCTGGCCGTGACGCTGACTCGCGGGTGTCATGTCTGCACTCAAAATCGGATCGAAAAAGCCCGCAGTATTGGACTCACAGACGATGAACTTAATTCGCTGGTCGCGGTGACAGCGGCAGTCAATAGTGGTGTCACCGGCGCCACGGCCCGTATAGCGTTTGGCATGATCGAGCAGGACAACTCTGCCGAATGCGGAGATGTCTGCTCGCCGAATCCAAAATAAGCGAACACACTAACCAATAGGATTTCGACATTAACGGCATCGTATAACTGGCTCGTCCGGCGCGTACCGACCACTGAAACCGACTATCCGTTCCGAATAGGTTTAAATATAATACATTTATGCGGCGTAACACATGAAGCCAACCAATCTATTTTTCACGTTCTTAGCACTCCTCATAGCTCTTCCCGTTTCCGCTGAAAAGGTCCCCGCTCAGTTACCGGATCCGGATGGAGAACCGGGCGACGCCACCCGACCGGTCAAGGTCTACATTCTCGCTGGCCAATCCAACATGGTAGGCATGGGCGATCTGAGCGGTGCGAAAAACCTTTACAACGGCGTCTACTTTAGCTCCGACCCCGCCATCCCCGGCGAGTTTCAAATCTACCGTGTCGGCAACTACAATGCCTCAGCGCTGAGCGTCTATCTACCAAACGGTGCGCCAACCGATAAACCAATTTCCGAGGGTCACCTCGAAGTACCGCAGCGTGGAGTCTATCAACTGCACTGCGGATTTGGCGATAGTTCATTTAGCGTTATGCAACTCGATAGTAAGGAAGTCTACCGCCGCGATCCTGACGGTGAACCGGTCATGCAAGAGGTGACTCTCAAGCCAGGTACTCGCTATACTTTTAAAATTTCCAACTTCCAGGGAGACCCGCCGCGCTTCTGGATGCAAAAGATCGATTTACTTGGAAATGGTGACCTTGAGTCGGTGGCCAGACGCGAAGGGAAGTTTCCGTGGCTCGTCGATAACGAAGGAAACTGGACAATCCGCAATGACGTATATTTCCAAGAAGCCAGACTTGCCAAAGACGGCAAGGGTTCACCACTGACCGCTACCTCCAATGGTAAGTCGATTGGTCCAGAACTTGGTTTTGGACATGTACTAGGCACTTTCCACAACGAGCAGGTGCTACTGATCAAGACAGCCCAAGGCAACCGTTCGCTGGGTTTCGATTTCCGTCCTCCGTCAAGTGGCCGCACTGATCCTAATAGTGAATTCGAATCGCTCGAGTACAGGCTGATGATCGAAGGCGTCCGCAAGACGCTCGACAACATCGACACGGTGGTACCAGACTATCAAGCCCAAGGCTACAAGATCGCGGGGTTTGTTTGGTTTCAGGGCCACAAAGACAGCTACGCGGAACAATCCATCGCCGAGTACGAAAAACATTTGGTAAACCTGATCAACGATGTCCGTAAGGAATTTGAGGAGCCGCAGTTACCGGTTGTGGTTGCCACGGTTGGATTCGGTGGACAAAATATGTCCGATAAATTCCAGCGAATTCTTAAATCACAGATGGCGGTTGGAGACAATCAATTACATCCTGAGTACGCCGGCACAGTCGCCTCCGTCGACACTCGTGACTTCTGGCGCGAGGTTGCTGAATCACCAACCAATCAAGATTATCACTACAACCGCAACGCGGAAACTTACTTATTAATTGGCGACACCATGGGACGCGCGATGGTCGACCTATTGGGGGGCAGTGCGGATCCTCTGCCGCTGGCGGCAGGGCGAAAACATTCCGTTGGTCAGCAGGCAGACGAGTCAGCCGCAGAAGAAGCCACGGCCGCACAAAAGGCGCTTACACCCATCATCCTTGACGGCGTCGCCGCGGCTTATGTCGCCGACCCACGATACAATCAATCATTGCAGCAAGAGGCCACTGGCGAGCGACCGCAACGGGCCAACCAATTCCTGCGGGGTGCGATGTTCGGGTTGATTAATTGCTATCAGGCCACAGGCACTGCTAATTACGACTGGCGACAATTTGGTCCGAATTTGGACAAGTCGAAGTGGGATTATTTCAGTTTCGACCCACCGGAGTTACTGGCTCCCGAAAAAACCGATCGTTACCGCAAGGTAACCTATCCACAGGGAATGGAAAAATGGACCACGCCAGGCTTTGAAGTGACCAAACACGGGTGGAACAAAGGGTCGCAACCGTTCGGACAACTCGATGGCAAACTTGAGGCGTTGACGGAGACATGCACAGCGGCATTCTGCCGTTGCGGCGAGAAACCCAAAACACTGTGGGAAAAAGAAGTCTTCTTGGTACGGGGCACGTTCGAATTCCCCCCACTCAAAGACGGTCACCGGTATCGAATCGTGCTGGGTGGCGCGGCTCACGTAAATTCCAGCGAAGGTTTTGCGATCTATATCAACGGCAAATTGGTAGCTGAATCAACCAGAGGCGTCGCAGTGCGGCAGGGCGGACAACCACGAGGTGGCCACGTCTACCAAGATTTCCGTGAAGACTTCGGCGGTGGTAACGTAACGATTGCCGCCACCAGTTTCCTGCGTTACCAACATCCGCGTATCAAACCTTACCCTCCTCGCGGTCATTTCACCTTACAGATCCAAGAGCAAAAGTTACCGCCGCTCGTCAATGCGCTACAAAACGGGCGGAACCCGAACTCGGAAACCAAATGAACCTGCCAGCAACGAGCCATTTTCCCATTGCCCATCTAAGCGAGTAATTCCTGCACCACACGACCATGTACATCTGTCAGGCTCACGTCCCGCCCTCCGAATCGGTAAGTCAATCGTTCATGATCCAGTCCAAGTTGATGTAACACTGTGGCATGAATATCCTGAATCAGCAACGGGTTTTCCACAACCTTGTTTCCAAATTCATTGGTTGTGCCGAAGGACGAACCGCCCTTGAATCCGCCACCCGCCAAAAAAATGGAATATCCATCCACATGGTGGTCGCGACCGACGGTCGCATTTATTGCCGGTGTATGCGGCGTTCTTCCCATTTCGCCGGCCCAAATGACGATTGTTTCATCTAGTAATCCTCGTTGTTTGAGGTCCTTAATAAGAGCGGCAACCGCCTGGTCGGTAATCAACGCATTCTCGTTATGGTGTTTCACTAGGTGACCATGTTGGTCCCAAGGAGAGTTATTCGCGTGAGTCAACGGGCAGGTGATTTCGATAAACCGCACACCTTTTTCCACGAGTCGCCGCGCCCGCAGACATTGTAAAGCGTAGTACTTCTGGAAATCGTTTTTACTATCCAAGCCGTACAACTGATGAATATATTCAGGTTCGTCCTGCACATCGGCAATTCCCGGTATCGAGGATTGCATCAGAAAGGCTTTCTCATAATTTCGAATAGCGGCCTCGATGGCGTTTCCGGAATTGACTGTTTTAGCGAATTGTTGATCCTGTTCTTCCAAAAGCGCCAGTTTTTCACGCTGGATGGCCTGTGCGTCAGCGGCAATGATATTGTCGACAGGCGTGCCTTTCGCACGTAACATCATTGCCGAGTGATTTGCCGGCAAAAACGAACTCCCAAAGTTCTCGGTTCCCCCGTTGGGTATCCAGTCGTTATTAAGCAGAACGTAACTAGGAAGATTTTCGTTTTCGGAACCTAAGCCATAAGAAACCCAACTTCCCCAACTCGGAGCGCGTCCGGTTTCCCGCCCAGTATGCATAAGTAGTGCCTGCTGGCCATGCAAGGGTTGTTTTCCCACCAGCGAACGGACCACACACAAGTCATCCGCAAGAGAGGCAATGTGGGGCAGGAGATTGCTTACGGCTAGACCACTTTGACCGCGATTCTGGAATTTCCAACGTGCTCCCAGCCATACCCGTGCTGCAGTACTTTGCGACAGTACCGAGACGTTCTCTTTACCGATCGGCTTGCCCTCCTGCCGCGCCAGTTCGGGTTTGTGGTCAAACGTATCAACGTGACTCGGGCCGCCATCCATAAAACAAAGAATCACATGTTTTGCTTTGGCTGCGTAATGGCCCAAAGGAGTTGCTTGAGACGCACGCGACGCCAACGCCGAGAATGCAATCGCGCCGAAACCTATCGATGCGTCTTTCAGGAATTTCCGTCGTTCTAGGTACTGCATCATGTGGATTATCGTATATAAATAAATTCTTTGGTATTGAAAATCACATGGGCAATATCTGCCCACAGTTGCTTATTCGTCATTATGTCATTTTGTTTCGTTTGTCGTAAATTCGAGAGCCTAAATAATGAAGACTCCCAACGATCCAGTTCATCCGCCTGTATTTTTCTGCTATAGGCCGTCGCCAGCATAGATTGGAGACGACTGCGAGGATCGATATCGTCGCGCTGAATTAGTCCGTCTGCCCACTGGCTGGCAATCTCAATTCCAAAGGGATGGTTCAGTAGCGTCAGTGCTTGAGCCGGAGTGTTTGCAATGTCCCGCCGACCCGTCGATATTTTCGGATCCGGAAGATTGAATGTTGATAGGAATTTAGACGGCTCCATGATGCTCACTTTGGTGTACAGCATACGTCGTTGATTACCGGCAACGGGGCCAGTAAACAGACGCTTCATTTCATCCTCGGCAGTACGAAAGGGATTATGAGGTGCGCCATAGAGTTTGCGGTCCAGCGTGCCCGCCGTTGCCAACATTGCGTCTCCAATCGATTCCGCTTCCAAACGCCGATTGGGATAGTGATGCAATAACCTATTATTGGGATCAAATTCCATCGCCATCGAGGTCGCGTGATCAGCCTGTTGCCAAGTGGCCGTCTGCAAGATGTCGTAAACCAATTGTTTCGTTGACCAATTGTTCTCCATGAATCGTGCCGTCATCCAGTCAAGTAGCTCGGGATGAGAGGGCATATTACCAAGTTTGCCGAAATTACTGGGCGTATCAACGATGCCAGTACCAAAGAGCCACTGCCACACACGATTGACATAAACACGGGCCGTCAACGGATTTTTTTCGGATGCGACCTGATTCGCCAACTCTAGTCTGCCACTGTTTTCGGAATTGAAGGATGTCGACGTGGACAATTCATCTGCAAACAGTCGAAGGTAGCCGCGTGGTACCGGGTCCCCTAGATCGTAATAGCTGCCACGGATATTTAGTCTGTAATCTTCACCTGCGTCGAGGTCCGCCAGACCGTTCACCGTCCGCGGGGGGAGGATCTGCGATTCAATGGCGCGGCATCGAGCAATGAGCGAAGCCAGTTCGGGATGAGATGCCGATTTGGTGATCCATGGCGTCTGTAAAAGGTTGTTCAACACCTGTATCTGATCACTAGTCGCAACACCAGCACCCCAAGCCTTAACCATGCCCATCAGCCATTGCCTGTACAAAGTAGCGGCTTCTTCTTTGTTGTTTGGTGTTGCAACTTTCAGTAATTCGATAAAAGCAGTAAAGCGTTTTTTGGGGGCACCGGGGCCTTTCGCCGCGTAGATTTTATTAATCGAAAACCAGCTGACTGCCGAAGTTTCCATTTCTCTAGTTAATTTAGGGCCCAGTCCCCTGCGAGGCGGAAAGTTCGGATTACTGGTCTTCGTGGCAAATTCAATATAGGTCTTGCGGTCTTGTTGCCCTTTGTGAAGATTCAAGGTCTTCCACTGATAGCGGTCGTGGGCGTAATACGCCTGCTTTTCACAAAGGAATGCATTATCAATCACGGTGCGTTGTGCTGACTGACTTCCACCTGCGACAAGAACATGCAGGAAATCATGAGGAAGTTCGCGCGTCAGCGGGCTGCGTAACGTCCCATTAAGGCGGGCTGACAATCTGGACGTCGCAATTCCCGAGAGCATCAACGATTTGATAAACTGGTCTCCCTGATGCAAGGTGAAATCACCAGAACCAATGATCTGCTCGATTCCGTGGCCATCCAAATGCCAATCGTCAGCCGGCATTCCATCAAAATCTGTCACCAGAGTGTAGTTAGCATCGTTATATGCTTTAGCTTGATCATCTTGCATTTGGTACATCTCCAACATGGAAAGCCACTTTCTTTTTAGCGGATCTCCGTCAAGCTGGAAAATTTGATTCCACGGGTGATTAATATCACCAACGGCAAGGGCGGTCGCTGGCTGGATATCATCGAGCGAACTGATATGAATGTTTTTTTGAAGATCTGCAAGCCACACTTCGGTTAACGCCATTTGGAGTTGCCGCCGAACATCGCCAAGTTGTCGCTTCACGTGCATATTGCGCTGAGTCGTGTCGATCGTACGACTTATCCAGCGGGAACTCATAAAAGCACCACACAATGCATAGTACTCAGCTTGCGAAATTGGATCCAGTTTATGGTCATGGCAACGTGCGCAGGCAATCGTTAAACCCTGAAAGGCCTTCGAAAATGCATCAATCTTGTTGTCGAGCATTTCCTGATGGATCCCCTCAAACTCGGAACTATCTCCGTGCCGATGCTCGCCAAGTTGATAGAACATGGGCCCGATATGAGATTCAATGAGTTGCATTTCGTGGTTAATGCGGGGTTCGCTTAACAAATCACCGGCTATCTGTTCGCGCACCATCTGATCATACCGGACGTCCGCGTTGAAGGCCCGAGTCAGATAATCTCGATATCTCCAAGCTCCTTTAGCAGGGACATCCCATTCGTATCCGTACGTATCGGTATACCTTACGACATCCATCCAGTGCCGGGCAAAGTGTTCGCCAAAATGAGGTGAGGCCAGATATAAATTGACCAGCGCAGTCCAGGCACCGGGTGATTCGTCATTAACAAACTCCTTTACTTGAACAACCGAAGGGGGCAAGCCAGTGAGCGTAAAACTCAGTCGGCGGACTAGAGTTGCCTTATCGGCGCGAGTTGATGGCGACAAACCCTGTTTCCGGAGTGCGGACAGAATAAAACGGTCCATGGGTAATCCAGACCAGTTGTTGCGAGTAATCGTCGGTGGATCAACCTGGGCCACAGGTTGAAAACTCCACCATTGACTGCGTTGCCGAAAGGTATCCTCCCAAATCTGTGATGCCAGCTCCTGTGGATCCAAGGGAGCGTCTCGCGGGTCATAGGCGCCGGCCAAGATCCATTCCTTGAAATTCTGCACCACTTCTACCGGCAATCTTTCCTTCGGAGGCATCTCCAACGAATCGTGTTGCAGCGCCAAGTACAACAGGCTTTGGTTGGGTTTTCCCGGGACTACAACAGGACCACTGTCGCCTCCCTTTAGCATGGCAGGACGGGAGTCCAGTAATAACCCACCCTGAACATCCCCTGCTATAGCGCTGTGACATTCGTAGCACTTGGATACTAAAACAGGTCGAATCTTCTTTTCAAAAAACTCTATTTGCGAACTTTCATCGTCTGCCTGAAGCGAAGCGCTCAGACAACTTAACAAGACGATTGTATAGACGAAATATTCAACCATGACTTATCTATTGTAATGAATTAAAATCAGCCCGTTGGGTCTTGTATCACAATTTGCGGCAAACTTAGCTCCAGTCGTGACCCTCGTGCGGCGTGAATGCTACAGCACAATGGTTATGGTAACTTCCTATTGGGTTTCCGGTTCATAGCAGTTCACAACCAATGTATTACTCACTCATGACTGCTATTCTGGTCTGTCTGACATCATGCCTGGATGCACAGACGTTTGTAGACGCTACTGCAAAGTCCAAACTTACGGGCATGGCGGGTGATTTTGCTGCTTGGTTCGACTTCAACCAAGATGGTTACGAAGATCTCAATGTTTCGAATCAGATATGGATTAACAATCGCAACGGCACGTTCACGAATCGTGCGAATACCGGATTAGCTGGGGCAGCAGTCTGGGAGGACATCAATAATGACGGATATCCTGACGCTATGTGCTGGGCCGGTAAAGGGTATTTATTTATCAATCAGAAGAGAACATCCCTTACCAACATCAGCGACAAACTGCCTGACCTACCGACCAAGGTTAGCCTCGCCGCCAGCATGGGTGACTTTAACGGTGATGGCCTCGTGGATCTATATGTTGGCGGTTATGAAGGTCCCGGATATTTAACCGACGTGATGTACTTCAACACTGCCGAGAACAACTTCAAAGAAGTTTGGCGTACTAAGGGTACGACCATGCCATCTCGTGGCATTACCACTGCTGACTATGATGAAGACGGTGACTTGGATCTGGTGACGAAGGGCCGTCTCTATGAAAATCGAAGTCTCCGTAAAAACTTCGTTCAGGTGAAGCTTGTGGGTACCGGTTTGATCGACGGTATGGCGGTGGGTTCTCAGGTGCGAAGCTCTCTGGAAGACCATGTTCAGACCCGACAAGTATGTTCCTCCACGGGACAGGGAAACCAAAATTCGCCAATTCTGCATTTTAGTCTCGGAGATTACAAGGGGCCGCTAAAAGCAGAAATCGCTTGGCTTGGTGGCAAACGCACCGTTAAAACACTTGAGCTTAATCGCCTCAACACGATCCGTCCCGAGTGACGTGGGCGAAAAAGTAATAGGGCACCCTGCAATTACTTGGAATCCGATTCGACGAGCGTTTCGAGCAGGGCGATCGTAGCCCAAGCTGTGGCACTGGTGGAGACAAACTGGTGCACCCCATGTGGAAACCCTGTTTCAAAGTACTTCTGAAACGGTTTACTTCGACTTTCGACCAACCACGATCCATCCATCTTTTGGGCCTGCAATAGAAATCTCAGGCCATTTTGATAAACGGCGCTAGTGGTGAGTAAATGCTCAGTTTGCGATAAGGAAGCTAAGACAGTTCCAGTGGCGTAAGCATCACTCATCATATCGTCCTTTTGCGCCCAACCGCCGTCTGAGCGCTGAGCCGCCATCAATTTGTCAGCATATACCCGTTGGGTTGACTTCTCGGCTTGCGCAAAAGACAAGGCCCGCAATTGAAACACACGGTCCTCGGTATCGACCGTCTTACTTTTCAACAACCATTGCAGTACCGCCTCTTGACGTTCTGAAATTCGCGTTTTTTGCTCCGCGGTACCAAATGCCGCCAGGCCACGCAGGGCCACATAGGTGGTAGTAAAATCGCTTGCTTCCGTAGGAGGGCGGTTGCTGCTGTGCGCCCAGTGACCGGAATCTACATTTGTCCGCAGCATATAATCCGTGACTGCGGCAGTAACTGTGTCCGGTTTGTGGTTGCCAGCCTGCAGGGTCCATAACGCGTAACCGGCTGTGTCAATTCGACCACCCTGTCCCTTTCCGGCGACGTAGTTTTCCTTTCCTCGACTAAGGAATTCTGCCGTATGATCGAGCTGACGTCGAAGATTAGCTTTGTCTATTTTAAAACCGAGATCCCGAGCCGCTGTAATCGCCAAGACCGGGAGAGCCTGACTGTGACATGTAAAACAAGGTCGCTTTTCAGCGCTGCCCGCAGATCCGCGTTCGAGCAATAACAACGATTTTTCAACTGCCGTACGCACTCGCTGATGATCCACCCCGACGGACGGAGCGGCCTGATTTTCACCACCATGCGTAGTGGTGTGAAACATGCTAACGCCCAACAGAATAATCAAGGAATATTTCATGGGTTCTATCGTATTGCGCCCAGCACGCCGAAAGTAAAACGAATTGAAGGTAACGCGTTTCATGATAACACAGTCACTAAATGTTGACAGGTTTTGGTTATTCTTGCAGTGTCATCGATTTGGACGAATCAAGTGTTCGTGCATCACGTTGCTCGCCGCCACGCACCTCGTCATTCCCTAATGTCACCACGGCGGTTTTTAAAAGTTCTTCCATGCGTTTTATAACTTCAGGGTTCGCTGCGCTAACATCTGTTCTCTCTTGAAGATCGCTTTTCAAATTAACCAGTTTTCCGGATCGGCCAGGACCGGTTTGTTTTGACGTAGTCCAGTTGGGATGGGTTGCACTCAGGGGCAAGTGATACTTCCAGTCGCCATAGCGAATTGCCTGCAGTTGGCGACGACGGTAGTAATAGAGTGCTTCATACTGTGATTTGGCATTTGCGGTACCGACTAGTAATTCGGAAATATCGAAGCCATCAAGCTTCTGAGAAGGTCGCGAGGCACCGGTCAGTGCACAAAATGTTGGGAGAAAGTCCATCATCGTAGCTAACTCAACACAGGTAGATCCAGCGGAAATTCGACCTGGCCACCGCGCGATCATCGGTACTCGCGTCCCGCCTTCCATTGTCGAACCTTTGGCGCCGGACAGCGGCCGATTTGATCCACCATTGCGACCGTTGGATCCATTGTCCGATGTGAAAATCACAAGCGTGTTCTCAGCAAGCTTCAGTCGATCCAGGCAGTCGAGGATCTGTCCAGTTGACCAATCGATCTCTTCAATTGAATCTCCGTACCGCCCATTAGCACTCTTTCCAGAAAATTCCGGTGAAGCGAATAGCGGGAGGTGAGGAAATGTATGGGGGAGATAGACGAAGAATGGTTTTGCCTGGTTATCTTCAATGAATGAAATGACCTGTTCCGTGTATCGTTTCGTGAGTGTCGTTTGGTCCGCGGGAGCTTCAATCACTCTGGACTGTTTCACCAAAGGCAGCGGTGGATCACCACGTCCGGCCGATTGCATATCGTTCGAATAGGGAATCCCAAAATAGTAGTCGAAACCGTGTTGGGTCGGCAGATGCGGAGGCTGATCTCCTAAATGCCATTTTCCGACACAAGCTGTCACATAGCCCTTCGACTTGAGGACTTCCGCGACAGTAAGTTCTTTCGGGTTCAGTCCCCGTCGACTGCGGGGTATCAGTACCCAATGGCCCGTAAAATCTTCGTGCATTCCGACTCGTCGAGGATAGCAACCCGTCATGAGACTTGCGCGAGACGGCGTACAAACCGGACTCGACGAATAGAAGTCCGTAAACATCATGCCATCATTGGCCAGTTGATCGACGCGGGGTGTTCTGTTTTTCGTTGAACCATAACAACCCAGATCGCCGTATCCCAAATCATCGCAGAAGATAACGATGATGTTAGGATCGCTGGCGGTGGCCGCTGGCAACGCTGCTGTGAATGACAGTAAAGTAAGGGCGATTATAAGTTTCATAATATGCTCAGGGACTATTATTCTGTTGTTTTGTACACGTGTTGGTGGCTGCATGAGTGCTACACTAAGCACCTCGCATTACAACACTCGGTAACA
>Ga0114994_10001199_pt1 | contig 18553 bp, 18 predicted proteins | sample ArcticOcean_MG_C_9_FD_87043 | JGI IMG/M metagenome (GOLD analysis project Ga0114994, IMG submission 87043) | Marine microbial communities from western Arctic Ocean - ArcticOcean_MG_CB2_152 | ecosystem: Environmental > Aquatic > Marine > Oceanic | place: Arctic Ocean: Canada Basin | collected...
ATTTTGGCGAGGTTACGGGCATTGAATATCCATATGAAAAATATGACCAAATTATTATAGATGACTTTATGTTTGGTGGTATGGAAAATATTACTCTAACCCATAATACTGATCGAACTATGTATGATGAATTTGCCTCTCCGGATGTAAGCAGTGAAGGGTTGGTTGCACATGAATTAGCACATCATTGGTTTGGAGATATGATTACAACTCGAAACTGGGCAAATGCATGGTTGAACGAAGGTTTTGCTACTTATTATTCTCGAAAATATCGAGAAAATAAATTTGGATATGATGAAGGAGAATATATACGTTTTTCCGAAATGAAAAGTTATTTCGCTTCGAATAAAAAATGGAGGCGAGCAACTGTTCAGCACCAGTTCACTGAGTCTATGGATCTTTTTGACGGTCATATTTACGCCAAAGGTAGTTTAATTCTAAATATGTTACATGACTACCTTGGTGAAGATGCATTTTTAAAATCCATCTATCATTATACAAAAATAAACCAATATAAGAATGTAGAAACAAGTGATTTAAAAAAAGCATTTGAAGAAGTTACTGGGAAAAACCTTGATTGGTTTTTTAAGCAATGGGTTTACGATCCTGGCTTTCCAGAGTATGATGTAAGCTGGTCTTATAATCAAAGAAATAGATCCGTGAAGTTGATCGTAAAACAAAAACAAGACTTAGAAATTAATAATTTATTTAAAATGCCTATTGATATTCGGGTAGATGATAAAGTACATACAATCTGGGTTGAAAATGAAAAATTAGTGTACGAGTTACCAGTCTACGAACGACCAGAATTAATAATTTTCAACGCTGGAATGCGTATACCATGTAAAATTAATTTCAAGAAACCTCTTTCAGAGTGGATATTACAGCTAGAAAAAAGTCCACATATTTTAGATAGGATTGCTGCTATACAAGTTTTAAAGACAAAAAAAGGACGTAGGAATGTTGAACTTGCATTATTAAAATCTGCAAAATCTGATGGTTTTTGGGGTGTTCGTAAAGAAGCTATTGATGGATTTTCAAAATTAAAATCCAAGCGGTACGCAAAAGAATTGATGGCTCTATCAGAGAATCAAGATAATAGAGTAAAAAGGTCTATATGGAATGCCTTAAAAAATTATAAAGGTAATAAAGAAGTAAGTTATTTTTTACAAAACGTTATTAACTCTGATTTAAAATATTATAGTATAAGCGATGCTTTTCGTGCATTAGTCGTTGTCGATACATTGGCAGCAGGAAAAAAAGTAGAATCTCTTTTGCAAGCGGAGTCACATAATGATGTAATTAGAAAATCAGCTATTTCTTATTTTGGCAGTGTTATAAAAAATCAAAACTACGAACGTTTAAAAGAGCTTGTTGCATATGGTGGGACTACCTGGGATGCAAGACCCGAGGCTTTAAACCAACTATCTAAATATGTGAAAGATAAACCGGCTACATTAGATATTATAGTCGATCTATTAAAAGATAATTCAAGAAGTATAAGAAGTAATGCAATTAAAGTTATAGGAAAGCATGGTAAAAAAGAACATATTGGATTTTTAGATGAGGTTTTTGCAGAAGATCCAATACTGAGCAGGCAGGTTCGTGCCGCAAAGAAAAATATTTTAGAAGGTAAAAGAAAATCTAAAAAAATAGATACGGATACTGACTATAAAATATTAAATAAAAAAATTAAAGATATTCGAAAAATCATAGAATAGCAAAAATATCATTTTTCTATTAATGAAATAATCTACTTTATGATGTATTTTTTATGATGCAAAATCACTCTAATAGTACACACTGCATACCTAGAATAAACCGTAAGGGTTCAACCTTGTGAAAGCACCATGTCTAATTATAATTGATGTACAGGAAAAATTATTTTCTGTTATTCCTGAAAAAGACAAACTTTTAGAAAACCTATCAATTCTGATTAAGGGTTTTCAACTTTTTAAATTACCTATTCTATTATCAGAACAAGTTCCAGAAAAATTAGGATCTACAATAAAACCAATTAAGTCATTGCTCTCTAATAATAGCCCTATAATTAAGTCCTCCTTTTCATGTGCTTCAGAACCAGGGTTTCTTCATGAGACTAATGCACTTACATCTTTTGATGGCTTTGTTCTTGCGGGTATTGAGACACATATTTGTGTCTATCAAACAGAGCGAGATTTAATTCATCGTGGCCATCATGTAGAAGTTGTCGCAGATGCTGTAGCATCAAGAAATAAGAAAAATAAAAAAATTGCGTTAGATCGTATTCGGAATAACGGTGGTTTTCTTACAACAACAGAAATGATTCTTTTCACGATACAAGGAACATCAGAAAGTCCCTCGTTTAGAGAGTTATCAAGATTAGTTAAATAGCTTTAATAAAAAAAAATGGAGTAAATATGAGAAAACTAAATGTGATCTTTAGCACCTTAATCCTGCTTGTCGTATTTGGCTGTGGAGAAGAAGCTCTTAATGTTAAAATCAGTACACCAACTATACAGTGTGGTATGTGTCAGCGAAATATTGAAATGGGTTTATCAAATGTAAGTGGAATATCTGCATCGAAAGTAGATTTAGCCACAAAAGTAACAAAAGTGAGTTATAATAAGGAAAAAATAGATCTCTTGAAAATTGAAAAAGCAATTTCTGATCTAGGGTATCAAGCAAATAAAATGCTGGCAAATCGAGATGTATATGAAACATTACCTGCATGCTGCAAAGTTGGAGGAATGGAAAAAATATAAAAAATAAAAATGCTTTCAAACACATCCAAAATGTGTAATTTAACTTTATTATATAATAGTATAGGTCTATGAAATTCATAAAAATAATTATTATATCTACTTTGTTCTTTGCTTCTGTTCCTTTTTCGGAATCCACATTTGCTTATGCAAAATCTTCAGAGCAAACCACCAAAAAGAAAAAAAAGAAGAAGTCTTCAAGTAAGAAGAAGTCTTCAAGTAAGAAGAAGTCTTCAAGTAAGAAGAAGTCTTCAAGTAAGAAGAAGTCTTCAAGTAAAAAAAAGAGAAAAAAGAAAAAGAAGAAAAAATCAAGTGATGAAGAAACATTAAATTCTTCAGACTCTGCGTCGTTAGATAGTAAAGAAAAGAAAGTGATTCGGTTTAACTCTGCTGCATACGCTGATGAGCTTTTTAACTTAACAGGTGAACTACAAGCCTCGAATAAAGAGCTCGCAAAAGCTACCCAATACTTTTACAATGAAGACCCAATTAAACAACCTGTCGCAATAGAGTCTAAACCTTATTTTTCAAGAAAAGATTTTGAAAATGAAGCAAAATTAAACCCTGATAATTTATATATACAAAGACAGCTAGGGCTGCATTATGAGGCAAATGGAGATTTTAGTAATGCTAAAGAAGTGTACCTTCGAGAAGTTGGTAAAAATCCTGGTAACCCAGATTCGCATTATTTCTTAGGTTCATTGTATGCTAATGTGGGTCAATATCAAAAGGCAAAGAATGCATTTGAAGAAGCTTTGTATATAGAACCAAATCATGGTGCTACGATTGAAGCTATGTCCATGTTTGTCCAAACAAAAGAGCAAAAACAATTAAGTCGAGATATTTTAAATTATTCTTCAAAAAAAGTTCCTGATGGGCCAGCCCAAAAAGTAACTATTATTAGAGAAAAAATGGCTTCTAGTAATTATGTGGAAGCATTAAATCTAGCAGAAGAAGCATTTGAAAAGCATCCTGAATATACTGGATTTATACAACTTATTGGAGAAAGTCACCTCAAGTTAGGACGCCCAGAAGAAGCGAAAGGATCTTTTCAAAGAGCGATTAAATTGAGTCCTAGGGATATTCAGCCACACCTGTCTTTAGCTGATCTATACTTTGACCAAGGTAAATTTGTATATGCTGCACTTAGTTACAGTGATGCTGTCTATTTGAATCCCGATAACAGTGACTATCGTTATATGCAAGGGTTAAGCTATTTTAATGCTCAAGAATGGGGAAGAACAGCAGCTTCATGGGAAGATCTATTACATTACAGACCGAATGATGCTATTGTGAAAAACCTTCTACCACAGGCTTATTACGTCTTAGCTGTGGAATATAATAGAATAGGTAATCCTTCAATGGGTAGGCAGGCGTTCAAAAATGCATTATCTGTAAATAATAATACCGGTTCTTGGTTACCCGGAGCATTAGGAGTACTAGGAAAGTTTTATCGTGAAAAAAATATGTACAGTGAGTCCCTTATTGCTTTTCAAGAGGTCCTTGAGTTAAGTCCATCTGATGCCGGTGCCTACATGGGTATTGGAATAACTTATTGGAAGATGGATGAAAAACAATTAGCTCGTGCTTCTTGGGAAAAAAGTTTAGAGATTAAGCCTGATAATAATGAATCAAGAGGCTGGCTCATCTTATCATCACAGGGATCTTAGATCTCTTTTAATATTTAGAATTATCTTTTTAAAAAGACATTGATTCGATTCTTTCTTTGCTCTTTACTATCTCTGACTTTCTCTTTTGCGAGTGATTTCTACAAAGGTGATTCACTTGTATTAAAAGGTGTTTATTCGTTTTATAATTATGATTTTGATGAAGCTGTTGATATTTTAACAAATGCAAGAGAGGAATTTCCTGATCATCCTGGTGTACATTTAATATGGGCAGCATCCAGGTGGGTAAGAGCTCAATCAACATTGTCTATCGAAGAGACATATACGATATTAGATAATGACCTTAAAGAAATCAATCTTGTTTACGACGATTTGATTGAAAAATATTATTATGATCCAACTTATCTTTTATATCAAGGCTCAGCAATTGGCTTAAAAGCGCGGGTAACCTTAGGACGGAAACAATGGCTCAAAACTTTATATCATGCATATAAAGGGTTTATTATTATTGAAGATGTAGCAGATAAACATCCAGATGTTATAGATGCTCAATTACCAATTGGTATCATTGAATATTATGCTGGGATAAGTAATTCTATGCTTAAATGGGCAGTTAAAATATATGGTCTAAATGCATCAAAAGAATCTGGATTACAAAAAATGAACCTGGCAGCAGATCAAAGCGAGTGGGCTTGGATAGAAGCCAAATCAATATTGAGTAATCTTTATCTTTGGGTAGAAGATGAACCTATTCTTGCATATGCCCATTCAAAGGATCTTGCTCAAAAATTTCCTAATAATTTTTATTTTAATCTTCTGTATCTAGAATCGAGTATCCGAACTAGTAATGAATCTGTATCTATATCAATTATTAAAGATATGGATATACTATTAAGTGAATTATCAGATAGGCAAAGGGAGTGGTATTCACCTTACCTGACGTATGAAAAAGCCTTGTATGCTTTTTATCAAAAAGATTATAAAACAGCATTAAAATTAGTTGAGATAACAATAGAAAAGTATGCAGCCGAACTTGATATAATTCTGGCAAATGCTTTTTTATTACAAGGAATGTGCTATGAGATGTTGGACAATAGAGGCAAAGCCAAAGCAAGTTATAATAAGTGCATTGATATTGGTAACTTTTCTAATGCAATTGAAAAATCAAAACTATATCTGAAGCAACCTTTTGCAGGGCTAGAATGAAATTATATTGTGAAAGTTTAATAAATTATAAAAGATGGAAAACGCGAACTGTTCAAGTCGGTGATCTTGGAGTTGGCGGTGATAACCCTATCCGAGTACAATCTATGACCACTACAGATACAATGGATACTGAGGCTACAATACTTCAGTCAATCAGAATGATTGAAGCTGGTTGTGAAATTGTTAGAATTACGGCACCAAGCAACAAAGAGGCCAAAAATTTAGAACTTATTAAGAAAGGACTTTTAAAAAGAGGGTATAGCGTGCCAATTGTCGCTGATATTCATTTTACTCCTAGTGCAGCTGAAATTGCAGCATCAATTGTAGAAAAAGTTCGTATCAACCCAGGTAATTATGCAGATCGAAAACGCTTTGAGAAACATGATTATTCTGAAAGGTCTTATCTCGATGAAATTGATCGAATTCGTAAAAGGTTTTCACCATTAATAAAAATTTGCAAAGAGAATGGTACATCGATGAGAATTGGTACAAACCATGGATCACTTTCGGATAGAATTATGAGTCACTATGGTGATACTCCACTTGGAATGGTTGAATCAGCTATGGAGTTTTTAAGAATTGCTGAAGAATTAAATTACCATGATATCATTTTATCCATGAAGGCAAGTAATACTCAAGTAATGGTCCAAGCCTATAGACTTTTAGTGAAAACTATGATTGAAGAGGGAATGAGCTATCCTTTGCATTTAGGAGTTACAGAAGCTGGAGAAGCAGAAGATGGAAGGATTAAATCAGCGCTTGGTATAGGGACATTATTAGAAGATGGACTAGGTGATACTATTAGGGTATCTCTTACTGAAGAGCCCGAAGCGGAAATACCTGTAGCTAAATCTATTGTAGGGCGCTATGAAATAAATGGAAGCACTAGCCCTGACCTCACTGAAATAGATAAAATAGATTATGATCCATTTTTTCATGAAAGGCGTAAAACAAAAAAAATATTAAATATAGGAGCAGAGGTTGTACCTGTTGTGGTTGGAGATATATCCAATGCTAATCATATAACTTATTCAGATTTTGGTCAATTTGGTTATTTATACTCACCAAAATTAGATAAATGGCATGTTTCTGACATGGCTGTTGATTATCTCTATATTGGCGAAAAAAAAATAAATTTTGAAATACCAGGGACATTACGTTTACTTTCTAAAAATACTATAAAAAGCAATGATAATAGATGTCTTCCTATCTTTTCATCGAATCAAATTGATAAAATTAACCCAAAAGAAGTTACTTTTTTAGAAATTTTACCAGATGATAATTTATTTGATAAAATTAAGAAATTACCTAAATGTGTTTTGATTTTAAGTTCTAATTCGACACAACGCTTACCTATCCAAAGACAATTCTTTATTGAGTGCATGAAAAGAAAAATAGATAACCCTGTTATTATAAAACGAAATTATGAAGGGTATAATAAAGAAGAGTTTCTTTTATATTCTTCAACTGATATAGGAGGCTTACAGATAGATGGCTTTGGAGATGGGGTTTGGCTTCAATCTGAAAATAATGTCAGTCTTATTAATGATATTTCTTTTGGCATTCTTCAAGCAAGTCGTACTCGAATCTCTAAAACAGAGTATATCTCGTGTCCTTCATGTGGACGTACTTTATTTGACTTACAAGAAACAACAGCAAGAATACGTTCTAGAACTTCTCATCTTAAAGGTCTTAAAATTGGAATTATGGGTTGTGTCGTCAATGGTCCGGGTGAAATGGCTGATGCTGATTATGGTTATGTTGGTACAGCTCCGGGAAAAATTTCACTTTATAAAGGCCAAGAAGTTGTAGAAAAGCATATTCGCTCTGAAAAAGCTGTTGATGCATTGATAAAGCTTATTCAGGTCAATGGAGATTGGATTGATCCTTGAAATGTTTAATATTGTTCAATTGTATTCAAAAATCGTATTTTTAGGGTGACCAATTCTGCTTAGAATCTTTAAAAGAGAAAAATATGAAAAAAATTATTACTTTATTACTTCTTTCCTTTTTATTTGCTCAAACCGATTCTGGTACATTATCACCTGTGGTTACTTATTGGAAGACGCTAACACAAGAAGAAAAAGAGACCTTCCTTTTTTCATATATCACACAGGTTTATGAAACTCACTCTGAATTAAAAAACACTGTTGGTTATGGTGGTATTACTGAATGGTATTATGAGAATAGAGCAGAAATGATTTATGGAATCTTTGACCAATTAGAAAAAGTTAGAATATCTGATATGGTTAAGTGGATCGATGAGTTCTATTCCCATGGTGAATATGCAAACAGACCTTTTTATGAGGCTTTAGAGTTCTCTTATAGGTTTGCTGAAGCTGCAGGCTCCAATATGTGGGAAAAATACGAAAACCTTCAATTTGATAAAATTAAACCTGGTAGAGATTAGTGTCCATTCGTCAGCCAAAATTTATTAAGGACTGGCTAGAAATTTATCGAAATGGTGGTCTTGTTCATCTCTTGAAGGTAAAAGGCTTCGTTGTTGTTATCGCTTTCTTTTTATTTTACCTGATACGAGATTCTATTTTCTATATTCTCATTCCTTATTTAGCATATTCAAATATTAGCGCTTGTGGTTAAACTTATTAAATGATCAGAATATTATCCTTGATTATTGCATTTTGTTTTTTATTTGTTTCAGCACAAAATAAAGTTGATAAATTTGAGAATACTTGTGGTAAACACCTAAGTGCTTATAAATGGTTAGATCAATCATCTTCTCTATCCCCAAATCAGGAAAAAATTGATATTTCATATTACAGAATTGACCTTCAAATTGATATTGAATCAGAACAAATAAATGGTAATGTTTTGACAAAAGGTTTCATCGGTATAAACCAACCCGATTCTATAGAATTAGATTTTTCTAGCGTTATGATAGTTGACTCGGTTTATTGGGGAGGCGAATTATCCGTATTTGAACATGTTAACAATAAATTAAAGATTCCGTGTTCAGGAGTGATTATTACGGAAGGATATGAGTTTAATGTCCAAGTCTTTTATCATGGATCGCCTATCTCAAGTGGCTTTGGTTCTTTTAATTTTGATTCTTACAATGGTATACCTCATATATGGACACTTTCAGAGCCCTATGGCGCTCGTGATTGGTGGCCTTGCAAAGATGATCCCTCTGATAAGGCAGACTCGGTCGATATTATTGTGAGCTTACCGGAAGATCAGATACTTGTTTCAAATGGGTTACTCATAAATGAAGTTGCGCTCAGCGATGGTCAAAAAAAATATCATTGGTCGGAGAGATATCCAATATCTACCTATTTAGTTGCCATAACATCTTATCCTTATACTATATGGCATGATCAATATATTGGCCTAGATGGTGATACTCTCCCATTAGATTTTTATGTTTATCCTGATCATTATGACTTGGTTTATAATAACTATTTAGAAACTAAAAATATGATGGAGGTCTTTGCTCAAAAATTTGGTGAATATCCTTTTATGAATGAAAAATATGGACATGTTGAGTTTCAACGAGGTGGTGGGATGGAACATCAAACAATTACAAGTATGGGGGGATATTCTCAGTGGCTTATTGCGCATGAGTTAGGGCACCAATGGTGGGGTAATTTAGTTACATGTGCTAATTTCCAACATATTTGGCTTAACGAAGGTTTTGCACGTTTTTCTGAAGCTATATGGGAGGAGTCTTCGAATGGTATTCAAGCCTATAAAGATTATTGGAGTAATCATGCATATTATGGACCTGGTACTGTTTTTGTAGAAGATCCATCATCCACAAGTAATATTTTTAATGGAAATCTTACTTATAACAAAGCAGGATGGGTTGTACATATGCTTAGGGGTGTCTTAGGTGATTCAATATTTTTTGAATCTCTACAATCATATGCATCTAATGATTCATTAGCCTATGACGCTGTAACAACGGAAAACTTTAAATTGGTTTGTGAATCCAAATCGGACCTTGATTTAGAAGCCTTTTTTCAGCAATGGATTTATGGTGAGTACTATCCTAAATATTCATTGGATTGGACCACCACTGATGCAAATGATCTGACCATATATATTCAACAAGAACAGATTTGGCAAAATTTTAAGATGCCTATAGACTTAAAAATCTTTATGGATACTGATACGGTTAGCCTAAAAGTTGAGAATCAAGGAGCTTATCAAGAATATACTTTTAATGATTTAAATGGAGTGGTACAAAGAGTAGAGTTAGATCCGGATAATTGGATTTTAAAAGAAGTTCAATATCTCAATATTAGTGAACAGCTTCCGAGCTACTCTCAATTATTAATGTATCCGGCATATCCGAATCCTTTTAATCCTAAAATAAATGTTAATTACTTTATTCCAGAAGTAATGGGGGAAACACAATCCAGCATTTATATTTATGATTTAAATGGAAAACGTATTGATACAATAAAACCCCAAAAATCATATCCAGGTTTAAATAAAATATCCTGGAATGCGATCAATCAAGCTTCTGGGACTTATTTTATTCAAATCAATGCGAATAACAAATTATATACTCAAAAAATACAATTAATTAAGTAAATGGATAAGATTCGTATTCTAAATTTGAAAATTCCAGCGACTCATGGTGTTTATGAATTTGAAAAACAAAAAGAAGGCCTCTTTGAATTAGATATAGAAATGCATTTAAGTTTGACGAAGCCCGCTAAATCTGATGATCTCATAGATACTGTCAATTATGATGAAGCTGTAAATATTATCACTAGATTATTTACTGAAAAAGATTATAACTTGATTGAATCTGTAGGCGAAAAGATATGTACTTGTTTACTAAAAAAATATCCAATAAAAAAGGTAAAACTTAAAATCCGAAAACCTCATGCCCCAATTAAAGCAACATTAGATACCGTAGAGGTTGAACTAATAAGAAGAGCAGATCATTGAAAGCTGTTAATTTATATCTAAGCCTTGGATCAAATTTAGGCGATAGGGAATCAAATATAGCACAAGCTACTATGGCTCTAGCCATTAACTTTGAAATCTCGGATATTCAAAGTTCATCCTACTATGATTCTGACCCTCTTTACAACATCGATCAACCTAACTTTTTAAATTCTGTTGTTAAATGTAAAACAACGTTAAAGCCATTTGATGTCTTAGATGTTATTCGCAAAGTAGAAACAATGCTAGGGCGCGCAAAAGTTAGAATGAAGAATCAACCTAGAATTATTGATATTGATATACTTTTTCATGATGATGCTATTATAGAAACTGAAGAATTAACGATTCCACATCCGATGTTAAGCGTTAGAAAATTTGTATTAATACCATTTGCTGAATTAGAACCAAATTTTAAAATTCCACATTCGCAAATAACAATAAATGATCTAATTAAACATTGTCCTGACAAAACTAGGGTAATGACACATTATATGGATACACAAGCTTGAAGAATTTATACTACATTGCAATTGAAGGGCCTATTGGAGTAGGAAAGACTAGCCTCTCTAAGCTAATGTCGAAAGAGCTAGGCGCGCGATTAGTCCTTGAAGAATTTGAAGAGAACCCTTTTCTACCCGATTTTTATAAGGATCCGGAACGATATTCTTTTCAAACACAGCTATTTTTTTTACTTCAACGTTACAGGCAGCAGCAAGAATTGAGACAGGTTGATATGTTTCAGAAATTATTACTTACTGACTATATGTTTGTGAAGGATAGACTCTTTGCATCCTTAAATTTAAATGAAAAAGAGATGCAACTTTATGATACGGTTGCAAATCTTCTTGAGCGCAATATCATTAAACCTGATTTAGTAATTTATCTTCAGGCTGATACTACGACCTTAATGAAAAATATTTCTAAACGTGGTAGGACGATGGAAACCGATATTACTTTTGAATATATTGATGCATTAAGCCAAGTCTATACTGAATACTTTTTTAGATATCAGGACACGCCTTTGGTTATTATAAACACAAACAATATTGACTTTGTAAACAATGAGAATGACCTAGCTGAGGTAATTCAATATATAAGGCAACCAGTATCTGGGACTAAGTTTTTTAATCCAGTTACAGATCTGAAATGATCCAATGGATTGCATTAGGCCTATTCTTATATATCCTTAGTAAAATTTGGGGTATTCTTAGTCCTATCCTTAAAATGAGTCAAACAATAAAAAATAACCAGCAAAAAACAGAGGTTCATAAAAAAATTAAAAAAATGGATATTCTCGATGCTGAATTTGAAGAGTACAAAGAATGAACCTTCTCAAAAGCTTGTTAAGCACCAAAAGCCTATTCTCAAACAGTTTTGATTGGGGGATGTTAATTCTTAGAGTGATTCCTTCCTTTTTTTTATTTAACAATCATGGACTTAGAAAATTAGGAAAAGGAGTAGCCTCCTGGGAAGGTTTAGGAGAGGCCGCTATGCCAATTGTAGGAATAAGCTTTGGGTTCGCTTTTTTTGGATTTTTAGCAGCTTTGAGTGAGAGCATATTTGCTTTGTTGGTTATGGTTGGACTTAATACACGAATATTCTCTTTATTTGTTTTATTTACAATGTTTATGGCAGGGACCTATCATCTCGTAGGTGGTGAAAGCGGAGAAGAGGCTTATATTTATTTTGTAATTTATTTAGTTATTTTTGTTCTAGGACCTGGCAATTACAGTATCGATTATCGACTATTTAACAAAAAGTAATTTTATAATTTAATATGAAATTGCTAGCTAGTTTTCTTTTTCCAATTTTAATTTTTGGTCAATTTAATGATCATTACCATGGGATCGGGCTAGACATAGGATCAAATGGATCTGGTGTATTCATCAATAGATCTACTTTACATAGTTCTGAAATGATTTCTATTAATGGCGAATTTCGTTTTTATGATATAAAGGCAAAAGATGAAACGGTTGTGTATGATTATTATTCGGGGCAATACCAAGATGTAGGTGGAATAAGCCTTGTAATGTTACCAATCTTTATTGGATCTAATTTTTATCCATTTGCTGGTAAAATTGAAAATAACTTTTCACCTTTTCTTACGGCAAGAGGGGGAGCTATTTTAACAGTTGACGGTGCTGAGAATGGAACCTTTTTCAACCGTTGGAAAAGTGCTACAACTCAGATTTCACCTGGAGGTTTTTTAGGAGTTGGTATTGATTTCAAGATGGTTGGACAAACATTAGTTTCAGCAATGTTTGGATACGAAATGATTAATTTGAATACAATTGCAGATCAAAATACTGACTACTCAGGGTTTTTAATTCATATAGCCTTTAATAGAAGATCAAAATGATCCCAGATAAGGCATTTTATGTCTCACCTCAAAATATTGAGAGTGGGCAATTTGTTTTAGATCCAGATGAATCAAACCACTTAATCAATGTTTTACGATTAAGTATCAATCAAGAAATCTTTCTTTTGGATGGAAAAGGTAACGGGTATCATTCAATCATTAAAAAGGTATCTAAGGCACAAGTATCTGGCGAAATAATAAAAACATTTGTGGGCTATGGTGAAAATCAATCGAGCATCTATTTAGCTCCAGCTATTATCAAACGCGATAGATTTGAAACTTTACTTGAAAAATCAATCGAGCTAGGCGTGAAAGAAATACAACCTCTTCTTCTAGACCGTTGTATTAAAAAAACGTTAAACTTAGCTAGATGTGAAAAGATTATTACTTCATCCGCGAAGCAATGTCGCCGGAGCTATTTCCCAAAGATTAAAGATCCCATAGATCTGGGGACTTTATTAGCCAATAATAATGGTGATATCTTTGTTGGAAGCCAAAAAGAAAAAAATAAGCTATCGGACATTAAATTAATAAAAAAAAATCAATTACATTTAATCATTGGTCCTGAAGGAGATTTTAGTGATCATGAATATGAATTGATGTATAAACATAAAGTTCAGTTTTTTAATTTGGGGCAAAGACGTCTCCGATCTGAAACTGCTAGTTTGGCCTCCCTTTCTATTTTGAATGAAATCATGGTATAAAAGATGAAAGAAAATTGTTTGTTTTGTAAAATAATACGTGGTGAAATAGATTCTAAAATAATATTTGAGAATCAGAGCGTTTTAGCTTTCAATGATATTAACCCTCAGGCTCCTATTCATATCCTTATTATACCCAAAGTACATATATCAACTTTAAATGATATTCAAAGTTCTCAAATTGAATTAGTTGGTGAAATGGTAAAAGTCTCTACTTTAATTGCAAAAGATCTTAAAATTGCTAAAAACGGATATAGAACTATCTTTAACTGTAATCAAGATGCAGGGCAAACTGTGTTTCATATTCACCTTCATTTACTAGGAGGAAGAACATTGAATTGGCCTCCAGGTTAGTCTCATAAAAAGATGAATTTGGATTTTAAATGGGGTATCATTGGTACAGGAGGTATCGCTAATGCTTTCGCGAATGATCTTCAGAATTTAAAGGGTCATCGAGTCAAAGCGGTAGCATCACGAACAAAATTAAATGCAACAACATTTTCTGCTAAATTTGATGGGTGCGTAGCATATCACCACTACGATGATTTTATTAATGATCCCGATATAGATGGCGTTTATATTGCATCTCCAAATCATCTACATTTAGAGCATACTCTATTAGCTCTTGGTGCTGGAAAACCAGTTTTATGTGAAAAGCCTTTTGCTATAAATGCTGAAGAGGTTCAAAAGATGATTGACTCTTCTAAAAAGAATAAGACATTACTCATGGAGGCAATGTGGTCCCGTTTTTTACCGCATATGAAAGCGGTAAGATCTATCGTAGAAAATGGAGATCTTGGAGAGATACACACCATCAGAGCTGATCACGGTCAAAACTTAACCCATATTAAAAATCCGAGACTATGGAATCTAGAATATGGAGGAGGAGCCTTGCTTGATCTAGGGATATATGTTGTTTCTTTTGCTCATTTAATTTTAGGTAAACCAGATAAAATAATTGCTAGCTCTACATTTAACAAAGATAAGGTTGATTTACAAACATCAGCTATTTTTAAATATAAAACGGGTGCTCAAGCAATTTTAAATACAACAATGATTAATTCGACTCCATGCAGAGCAATTATTTCAGGTGATAAAGGTTGGCTTGAAATCAATCCAATATTCTATGCTCCCACTTCATTCAAAGTTATTTTATTAAATGGGGAGACAAAGGAATACTCGAATAAATATATGGGGCATGGCCTAAGAGAACAAGCGATTGAGTTTGCGGCATGTATTGATAAAGGATTCAATGAAAGTCCAATCTTAAACCATGATGAGAGTCTTCAAATCATGAGTACAATGGATGAAATTAGAAAATTGATAGGATTAAATTTTCCAATGGATTAATTAAAAATTGTATATTTAATTTAAATAAATTAATATAAGCTTTAGCTTAAAATAATAAGGAACTTGGAAATGAAAAATATATTTTACCCGTTGTTAATCATTCTGTTTATGATCGGCTGTGAAGATACTGAAGATGCTACAGCTACATTAGTAGGAACATGGAATTATTCTGGGGTACAAATTGAAGGTGGTTGTGATGGAACTGGAGTAGAGGATAACTCCGGAACTGCTATGTTTACTGAAACTGACTTTACGATGACTCAATCGCTTACATTAGCAGATTGGTGTGATGAAGATTTAGTAAATGATACGTTATGTGTAGAATATGGTGATTCTACGAGTTTGAGTGAATATCAAGAATCATGTGTAGACGATGGTGGAACATTTAATACAACTACCGGAACTTGCACTAGTTTAGAGGGAGGAAACTATACAATCTCTGATTCATTATATCTATCATTTGTATCTGCTGTGGATGTTCCTGCTAACTTTGAAGATATTTGTGTTGAGGAAGGTGGCGTATTCACTTTGAATAGTACAGATACGAACGCTGTTTGTACATTAACAAATACAAGCGGATATGTGCTTGATCTAGACATCAATACAGCATCGTTTGCTCGCACTTCCACACAAAATGATACACTTTATTGTGATAAAGTAATATTAACTAAGTAATAATTAGCATCTAATTAATAATTAGTCTTTTTTGGACTAGATAAAAAACCCCGCAGTTTTGTGGGGTTTTTTATTGTTTAAATAAATTTAAATTAAGTACAGAAATTATTGGTGAAAATATAGTTCAGGCAAAAAGGTAATATGGAATAATGCAGTTTTTAAGAAAAGCATTCGGTAAAAAAATAGTTCAAAAATCTTTGGATCATGGTCATCAGCCTGCTGAAATTCTAGAAAAGGAAGAAGAAAGACTTTTAGATTTAAAAACTCTACAACTTGTAGAAAAAAAACTAGAGAAAGATAAAAGGTTCTTAAGCTTTCCTAAACTAGCTTCGCTTTTTTCGGATTGTGAACTCGCACAAGAAATGATTAATTTCGTAAAAGGTCTCAATTTCCAGCAACAAGGTTTAGGTAATGACTCTTGGTATATTCGAATCGGAGTACATATAAGACCTCTTATTGCAGGGGAAGCAACTCATCAATTTAATATCTGGGGTGATACCGTTAATATGGCTTCTAGAATGGAAAGTAGTGGTGAGCAAATGATTGTACACTTCTCAAAAGACACAAAAATGCAAGTTCCTGAGTCACTGAAGTTTTTGAAGCGAGAAAATGTGAGCGTTAAAGACAAAGGTCTTCTCAGTACCGATGTCCTTGAAAACTAATTTTCCATGAATATTATCATCTATCTAATTTTAAGCTTTTATTCATTGGCTTATTCAACAACCCCAGAAACATTAACCAATCAAAAGAATAAACCGCCTTCAGAATTTTATAGGGAATTCAAACCAGTCAAACACTGTAAGCTTGAATATGTTTATAATATAAATGGGAAAACTACTTTCTCAAAAAATTACGGTAAGAATAGTAGGTTAATATCTAGAACCTCTTATAAAAATAGTAAAAAGAAAGATGTTTTTATTTACTTCGAAGAATGTTTCAACGAAGATTGCTATTCTGAAAAATAAAAAGGTTTAAGATCTGTCCTTATTGATGGCTATAACTAATTAAGACTTAAACAAGGGTGGATATATTTTTATAGTCCTCGTAAATTAGTTAATTACAACCTAAAGGCTTTTGTGTATATATCAGAATTAAAAATGCATGGCTTTAAATCTTTTGCTGATAAGCAAGTCATGAAACTCGGTCAAGGTATTACCACTGTTGTGGGACCAAATGGTTGCGGTAAAACGAATATAGTCGACGCAATTAGATGGGTTCTTGGTGAGCAAAAATATAGTGTTCTGAGAAGTGGGAAAATGGAAGATGTAATTTTTAATGGAGCCGAGGGAATAAAACCTCTTAATGTATGTCAAGTCTCCATGACAGTCCATAATAATTCAGGTAGGCTTCCCATTGAATACAATGATATTGAAATCGCTCGACGAGTTTACAGAAGTGGTGAATCTGAGTACTACTTAAATAAGACACAATGTCGTTTAAAAGATATTATGGATTTATTTGTTGATACGGGAATGGGAGCCGACGCCTATTCTGTGATTGAGCTTAAAATGATTGAACAGATTTTGTCTGAAACTGGAGATGATAGACGTAATATGTTCGAAGAAGCAGCAGGAATACATAAATATAGATCTCAAAGAAGATCTACATTAAGAAAATTTGATGCTACTCGAGGTGATCTAGATAGAATAAAAGATATTATTGCTGAGGTAGAGCAAAAAGTTAACAGTCTTGCTCTACAGCTTAAACGCTTTAAGCGTCATTCGACATTAACAGAAGATTTAGAATCTAAAGAAGTACAATTAGCATTTTTACAGGTACATCGTTACCAATCGATAATTGCGCCTTTGGAAGCTCGTATTAAAGAATATAAGCAACTCAGAGAGTCAAAGACATTTCAAGCATCAAAATATGAAAAATCTTTGACTGATCTTCAAATAAAATATAAAAGCGAAGCTTCTGAGTTAAGTATAATGCAAGGCCAGGTCTCAGCATCTAGCAATAATCGAGAAAAATTGAGAAATAAGATTCTCGTAAGCTCTGAACAAGGAAGAGGTGCACTATCAACCATTGATCGTTTGAGAAGAGAAAGAACTGGAAACTTTCAAAAAATAGATACATTAAAACAACTAAGACTTGATTTTGATAAAGAAATGGAAAATATAGAACCATCTATTGATGGTCTTTTAGAAAAGTTTAAACAAGAAAAAGTTAATTTTGATGATATAGAAGTATTCTATAAAAATAAAGTAAAAGCATTAGATAATATTCAAAATGAAAGATGGAACCTGCAAAGAAAATTAGCAGATGATCGTTCCTTATATGATAGAACAAAAGCAAATACAGAAGAAAGAAAGAATAGTCTTACGAATGTAAAGGAAACGATTGCTCGGACAAAAAAAGAAAAAGATGATTTTATTTCTTCTTCTTCTATTCTAGGTCAAAAAAAGTTGAAAAAAGAATTGGACTTAAAGAATATTTCAAATCAATTAACTGAATTAGAATTAAAGCAGAAAACGTTAAAAGAAGAACGAAATATACTATCGGAAGAGCAGTACTCCGTTTCGGCTATAATTGAATCTTTAGAAGGTCAGCATTTATTTTATACAGAGTTAGTTGAATCAAAAGAAGGGTTTCCGGAAGGAACTCGCTACGTACTTGAAAACCCAAAACTCTTTTCTGGTATTTTAGGCACTGTGGCTGATATGTTCCAGGTTGATGAGAATTATAGAGATGCGCTAGAATCGAGCCTAGGTGATCTTTCTCATTGTTTAATTGTAAAAGATAAAGAAGTAGCTATTTCTACTTTGAAAATTGCATCAGATAATCAAGCTGGTGATCTGACCATAATACCATTAAAAGAAGCTATCAATATTCAGTCTGATTTGAGGCCTTTCCCCGATATTCAAATTCATGGCGTTCGAGCATCAGATATTGTTCAAACAGACAAGCAATTTAAACCTTTGTCTGATTATCTTTTAGGGAACCTGATGATTGTCGAAGATCTAAGTGAAG
>Ga0114994_10001200_pt1 | contig 18553 bp, 12 predicted proteins | sample ArcticOcean_MG_C_9_FD_87043 | JGI IMG/M metagenome (GOLD analysis project Ga0114994, IMG submission 87043) | Marine microbial communities from western Arctic Ocean - ArcticOcean_MG_CB2_152 | ecosystem: Environmental > Aquatic > Marine > Oceanic | place: Arctic Ocean: Canada Basin | collected...
AGCAGCTTTAAATGGCGCCCCGCGCAACGCCGTGGACGCCGGTTTGGCCGCGACCTTCACTTCGTACCCGGCGATGGAGTTGACGCCGTTCCTGGCCATGTTGGATGGCATGCGGAGCGAGCAGAAGCCGGAGGTCCGGTTCGCGGCGTGGGAGCCGGATCTGCGCTTGTACTGCGAGCGCGTCGCCGGCGGCGTGGGCCTCATGCTGCTGCCTCTCCTCGGCGCGGCGGACGCGTCGGCCGAAACGAAGGCCCGGGCCATCGATTTGGGCGTCGCGATCCAACTCACGAATATCCTGCGAGACGTCGGTGGGGATGCGGTGGACTTGAACCGCGTGTTCCTGCCGCTCGCGGACCTGGACGCGGCCGGCTGCGACGTGGACACCGTCCGCGCCGGTAAATTGACGCCGGAGTACGTGGACGTGATCAGCGTGCAGGTGGCGCGCGCGCGGGAGCTGTACGCCTCCGCGCGGCGGGCCGTGCCCGACCTCCCCCCGCCGGCGCGCCTTCCCGTCTACGCCATCATCGGGCTCCTCGAGGCCATCGTCGACGAGCTCGAGGCGCGGGGCGGCGACTCGCTCACGCGGAAGCTGAAGCCGTCGACGCCCGCGGTTTTGGGGGCACTCGTGCGCGCGGTGCGCCAGAGCTACGGCGGGGGGCAATTACTAGCACGATAGTACGAGTGTTCAAAACTTGAAAGAGGGCACGGTCACGGGGAACAACAAGCACTACGACCTTCGCGCCGCGGGGAGGATATCAACTCACACAGGGACACACGGCGGCGCCCGGTCAGCCCGAGCGCAGGCCTAGGAGCGCGCCGCCCGCGAAGCCGCCGCCGCTCGGCCCGTTGAACTCGAGTACCTCCAGGGCCCGGGCGTAGAGGTCCCGCCCATCTTGTAGGTCCACGCGCCCGTCCCCGTTCGCGTCGGCGAGCTCCGTGAAGCGTTGGGAGATCCGCGCGTGGTCCACGGTCACGTAGCCGTGGTACGCGGCCGCCTGGAGCAAGGCGTAGAGCCCGCCGACAGCGACAAACCCGACCTTCCCGACCTTCTTCGCGGCGAAGCCCGTGCAGTAGCCCGCGCAGAAGCCCCAGCTTATCTGGGACGGGTAGCCCGTGGCCAGGGCCTCCGCGCTCAGCGCGCCGACGTCCTTCAGGACCTTGTCGCCGAGCGCCGCGGGGCCCGCGTCGGCCGCGGCCAAAGTTTCGGCGGCGTACTCGGTCAGGATGTCCAGCGGGCCGCGGGCCGCGCGGCGCTCGGCCTCTTTCTTGGCGGCGGCGTCGCGGCCCCACCAGCACTGGGCGCTCTGTGGCGCGGCGGCCACGAGCGAGCCGGCGACCGCTAATGGTGCGGCTTTCATAGATTGGCTGAGGAGGCGTGCGGCGCAGCGAGTGGCCATTTCTGAAACACAGCGGTTTCAAAAATCTGGCTCTGCGAGTTTGAGCAGCAGGTACGAAGCGCGTCACAGATCACGCGAGCGGCTGAATAGCAGTGCGGTCAGTAGAATTGAGCGGTACGCGCCGTAGAAGAGGTCACGAGCGGCGGAATGCAGCAGTATGGCCAAAAGAGCTGCTCTTTTGTTGAGAAACCCGTCATGAAGCACGCGTGTCAGTAGAGGAATCCGGCGAAGGAATCGTCCAGTAGGGGAATCGCAGCGGCGCGTCCCGAGCTGTTCATCATTTCGGGTTTTAGGCGCTGTGGCCAACTGTTTCAAAGCTGGAAGGTATCCGCCCTCTGCAGCCAGACGTCGTCGACAAGGTGCCTCACCGGCACGCCATCGGCACGGCCGGAGCACGCGGCGGCCCGCGGACTTTCCCGACCGTGAACTGCTGTGGCACATCATCACTGCATAAAAACACCGCCGGCCATGGCCACGGACCGCCAGCGCCGCGCCAAGGCGGCGGCCGCCCGGCAGAAGGCCGCGCGCAGTTCCAAGGTCGCGAAGAAGCGGAATATACTGGACCGGCTCGGCGCCGGGAGCACCGCCAAGGTCGTGACCGTGCGCGGCGTGGGGCCCACGGTGTCCGCTGTTGAAGTGAGGGACCTCTTCGCCTCGGTCGGGGCCGTGGACGGCGTCACCTCGTCCCTGGGCGCGTCGGCGACGGCGACGACGTACGAGGTGGCGTTTAGGACGCCCTCGAAGGCCCGGGCCGCCGTGGCGGAATTTGACGGCCGCGCGCTCGACGGCCGGGCACTGCGCGTTGCGCTCAAGGGCGGGGCGGCGCCAACAGCCGCTGCGGCGCGCGTCGTCGTCGACGTCGCGGCCAAGGCGGCGCGGACCGCGCGGCCGAGGGCCGTGGTCATCGACCTCGGCCCGAAGCGCCGGAAACATCGCACCGCCGTCCGCGCGCCGCCCAAATCGAAGAGCCGCGTCGACAGCGGGGCGGCCGGGCGGCTGATCTCCGCGGCGCTGCGGTAAGGCCACGTCCTGCGCGTCGGCGGCGTCGAGAGCTGGTGGGTGGGTGGTAGACCCGGGCCTTCCTCGTGGTGAAGATGTAATATACTTCTGTTTGATTGTCGTTCGGTTGGCTACTGGTCCAAAGAGGTCAGTAGGACGATCCCTGGGGGGCGAAAAAAATTATTTCTTGATTCGCGGTGCTGAAGTGGTCAGTGGCACCAGTGAAATGCGGTCGAATCCTGGTCCAGAGGTCTGTCTAGGGTCGGTTAGGGTCGGTATTAGACGTGTGCAATCGGCTACACCGCATACGCTGGCGCTTGGGTCATATCTACCAATTCTCTTAGCAGTCCAGCTCACTCAGGCATGAACAGGCGCACATGGACTTCCTCGGCCTGAGCGCAGCGGACCCAAGGGAGGAATTCTGAATCAACAAATTACCCGGTGTAGACCGCGGCGTACAGCGCCTCCATAGTCAGCGCGCCCGAGGCCGACAGCTGGGCCAGGTCCGCCTCCGTCACATCTAGAAGAGCGTGCCGGCGCAGCGCCTCCGCCAGCCGCCCGCACGGGACGCTTTTCGGACAGCCCGACCGGACGAGCGTCCCGAAGACATTTCGGATCGTGCTCTGGGGCACACCCTCGAAGTCCGCCCGAAGCTGTTCAATGGAGACGGGCGGCCGCCGGGCCCGCTCCACATCGGGATGCTCGGGCTCCGCGAAGCCGCCACAAACAGCGTGCGCGAACTCCGCGAGGCTCACGTAGCCGTCCTGGTTCAAATCCATGTCGACCATCAGACCCCCGAGGTCCGCCTCCACTACGTCCACACCGTGCATCTTGAGGCCCCGCGTGACCTCGGCGGCGCTGATGCGGCCGTTCCCGTCCCCGTCGAAGTGCCTGAAGATAGAGCGGAGCAGGCCCATCGAGGCGCCGGCGCCCGCGCCGTGGCACGCGACGGCGAGCTGGGCCTTTAGGCGGTCCAGGGACGTGACCTTTGCACGCTCGGGCGACGCTGCTCTCGACCGGGGTCGCGGGTTGGGACTGAGGATGTCGTAGGGGGCCCGCTGCCTGCGTTCGTTTTGCGGTGGGTCGCGGCGATGGCGTGCCGGTGGGGTAGGCGTGTGTTCATGCGGGCCTCGCGGCGATGGCGTAGCAGGAGACTCTCTCGCGGCCGCGGCGAAGGCAAGAGACGCCGGCTCCATACCACTCGGCGATGGCGCCGCCGTCGCGCCGGCCTCTGCCGCCTTTGGGCGCCGGCGAGCCCGCGGCCGGCAGCGACTCGTCCGGCGCCAGCAACACGTCCGCCTCCTGGTCGTCGGCCAAGGCCCGCGCCAGCTCCAGCATGTCGATCTTGTCGTTGGCGTCGCGGTCGACCTCGGCCCAGAACGCGTCGAAGTGGGTCACGTCGCGGTTCCGCGACGCCAACCCGAGGCGCAGCTCCTCCCGCGTGAGCAGGCCGTCGCCGTCGCTGTCGAAGCGCCTGAAGATGTGCCGGATCAGGCCCATGGACGCGCCGGAACCGCCGCCGAAGCACGCCTCCCGGAACCGCGCCTTCGCGCTCCGGTCCGCCTCGAACACATTCTCGCCGGCCGGCTTGTGCAAGAAGTCGTTCTCGTACTGGATACCGTTGGGGTTGAGCCTGCGTAGGTCCGCGGGCGTCTCGCGGAGGGCCGAGAGGGTAGAAGTACGCCACGCCATCGAGTAGGAAGGCGCCGCGCGGGGCGCCGGCCCGCGCGTGTCGTAGCCGACCTGCTGCCACTTCGCGATGGCGTCCACGGGCTTGCGCACGCGCCGCGGCACCTCCATCGGCGACTCCCTCTGCCCCGGCGCTATGCCCCGCCTGACGACGGGGGACCGCGGCGCCAGGTGCGGTTCCTGCGGGAGTCGCTTCACGCCCGTGTGGTCGCGCCGCCGCGGCCGGTCCTCGTCGAAGGGACCGGCCTCGGTCGGAAACTGCTTCTTATACGAGGGCCGCGGCGCTGAGGCCACCGCGGCCTCGCCGTGAATAATGTCCCGCCCCAGGGCCTGTATCGTCAGGCGGCGGCCGTCGATCTCGACGGTGTGGCCCCTGCTCACGTCCGCGGGGTGGGCGAGGTAGCCCTGCATCGTGCTGTAGAGGGCTGCCCGGGCAGGCTCGGCGCGTCCGAGGCGGCGTGTCCGAGGGCTCGCCTGGCGCAGGCTTGCGCACTCGGTGACTGTTCGTATCTACAGAGAGCCTCGAGCCTTGGGCGCAGCGCCCGAGATCAGCGCCGAGACTAAAACCCGCAAGATACGTATTCGTGGTGAGAGAGATCCCATGGCCTCCCGAGTCCCTCCACTGATGCGTGCTGTCCTCCAGCCCTCCCTTGTCTTGAGCGAGCGGTGCCTATTTCGCAGCGTTTACTGATCTCGAGGTCTGCTTTTTTGCGGGAAATCCGTAAAACCGCAACGGACGACACCAAGGGGCAGAAATGCAACATCTGCCTCGAGGCCGTGCATCCGCGCACGGGAGAAGGCCTTGTGCGCGGATGCGCATGTGGAGATCGTGATGGCGTTTCTTCTCCTGAACTGGGCGTCGCGCACGTGTCGTGTCTGGCGCGTCAGGCGGAGATTTTGGTCGCGGAGGCGGAGGAGGACAATTTGGATGATGATAAGTGGCACCGGTGGCACAAGTGTAGTCTGTGCGAGCAACGGTACCACGGCGTCGTTCGGTGTGCGCTCGGGTGGGCGTGCTGGAGGACGTACGTGGGGCGGCCGGAGGCTGATACGTGTCGGGCGAGCGCTATGACGCAGCTCGGCAACGGGATGCATGCAGCGGGCAAACACCAGGAACGGCTTAAAGTCCTCGAGGCCGAGCTGGCCATTGATAAGCGCTTGGATGCACCTGAAATTGTCCTTCTGGACACGATAAGCAACCTCGCCGCTTGTTATGATGATCTTGGTCGGCATGATGCCGCACACAATATGTTTGCTCATGTCTTCGAGCGCACTCGGGCCGTGCATGGTAATGAGGCCGAGGAGACCTTCCTAGCGGCATTTAACTACGCCGACTCTTTCATCTCGAAGAAAGAATTCGCCGCGGCTGTTTCTTTGCTGCGGGAGTGGATCCCTCGTGCGGTAGAGGTCTTTGGGCCCGACTTCGAGTACACGCCCGATCTCCGACTGGCTTATGCGCGAGCCATCTTCGAGGACACCCGCACCCAGAACCTGATCGAGGCATTAGTTATACTCGAGGACGTCGTGACCAGGATGCAGAGGATCTACGGCTTTTACCCCTATACACGGGAAGCCCAGGCTTTTCTCGAGTGCGCGCGAATGAGAGGCGAGGATGCCGACGCAGCGGGTGTCGGCTCTAGCAAAGCCTTGTAAAAAGTTAGAATAGACATACTGATTACCCCGCCCCCCGCGTTGTCCCGTAGCCGCCGCCGCCAGCACACGCAGCTCTACGCCGCCGCCTTCGCATTCTGCATCTGGATGAAGACCTGCCGCATGCGCGCCGTGTCCGCGGCCCCGGCGTCGGCCTGCATGTCGACGAGCGAGACGACCCGCGCCCAGGCGTTATTTGACTCGGCGTCGGCGGCCACCTGCTCCATCTTCACCTGCTCCTTCTCGCGGTTGGCCTGCATGGCGGCGTGGAGCTTGGCCTGGCGCTCGGCGTCGAGCTTCTCCAAGGCGGTCTTGGCCGCGGCCTGGTTTTGCGCCACCCTCGCGGTCTCCGCCTGCAGCCGCGCCGCGACCTGGGCGTCGAAGGCCGCCATCTTGCCCGTCTCCATGCCCAGGCCTAGATCGGTGGGCGCGGGCATCTGGCCGTCCTCCGCGGGCGCGTCCATGAGGTCCATACGTCTGGAAGGCGGTAGCACGCGCGGCGCACCGGGAGCGATGGAGCAGCGGTGATTGCGCCGCGACTACGCGTACGACAGGCCGGTGGGCTGCCCTCCTTTGCCTGCTTAGACTGTTTAGACTGGAGGAGCCTCGAATTTTGCCAAAAACGCGCGGGTTTCGAGGCCTCTCACGCCACATTTGCGCGGCGCTGGGGCGCCCTGGCGAGCGGCCGGCGACCGGAGGCGAGCGCAGCAAGGACGTTGCCCCCGTGCCGCGCCGGCGCCGCGCGGTATCGACCCCCAACAACCGGGGCAGCTTCCGAGGACCACAGCGCCGGACGATGCACACCATCGCAGCACTCCTCGCATTAGGCACCGTACGCGCCGCCCGCGTCGCCACGCCGACCTACGACGACCGCGTCGCGGCGCAGAGCGCGTCAGAAGGCACGCGCGCCATCTTCGGCGAACAGTGTAGGAGGGACCGGTCCCAAGCGACGTGTGCGGCGCACTGGGACCTATGGGTGGACATGCGCGCGCGGGACTTGGTACGACGGCGATGGCGAACGGAGCAGATCGTGATGGCGCCCTCATTAAAAGCGCCGCTCGGCGCGCCAATAAATTACGAGCACGTGCCGTGCGGGCCCAAGCTGGACCCGCGCACCGCGTGCGACGCGGAAGACGCCCCGGTGGTCGCTTTGGGCGTCGTGAGCGCGGCCTCGAACGACGCCCACCGGACCGCGATCCGGGACACGTGGTTGCGCGCACCGGCAACCCACGGCGTCGAAGCCAGGTTCTTCGTGGGCATACCCAGGACCGGCCTCGTGCCGGCGGCCGAGATGGCAAAACATAGAGACGTCCACGTCGTGAACGTGACGGAGAGCTACCGGGCGACCTGGCATAAAGTCCGCGCGATCTTCCACTGGGGCGCAATCACCTGCGGCGCCTGGTTTGTACTAAGGGCGAACGACGACGTGTACTTGAGCCTGGGACCGACGGTGCGCGGGCTGTATAGTAGTGGCCCGCCTTCCCGAATCTACGCGGGTTTATTTGTAGATGGTTCGACGATGCAAGTGCCCCGCTTTGACACCATACCAAAAGCGCCGGCTGGTGTGTCTGACGAAGACTGGACGCGCTCCAACAAGGCCTGGGTCGTTTCACGGGCAGAGTACCCAAGTGATAGGTATCCAAGTTTCGCCCAGGGCAACGCGTACATCTTGTCGCGGGACCTGGCGAAGCAGGCGGCGCAGATGACCTCGAAGCGACCGCTCCCCGACGACGTCGAGGTGGGCCTGCTGGTCGACGGTGTCACCGGTGGCCGTTTCGTGAGGGTCGACGTCGAAGCCGACTACGCCACGGAGGGCCGCTGGTCGCCCTGCACGTCGTCGAGCGCCTGGCACTTCAATGTGCATCCGGAGCACATGTATGACCTGCACGCCAGTGAACCGGACGTGACGTGGTTCGAATACTCGTTTGAAGTCGACGGGGGCCGCGTGCGCCTGGGCTGGGACGACGCCGAGGACCTGGAGCGCTTCGCGTCGCAAGTGGTGGCGGACCATGGCCTCGTGGGCGAGGGCTGCCACGGGGCGGCGGCGGACGCGTGCGCGGGTGACATGCTGGCGTCCGCGCTCCGGGCCGCGCCGGCCGCCGCGGCGGCGGATAGGTGCTCGCGCGTGCCGGGGGGGGCGTTTTGCTGCGGGTAAGAGTTGGTTTGTGTAACGGCTCCCGACCCGCACGCCCACAAGCAGGCAAAGAATAAACGCCGACCTGCACTTGTAGTTAACTCTACGTGGCGTGAGACCAGGCGCGTAGGAGACCCACGTAAGCGTCACTCCGATACTGCACGCACGCCGCACGCGAAGCGGTGAGTCAGCGACGAAACCGCGAGCTGTCAGAGACAAATGAATCTATAAAAGCAAAGGCACGGAAATAAACCATGTACCGACTCCTCCTCGTCGCCTGCGGGGCCCTCGCCGACCACGCTGGCTTCGCGACGCGCGGCGCTGAGGGCCGGCGGCTCTGCGGGTGCGGCGGCGGCGGCGGAAATGCAGCCCTGGACCGTCGCGGAGCTGTATATGACCACGCGCAAAACCCACGTGCCTCCTAGACACCTCGGGGCCGGACTAATACGAACGCCTCGCTAGTGCGCATGAGTGCTGGGACGATTCCGCGGCAACCCGCACGGCCTTGCCAACATCAACAGAGCGCATGCTCTCTAATTGAGCTGCTTCCTCACCCCAATTCTTCTCTATGCAGCGCACTAAGGCGGCATTGATGCTTGCCGCGAGCGCGAGCGCGTTGAGACCCGCGCTGCGCACGAACACGCTGCGCAGAGCCGCAGCGGCGACCACCATGAGTGCTAAGCAGTGTTGACTGAAGTTCACGGCGCCTTCGTGCGGCATCATCGCGTCGACCTCCACACGCCATCGACGCGACGCCAGCTCGCTGGCGTGGCGGTGCGGGTCTCCCGCCACTCGATCTATACGCGACCTCATCGGCGCCGGCGCGCCCGACTCACTATTGATCGACTCACCCCTGGTCCGCGCGCAGGTGACACGCACTTCGACTACTTGGTCATCGGCGCCGGCTCGGGCGGCATCGCGTCGGCCCGGCGCGCGGCCACGCACGGCGCCAAAGTAGCTGTGTGCGAAAAAGGCGCGCTGGGCGGCACCTGCGTCAACGTGGGCTGCGTGCCGAAGAAGGTCATGTACAACGCGGCGCACATCATGGAGTGCGTGCACGACGCGCCGCTGTACTCCTATTCGGGCACGGAGAGCGTCAAGCTCGACTGGAACAAATTGAAGACCGCCCGGGACAACTACGTGACGCGCCTCAACGGGATTTACGGCCGGAACATGGAGGGCTCCGGCGTCGCGAAGCTGGAGGGCCTGGCGTCGTTCACGGGGCCCAAGGAAGTCACTGTAGGCGGTCAGAAGTACACCGCGGACCACGTTTTGATCGCCGTCGGCGGCAAGCCCACCATGCCCGCCGACCTGGAGGGCGTGGAGCACTGCATCTCGTCGGATGGCTTTTTTTTGCTTGATGAGAAGCCGGAATCAGCACTCGTAGTAGGAGCTGGTTACATCGCCGTGGAGATGGCGGGCATCTTACATGCTTTAGGCTGCAAGACGGAGTTGGCGGTACGAGGCGACAAGCCCCTCCGAGCCTTTGACGACCTCATGAGCGACACGCTGGTCTCGGAAATGGACCGCCAGGGCCTGACACTGAGACCGAAGACCACCATTGGGAAAATAGAAGATATCAACGGCAAGAAGCGCGTCACGCACACTGATGGATCCGTATTAGGAGAGTACGACGAAGTCCTGCTCGCCGTAGGAAGAGAACCGCTGACGGGCCCGTTGGCTCTAGATAAAGCGGGCATCAAGCTGGACGCCAAGGACCGTTATATTGAAGTGGACGACTTCCAGAACACGTCCGCGGAGGGCATTTATGCGTTAGGCGACGTGTGCGGCAACGTCGAGCTGACGCCCATGGCCATCGCCGCCGGGCGCCGCTTGGCGGACCGCCTCTTCAACAATGTAAACGGCAAGGCGGACTACGACGACGTCCCGACAGTGGTCTTCAGCCACCCGCCCATCGGCACGGTCGGTCTCACGGAGAAGGACGCCCGGGCCAAATACGGCGACGACAATGTCAAGGTCTGGACTTCGACCTTCGTGAACTTATGGTACGGCCCCATGCCGATAGACCCTAGTGACAAGCCGCGCACGGCCATGAAGATGGTCACGGCGGGCACGACGGACCTGGTCGTCGGCCTCCACGTGATTGGGGTGGGGGCCGACGAGATGCTGCAGGGCTTCGCGGTCGCGATGAAGATGGGCGCGACCAAGGCGGACTTCGATTCTTGTGTTGCTCTACACCCGACGGCGGCCGAGGAGTTCGTCACGTTAGCGCCCTGGGGCGAGGCCGCCGGCGACAAGAAGGGGCTCGGGGCCAAGCCCGCGCCTAGCATCTAACTAGAGGGCCACTTATCCTTCCACCCCCCCCTACTTTCCTCCCAGGGCTGGATCGGCGACGACTCGAGCTTCCCCGTCAGCGCCTCGACGCCGTCGGGCGTGATCAATAACGTGTGCTCGAACTGCGCGCTGCGGCCCCCATCTTTGGTGACGGCCGTCCAGTCGTCCGCCCACTGATTGGCCTGGATCGTGCCCTCGCAGATCATGGGCTCGATCGTAAAGGTGTGGCCCACGGCCATGAGGCCGTTGGGCTCCGAATTCTTGTAGTGCAGGATGTTCGGGTTCGTGTGAAATAACTTCCCGATCCCATGCCCACAAAACTGCTCCACGGACCGGTAGCCCGTGCCCTGGATGGATTCTTCGATGATGCCCCCCAAGTACTTGTAGGGCATGTCCACTTTACAGGCCGCGATGGCCGCCTGCCAGCAGTCGTACGTCGCCTCCACCAAAGCTATTGACTTATCGTCGACCTGGCCCACATAAAACATCTCGGAGCAGTCGCCGTGGTAGCCGTTGAGGTAGACGGTAATATCTACGTTAATCACATCGCCTTCTCTTAAAGGTTGGTCGTCCGGAATGCCGTGGCAAATCACTTCATTGACCGACGTGCAGATGGACTTGGGGAAGCCGTGGTAGTTCAGGGGTGAGGGGTAGGCGCCTCTTTCAATGGTCGCTTGGTGCGCCACCTCGTCGAGAAAATCCGTCGTGACGCCCGGCCGCACCGCCCTTCCGGCCGTATCTAACACCTCCCGCGCGCATCGCCCCGCCAGGCGCATCATCTCAATATCCTTCTGCGATTTAACTTCGATCATCCACGACGGCCTCAAGTCCATGGCCTTGGGCGTGCCTCTCTTAGCGTAGTCGGGCCGCATGATGCCGTCCGGCACCGGTCTCGCGGTCCTTGGTAATACAATACCGGGTTTCCTTGCCTCGGCCTTAGGCCGCGGGCGCTTCTTCTTCCGCTTCGGGGCGGCCTTTTTCGTCGCCCCGAAGCCGGCGAGGCCGTCGCAGGTATAGGCGAGGCACGTCAAAGTGAGGAGCCGGCGCGCCATGGCACCGGTGAGCCGTGTGGTGCGGTTCGCTCGCGGCGGGACCGCGCTTCGCGCGCAGGCCTTGCGCTGCGCGTGCCTGGGGCAAGATGCTGCTCGTGCGGTTGTATTGCGAGAGAGCAAGCGACTGCGGACGCGTTTGACGCTTCCAACCGCACGAATGCAAGCACGCCGCTGGCCTGACGGGTGGCGTAGATGCGCGTGCGGCAGTGCAGCTCAGCCAAAACCGAGCCAAAGGTTCGGGTTTTGCAACCCCGCGCACGCGCGCGCGGGACGAAGCGAGGGGTCGTCGCCCGGGCCGGCCGACGACTCGGGGCCGCGAACCGTGGCTAAGCGAGGGCCCTGTAACCGATGCTCAGCTATGCACTCCGAGGAGCGGCGCTGAATCGTGCCTGCGTCTCGCCGACGAAGCACCGGCGGACGCACGCGCAGCGAGTCCGAACGCGCGCGCGCCGAGGCTGCCAGTCGCAGTCGCACGGGGTAATCCCCCAACGCAGGGCTAGAGCCGATGGACCCCCGCTACGTGCCCCTCCTGCAGCTGCCCGGCGCCTTCGAGGACGCTCCGCTCGAGGGGAGTCGGCCCGTCCCCTTCTCGAGAAAGAGGCAGCAGAACGTGCTCTTCCCCTGGGCCGCGCGCAAGCCCATTTCGCGCGACATGCAGGAGTCTGTCATGGCCAAGTTGATAGCGAGCGGCTGCAAGAAGAAGAGGCGCAAGAAGAAGTACTGCGGGAGCGCGCCGAGCGACCTGGATCTTTTGATTAGGGAGGAGAAGCGGCTCCCGGGGCCTGGCACGTACCACATCCGGGAGGAGAGTTCCATCAAGTCCATAAGGAACGTGAAGATGGGCCGGCTGGACTTGAGTTCCACCGTGTCCCTCTCTCCACCGACGAGCCCGGGCCCCGGGTCTTATAACACGCATCTCGTGAGATGCGGTCTGGATTTGAACAAGCCCGTCTCCTTCCCGTTAACGGGAAGAAAAGGCATGGCCAACGACAACAAGGTCCCGGGACCCGGGGCCTACCCCGGCCTCTTCGAGCGGCCCTTCACGCCCGGCGGGACCATGTGTCCGCTCCCCCGACAATCGCGCGTACCGCGGGTGGACGACTTCGACGGCGTCGAACCGGGCCCGGGCTGGTACGAGGTGGCGGGGTTGCCTCCCACCCCGGGCGGCAAGATGGTCGAAGGTCTTCGCGAAAACGACTTCGATCGGGCCATGAAGCTCGCGGACGAGCCCGGCCCGGCCCACTACGACAAGGACCGCAGTTCCCAATATATGGAAGCCACCGACAGAACAGCGACCATTCCCAACTCGCGGCCGCTCACGGCCCTCGAAAGGACCATCCTGGAAGGGTCTCGCCGGCCAGGCCCTGCGGACTACTCGCCGCAGCGCCTCTTCAAGGACCCGTCGGCCTGCTTCGGCACGCCCGTTGGCGAAGGAGGCTTCGATTCCGGAAGTTTCGTGCACATTGCTGAAAGACACGGCCGGTCGACGCCGGCGCCGAACGAGTACTCACCCCAACGCATATTACACGACCCCTCGGCGCACTTCGGCATTCCACTAAGAGAGGGCGGGTTCGACCAGGGGTCGTTTGTGCACATTGCCGAGAGGCACGGTCGCAGTGTACCCTCGCCGGGCGCCTACAAGCTCCCGGGCTTCGGCCAAGTGTCGCTAGGGGGCCAGTTCCAGGCCGGCAAGCGCCAGGACATCTTGACGAACTTGAACGGCGTGCCGGGCCCCGGCACCTACACTTTACCGAACACGTGCCTCAAACAAAACAACCCCATGCCCAAATTCGGCTCTACCCTGGCCAGGATGGTCTACCCGAACGGGCTGCCGGGGCCCGCCGAATACAGCGTGCCCAGCATGGACGCCGGGAGTCGCTCTTTAGGCCGCGGGACGCGGCCGCCGCTGGGCTCGAGCTCGCTGCGGCCGTCGCTCAATGCGGCCTTGGGGTCGAGCATTGCGAACCCGGGGCCCGGCGCGTACGACGTCGCCGGCAACATGCGCACGGAGTTCTTCGGGTGGGGGTCCATGGCGTCTACCGTCTCGAAGTTCGATCCCGATTTTGAAGCCACTCTTAGAACCGCGGCGCGCGAGCCCGGGCCGCTGGACTACGGCAACAATTCTTCTACCTTGGGCGTGGGCGGCGGGCGCTTCGGGCGGGCCTACGACCCGACCCGGCCGTGGGACGACGACGCCTCGGGGATGTCGTACGAGGACTAATGAATCTTAACTTTCTACCTAGAGGAAGTACCGAAGTCGACAACACAATCACATTACCCACTCCAGGTCCGCCACGAGGCACACGTGGTCCGACGGAAAGCTCGCCGAGGGCAGCGCAAAGTGCGCCGCGCGCACCTCCTCCAAAGCGGGGATCGGCGCGACGGCCCGCGTCCGCAAGGCGCCATCGTGCAGGATCCAGTCCAAAGTGGCCACGAAGTCGTTGCCTGCCAAATTGGTGTAGGGCTCCGTGCGCGGATAGGCCGACGATAACTTTCGCGCATGCGCGAGGCGCATCCCGAGGCCCACGACATCGTTCCCCGTGGAGGAGGCGACGAGCGCGCTCTGCGCGGCGCGGCCGGCCGCGGCGGCGCTCTCGGCCCGGGCGCGGAGCGACTCCACCGCCACAGCTGCGGCTTCCAGATCGCCCTCAGCTAAGGAAAGACCGCCGTTCCGCAGGCCGCAGTCGGCGCGCAGCTGGAACAGCGCGACGAGTGCGCTCGTCTTGTACGTCTCGCCAGCAGATAGCGCAGCAACAAGGTCTTCAACGTCACCTGCGGGCGGCGAGGCCGACACAAGTCGTAGGCTCGCGGCCACGCGCGTCCGCCTTTCCGCGGCGAGGTCGTCGCCCTGCGCCGCCTCCATGGCGTCAAGCGCGGCCTCGAGGTCTCCAGACGCGGCGAACGCGTCGACGGCACGTTTCCGCGCGCGCCGCGACGAGGCGTAGCCCCACGAGAACGTGCTTCCAGTGTACCAGTCCGGGTCGTCGGCAGCGACGCTACCGTCGAGCAAGTAACGCACAGCGGCGTCGTGGTTCTCGGCGTTCAGGTCGCCGACGACTACCAGAGCAGCCCCCGTTGCGTCGCAGAGCCGCGCGGCCTCCTCGATTATGAGAGCTGATTGCATCGTTCGCACGTGGGTGGCCCGCCCGGCGAAGAAGAGGTGCGTGTTCGCGAGGCAGAGGCGGCGGCCCTCACTATCTTCCAGCACGACGAGCTGCGCGACGGTACCGATGCGCTTCATCGCCTCGGCCGCCAACGGGTGGGCGGCGAGAAACTCGGCAATGGCAGGCGGCGGTGTCACTTCGCGCGCCGCGGCGTCGGCGCGACCGATCGACAAGGCGATGTCCCGGCTCTCCACGCGACTCCATATTTTCTTGCGCCACGCGACGGCCTCGCCCTCCTGGGCAGCACCTGATTTCAACACGAGCGCCGCGTCGTAGCCCGCGGCTCGCAGCCTCGGTAACCACAAGCGCTCGAACCAGCGCGGGTCGACCTCTTGCAGCGCAATGATCGACGGCGCGTATGATAGTACCTCGTCGATGGCCATGGGGATGCGTCGCTCCGCCCTCGTGTGCTCCGGCTTACAATGGGTATGGATACCGGCGTCCCAGGTGTGGCGGTAGGCGTTGGCCAGGACGTTGTACGAGATGACGCGGACGCCGGAGTCCGGGGTGCCGAGCGCAGCGACGCGGGCGTCGTGTTCCGGGCGCTGCCACCGCGGCGCCACCGTTCCGAGGTCGCGCGCTACACTCGACTCACCGACCGACGCCTCCACGGCCAGCGCGCGGCCAACGGCGGTGGCGTCGGGCGTAAAGGCGGCGCCGGTGCTGCATTCCTTGCCGTCCAACGAGTAGCGATATCTCACGTCGTCCGCGCTGGCGCGCTTCAGCTCCGCGCGTGGCATTAGCGTCGAGCCCTGGGTCGGCTCGCCGTAGCATTCGACACTCACAACCGTGGGCGGATTGAGCGCCACGGCGAGGCGCGCGCCGTCAAGCTCGAGCCAGCGTCCAATAGACAACGCCTCGAGCAACGGCGTCGCGGCGTCGACCTCGGCGTCCGCCGCGTCCAGCAACCGCGGTGGCACAGGTGGCGGCACAGCAGCGGCCTTCTTGCCTTTCTTTTGCTTCGGATCAAGGCGGCCCAAAGCTTTCTGCAGCGGTTCTCCCGCTGTGCGTTGCAGCGTGCGCGCACCGATGGTGATCTTGACGCTGTCCGTGTTATCGGTCTCGACGATGACTGATGCAGACATTGCACTCATTGCGCGATGTCGTGCTGGCAGCCTGAAAGCACTTGCACTCGCTAGCAGCAGCAAGCGTTGCATCAACACTTGTCTGGCAGTGGTAGCTGCAGTCAGCCTTTGAGTTGCACGTCGCGGTATGCCTGATGCGTTCAATGCGTACAACTGCACGACAGATGAGTACGCAGCGTATGACGACAGATGTGTACGCAGCTTACGGCGTCAGCGTACGTTTTGGATTGCGTACTTGAGCAGCGAAACCCGTCACGGTTTTTGAAGTTATGAGCTCAACAAGAATCAGTTATATTAACACAAGCTACATTCACTCAACAAGTCAACCGGCCGCCCGGATCTCCCGCAGCCGCCGCCGCGCCCCCGAAGGAAAGCCCCCGGAGGCCGGCAGCGCGGCGACCGCGCGCGCGCCCGCGGCGCCCCCGGCCGCGGCGCATCGCCGCCGCCACTCCGCATAGGGGAGCCGCGTCGTCGGCACGCCGCGCGCCGCCAAGCGCCCAACGACGGACACCGGCGCGACGCCGCAGGAGTGGGCGTCGACGTCGAAAAACACGAGGCCCGCCGGGTCCGACGCGTTTACGAGTTGGACGAGGCGCGTCGCCGCGGCCCGCGGCGGTAACACGCCGACGTGCGTCGGCAATACTTTGGGCGCCGCGCCGACGGCCGCGCACGCGCGCAACGTGAGCTCGAGCCAGTTTTGGGGGCCGTCGAGGAGCCCGAGCCGCGCCACGACGCCCCCGCCGATCATGTTCTCCTTGCGGAGCGCGTCCAAGCGGTGCTCGGCCACGAGCTTCGAGCGGGCGTAGTTGGTGTCCAGCGCGGCCGCGTGCGCGGCCGGGACCAATCCGGTCCCGTCCCAGCCCGGGGCGTGGGCGGGGATCACGGACAGCGACGACACGAGCAGGACCACCGGCAGCGAGGCACACACGGCCACGACGCGCTCCAGGGATGAGACGTTCACCGCCCGGAGCTCGTCGTAGGTCATTTGGGCGTCGACGCAGGCGGCGCTGTGGACGATGGTGGCGATGCCCGCCCGGCGCAATCGGGCCGCGTCCGCTTCCGAGATGCCGAGGTCGCCCCGACTGAGGTCCGCCGCGATGACATGAGCCTTTGTTTGAAGTCGGGTCAGCGGCGGCCGGCAGAAGACCCAGACGTCACTATCGCCCAGCGCCTTTAGCAGATGCGGCCCGAGCAGCCCCGTGGCCCCCGTCAGCAGCACGGCACGCTGCGTGGGCACCGGCACCTCCACCGTTGGAGACACCGGTCTACAGCACTCGCGGGCCCAATCAACCTCCATGGTCTTGGCCCGACAACCGCCGCGCGCCCGGCGGTACAGGTCGCGCGGCGCCAAGCGCAGCACGTCGCCGGCACTTATCGGCGCGTCGGCCCATTGGCCCGCGAGGCGCGCGGCGCCGACCGAGTCGCCCCCGTGCGACGCCCACCACGTATTTTCGTCGCCAAAAACTGGCGAATACGCGGGCGCCGCCAGGAACATTAATGCCCGCTCGACCAGGGACGGCGCCGCGTCCGCGAGGTCGTGGTTCCTCGCGACGACGTGCCTTCTGACTTTCCCGTGGGCCGAGCACTCGTGCTCCGTGAAGGGGTCGCGCCTTAATACAAAACGGGGCACCTCCCAGGGCGCCAGCGCGCAGGCTTGGACCTCCTTCTGAACCACTGCTTCGGCCGCGTCCGTGACCACCACGGCGACCGGCGCCGCCCAGCCACTATGTGCCACGACGACACACGCTTTAATAGAGGCGCACCGCTCCAGCGCGTGCTCGACTTTCTGCGGGGCGAGCCACTCGCCGTTTTGTAATTTGACGCAAGAACTCTTGCGGTCATATACTTCCAGGCGACCGTCGACGAACCGTCCGAGGTCGCCCGTGTGGAACCACGCGTCGCCCTCCACGCCACGAATAACACCTCGGGTCGTCTTCACCAGGATCTCGCCGTCTCCGTTGAGCTTCACCGTGACGCCTCTGACAACTTTGCCGTCGCGCGCGATGCCGCCGGGCACCTCGCTCATGCCGTAGCCGTCGCTCACACAGGCCTCCGGGAAGCTTTTCTTCAGAGAAGCGATGAGGTCCCTTGGCACGGCCGCCCCGCCGACGGCCACGAACCGCAACCGCGGCCCCGCTAACAAAGCGCCCTCCCTTCTTGCATAGAGCGCGTAGAAGCGCGGCGCGCCTGACAAATGAGTCGGGGCGCACCGCCGGATCTGACTGACGAGGTCGCCCCGCGTGTCGCACACGCCCAGGCGCCCGCCGTGGAAAACTTCGCTCCAGGCCATTCTTCTGGATAAACCGTGGGACAGCGGCGCGACCAACGCCTGGCACGAGACTTTGGCCGAGCGCCTTTCTAAGGCTTTGCGGTCGCGGCCACTATTTATACTTGCGCCGCACCAGTCGGCCCAGTCCTTTGCGGAGAACCAGAGGGGCTTCGGGGCGCCGGTGGAGCCCAGCGTGAGGAGGCACGTCACCACGTCACACGTGCGCCGGGCGAAGGGTTTTGGTGTTTCGTGTCGCGCCGCGAGGGGTATGACGCTTAAATTCGGAGAGAGGGCCTGCCACGCCTCCACGTGGTCGACCAATGCACAAGTCAGCGCGTGATCCGCGTTGGCGATGGCCCACGCGTCGGCCGGCGGGACCGAGGCGTCCACAGCAATGGACGGCGCTCTTTTTAACGCACAAGCCCAGTCGGCCACGAGCCAACCCAACGAGTTGCGGCCGTGGATCGCGATGGTGCCAGTATCCGGGAGCCGCGCCGCGAGGGCCCGCGCCGAACAGCCGCACTGCCCGTAGCTCCACCAGGCGACGGCGCTCCCATGCACTTCACCCACGAGGGGTCGATCCATATAAACGGCAAAGGCGCGCTCGATGAGTCTACGGGGGTCGGCCTGTTCGCCGTCGAACGCCTCGCGGAACACCTCTCTTCTCAAAACGTGGGGCGCCGCCGCGTCACAATGCGTGGAGCCGCCGCAGCGCGCGCATTCATTTTTGCAGGCGATGCACTGGATAACGGCGTCGCACGTCTCGGCGACGCAGCGGTAGCGGCAACGGACGTCTTCTATTTGAGTACCGCACGCCGC
>Ga0114994_10001203_pt1 | contig 18509 bp, 12 predicted proteins | sample ArcticOcean_MG_C_9_FD_87043 | JGI IMG/M metagenome (GOLD analysis project Ga0114994, IMG submission 87043) | Marine microbial communities from western Arctic Ocean - ArcticOcean_MG_CB2_152 | ecosystem: Environmental > Aquatic > Marine > Oceanic | place: Arctic Ocean: Canada Basin | collected...
GCCCTGGAGCTCCTCGCCGACGACGGCCCGCCGAAGGCCGGCGTCGACTTCTACCGCGTCGGCGCCTCGACAGTCGTGCTGAACGCGGATGCGCGCTGGAACGTTTGTGCGCAGTGCCGCGACGCCGTCCAAAAGCACTTAAAAGTTGCGTGCTCCGTGAACCTGTACTCCACGCCGCCCGGCGCGACGACGCTCGACCCGCACGCCGACGACCACTGCGTCTTCGTCGCGCAGCTGTCGGGCGCGAAGCGGTGGCGCATCTTTGAAGGCGGCGAACCGTTTCCGGACCTGGGGACGGTCATGCCGCGGCCGGGGGGCGACGCGCCCTTCTTCGACGTCACGCTGCACGCGGGCGACGTCCTCTACGTGCCGCGCGGCGCGCCCCACGTATGCCGGGCGCTGGATGGAGAACGGAGCGTCCACGGAGAACCGAGCGTCCACGGAGAACCGAGCGTCCACGTGTCGATAGGCCTCGACCTCGACCCTGCGTTGACGTGGCGCGGGGCCCTCGAGACGTTCCTGCCGCGCTATGGCACGGATTTGAAGGAAGCGGCGCGCGCCGTGCCGGACCTACGCCGCGCGGTCCTGCCCGCGCTGCGCCGCGACGCCGCCGCCTTCCCTGCGGATATGAACGCGGCGCGCGCGGGGGCGGCCGGCGCACTTGAGGCCCAAGGGCGCACCGACGCCCTCGGCTGCTCTCTTCATGATAGGCAGCGTCAGCGTAGACGGGATATGTTATTTGAGGCGGTGCATGGCCGCGACGACGCCTACCCCGCGGTGCTGGACTCGCTCCTGGCGGTCGCCGCGCCGGCGCTCGCGCAGAGCGTCGCCGTCACCACGTTGGTACGAACACACGCTGAGACTTGTATGTCATAACCTACTTCTTACGGTTCCCCTTGCCCTTCTTCTTGCCGTTCTTCAGGGCCTTCTTCTCGTGGTAGGCCTCGACCCGCTCGCGGTAGTCCGCCTGCCGCGACAGCTCCTGCTCGATGCGCTTCTTTCTTACAGTTAATTTGGGGATGAGCTCGCCCATCTTCCTCATCAAATCCATGCGGCATGTCACCTCCTCGTGCACCGGTTTTCCTTCATCGTCGAGAATCTTCACTCGCAACCTGCCTCCATACGCGGCGTTGTCCCTGGGTATCACTTTATACGGCTCGATGACGTGCGTCAGCTTCAAAAACTGGCACACCTCGGACATCTCCTGCACGATGGGATTGTCGCACGCGTGCTCCTTGGCGATGCGCCGCCCCTTCTGGATCGTTTTGAGCTTGTTGATGTTGTTGGGCCACACCGCCGGCAATTTACCGGCGTCGACCTGGCCGGCCATCGTGCGCGGCCACGTGATTTTCGTATTGGGATCGGGCGCCGCATAGTCGACCTCGGGCTCCTGCTCGTACTGCTGCTCCTGCCGGGCCTGCTGCTGGCGCGCGGCGAGCTTCTGCTGGCGCTTCGAGGGGCCCTTGGGCATGGTTCCGGCGCGCTTATGTAGAGAGGTGCGCGCGGCTCTGCAGCTGCGCGGGCTCTTGCGAGCAGAGGTGCGAGCTGCACTTGGTGCAGCAGCTTTGCAGCCGCGGCGGGCTCTTGCGAGCGGAGTGGTGGTGTGCGGCTGCAACGGTGACGAGGTCACTGCTGCGACAACACAATGCGGTGCGACGTAAGAGAGGCGCGACGCGGTGGGCGACGGCGTCGGCGGCTGCTCTGCTCAGCCCCGCGGCTCTGCAGACTGTGTTCGGCTTTTGTGGGCTGGGGGGTTGCTCAGACCCATACCTACAGAGCAGCAGCGTTCCGATGACGCGGAGGTGCGATCGACAATCGCCACTAATCGTTTTCAAAACGGGTTTCGGAAACCAAAAAACTGATGCAAAAAGCTGTGAGGCTGTACTAGGCACAGGTGCAAGGACGCCGCTAGAAACCATGCAGCGCAAACCCAAAAAGTTGCTGCTGCTGGCAGTCGCAGCTCTCGACGGCTGCGACGCCGGCATCACCAGCACCTACAACCGCCCGCGCCGCGCGCGCGACCTCGCCGCGCACGAGGTCGGCTGCCTCTATACGAACACGGCGCCCTCGACGCCGCGGGACGACCTCTTCCGCGGCTTCGCGTGCGCGTCCCAGGCGCACGTCGCGCTGGCGTCACGTACAGCGGCGACGGTGAGCTACGTGACGACGGACGCCGTACCCAGTGTGCTCCGCTACAGGCGCCAGGGCCAGGTGCTCTGGCGCACGGCCAGCGGGACCTCGCGGTCCTACACGGCCCTGGCCAGCGTCGACCCGCAGCTCTGGCAGCCCAGCATGGGCGAGCCGACCTACTCCCTCGAGGAAATGCGGGCCGCGGCCAACACGACGTCCTGGGCTGTACCTGGCAGCGCGAGCCGCGCCGCGCCGCCGGACCCGCGCTGGCTCCAGGCCTACTTCAACCCGGCCATGATTTATAGCTCGCCTGTTATTCATACCGTGACATTGACAGGACTAGAAGCCGGGCCTTACGAGTACGAGGTAGCGGACGGCGTGCACGTCTTCCGCATGCCTTCACCGACGTACCCTCTGACCCTCGGCCTGACGGCGGACTTGGGGCAGACCGTGGTGAGCAACCGGAGCTTCGCGCAGCTGGCTTTACTAAAGCCGGACGCCGTCCTGATCTCCGGCGACCTCAGTTACGCGGACGGCTGGCCCTGGCGCTGGGACTCCTTCGGCGCCCTCGCTTCTACATTGTTCTCGCAGGTGCCCGTTTTGGTCACGGGCGGCAACCACGAGATCGGCTCGTCCGAGGCCTGGCTCCACTTCTTGGAGCGGTGGCCGACGCCTTACCTTAGGTCGGGTTCGACTTCTCCATTGTACTGGTCCGTGGACGTGGGGCCGGCGCACATTATAGCGCTGAACAGCTACGACAACTTCGTGAACCGTGGGGACCGCCTCCAGCGACATTGGCTCGAAGCGGACCTTGCACAAGTGGATCGCACCGCGACGCCGTGGTTAATAATTATGATGCACGCGCCCTTCTACAACTCCAACAGAGCGCACGCGTTGGAGGCCGAACTCATGCGGTTGAGCTACGAGCCACTGTTCCTCGAGCACGGCGTGGATGTGGTGCTGAGCGGCCACGTCCATTCCTACGAAAGGAGCAGTGCCGGTGGCGTCTACGACGCGGCTTCGAACGTGTGCGGGCCGGTCTACCTCAACCTGGGTGACGGTGGGAATCGCGAGAACACAGAGGCGGCCTGGGTGCTGCCGCATCCGGAGTGGTCGGCCTTTCGCGAGTCGTCGTTCGGCGTCGGGGCGCTCGAGCTTATAAATGCGACGCACGCGGCGTACGCCTGGCACCGCGACGCCTGCGGGGCGGCGTCCTCGCCGCACTACGACTTGAACGCTGGTTGCGAGACGCCGCGCGACGCGGACGGCGCGCCGCACGTCGCGATCGATCCAATCGTCTTGCGCCGCGATACTCGCGCGTCGACCGCGTGTGCGGCGCTGAAGGCGCATCCGCCACCCGTGGCGCCGTTCCCCGCCGGCTGGGGCACGAGCTGGGCGGATAATGACGACGACGCGCCGCCAGCCTACGGCCGCCGCGAGCGGCGGAGCGTCGAGATGTCGCTCGTCGCGGTGCTTGTCGGCACGGCCGCCTCGTTCCTTTTGGGCATCGCGGCGGCCGCCCTCACCAGCCGCCTCGCCCGCCGGCCCGGGCCACCCCTCCTGACGCCCCTAAAGGGCTACGGGCTGGTCGGAGCCGTTTCTCCGTCGCCCGACTCTGTGGTGGAGATGTTGTAAGTGAATATGTATATAGACCATAATTACTACAGGTGAACTTACAGGTGACTTAAGTCCACCGCCGGCACCACGCGAGGACCGTGTCGTGCCAGGCCAATAAATTCTGCAGGTTGAGGCAGTTGTGGTTTTCGCCGGGCAGGAACAGGAGCTCGCTTTCGACGCCCTGGCGCTGCAGCGCCGTAAACGTCGCGAGGGCCTCCGACGTCACGAGCCGGTAGTCCTTGTCGCCCTGGATGACGAGCGTCGGCGTCCGCCACGCGGCGACTTTTAAAGAAGGCGACGCCACGTTGTACTGGCTCCCCGCCTCGGCCGCCTTCGCGTCGCACGGCGGTCCCTCGAACTCCTTCTCCATGAAAAACAGCTCCTCCGTCGACCAGTAGCCCGATCGCATGTCGAAGAGGCCGTCGTGGTTCACTAGCGCGCAGAACATATCTTCCGGAGCGTTCCCGTTCAGGTAGTTCATGGAATAGCCGCCGTACGACGCACCGAGGCCTACGACGCGTTTTTCGTCGAGCCAAGCGTACTCCTTCAGCACGTGCTCGACGCCCGCGACGCTGTCGTTTGGTCCGATAGCCCAGTCGCCAGACACGTCCCTACAAAAGCCGTGGCCGAAGCCCGTCGAGCCGCGGAAGTTCGGCGCTAAGACACAAAAGCCCGCCGACGCGTAGCTTTGTAAGTTCCAGCGGTAGTGCCAGTCGTCGCCCGTCGAGCGCTGCGGCCCGCCGTGGATGATGCACGCGAGGGGGTAGCGCTTCGTGGGATCGAAGTTCGCCGGCTTGATGAGCCAGGCCTGAATGTCGGCGCCGTCCGGCGACTCGCGGCCGGGCCGCGCCGTGCGGTAGCTGATGTCCTCAACAATACCGAGGTCCACCGCGGCCAGCTTGGCGTCGTTGAAGAACGTGAGGCGCTTTTCCGATGCGCCGTCGAGCAGGGCCAGCTCCGCCGGCCGGGACAGCGAGTCGCACGCAACGAGCAGCCCGTGGTTAGTTTCGCCATGGAGCTTCGTCGAGCCGGCGTCGTCGTCACCTAAAATCGTGACGGTGCCCTGCAAATCGATGCAGCAGAGCCGCCGCCTGGCTTTCACGTCGGCGTGGAAGTACAAACAAGTGCCGTCCCGCGCCCACTTTAATGATTGCGGGCTCCACTTAAAATCTTTTTCGGCGACCAACAGGTCCGTCGTAGTACCTGTCTTGACGTCGTGGAGCCGGATGCCGACGGCGTCCGACTCGTAGTTCGGCTGGGCCATCGTGAGCCACGCTAATTTCGTTCCGTCGGGCGCGAGGGCCGGCGCGAAGTCGAAGCCCGGGTTCCCTTCAGTCAGACAGACGGCTTCTTCCTCAAAGCTTGCCTTGAGGTAGACGTGCCTATTGGTCGTCCAGGCCTCGTCGGGCGCCAAGGGCGGGCGGCAGGAGAAGGCCGCCGGGCCGTTCACGGCCCAACCGTCCTTGCCCCCGAACGCGCCGCTCGGACAGCTCGTGGGGATGCCCCGCAGCCCGTCGACGGGCGCCGTCGCATCCGTCGTCGGCACCGCGTCGCTGCGCACGCTGCTAGCTGAGCCGGGCGCCCCCATGCACGCGTACGTTCCATCCCTCTGCTCCAACCGCTGCAGGAAGGGGTGGTTGAACTTGGCGTCGAGCCAGCGGTCCCACTCGCGCACGGGCAGCCGCTTGAAGATGTGGGCATCTAAACCGCCCCCTCGTTTCGCGATGGCCTCGTCCCGTTCCGCCGTCGCGCCCAGGCCGCAGTCTACATAGACCTTGGCCGCGAACACGAGGCCCTCTTCGGTCCAGTCCAAATCCGACACGTCGACCGGAAACCGCTTCAGGAGCCGCGCCTCGCCAGGCCTGGTGGCGGGCAGCAGCCACACACCGGTCTTGGCCGGCTTGTCATCATCATCTGCGCCCTTGCGGTCGCTGAGGAACGCGACCCACTCGCCGCACGGGGACCAGCACGGGGACGACGCCGAGCCGCTGATGAGCGGCGTGAGGTGCGCGTGCTTCTTCAATTCGCCGTCACCGAGCGTCGCCGCCTTCTCTAAGTCGACCATCCAGAGCGTCTCATCGAACGTCTTTTCTTTAAAATCGTACACCTTCGTCGCCAGCACCGCGCGCGTGCCGTCCGGCGCGACGACCGCCTCGCCGACGCGCGTCATGCCGACCAGCGCCGCGCCATCGAGCTCGCGGTTTGTGGACGGCGCCGGCGGCTGCGGCCGAGCGGGTAATAGGGATGCGAGCGTCGCGGCGGAAGGGGCTTTTAAAGCGCTTGCAGACATTGTTGCCAGCGCTGCCACGAGCCGGGTTGACAAGCTAATTTATCTGACTGGCTGCTAATTTATCTGACTGGCTGCAGTTATCGCCGCTGCTTTTGTTATAAGCACTCGCGCCACGACGACTGTTAGAGCAGTGCGGCTACAGCAGGCGGTGAGCTAGCAAACACGAGGCAGCACGCGCTCTGCCGAACGGGTTTTTCGTGCGGGTCTTTAGATCAGGCTTACTCCTAGGCGCTCGGCGCCTCGTCGATGGAGAACTTGGATTTGGGCGCGCCGCACTCGGGGCACTTGTACGTGTCCCCGAAGAACTTGCCCTCGCGGCCGGCCGCGATGAACAGCGTGTAGCCGCACTCGCCGCACTCGCACGTGAGCATCATCTCCTCGTTGCCCGTGGGCTTGTCGAACGAATCAGTCATGTCCACGTCCTCTTTATCAGGTAAAGCACCAGTTTCTGCTACGACCTTCGCCTCCAGATCTTTTTGCCAGTCCTCTTTCCCGGCGTCCGGGTCCGGTAAAGCGTTCAAGTCATCTAGGATGCGCTGGGCGTCGAGCGGGTCCATGCCCAGGGCGCTCGCCGCCTGCTGGTTGGCCTGGTAATTACCCTGCTTGGCCAGTTGAGCAGCGGTATAAGCGCCCTCGGCGCCCCGGGGCGGCTCCACACCTAGAGCGGTAGTATAAGCCTGCTCCGCGAAAGACACTTGCGTGGCTTCCAGGAATTCCTTCGAACCGTCCAAACCTTCCGCGGCCAGGTCCACTAATTTAGGTGATGATAACCCACTTCTATTCGCGTAGAAGAGGGCCTTGCCTCTCGCGTTGGTCTGCGACACGGCCGTTTCTACGGCCGCCGCGATGGTGTCCGGCTTGGTGACGCCGAACACATCACACAGGTCCCGGAAGGCGGTGAGCGACGAAATCGACACCTTCTTCGTCGTGATCGCTTTGAGGCCAGAGGCAAATAAAGCAGGACCCCGCGGCAGGAACATGAGCTTCTTCCCGTACAGGCTCTTGGTCGCGGCGAACTGCGCCTTGGTCTGTTTTTTGCCGAGCTTCAACTTCCCGCCGAACTCGTCGATGAGCTTGCTCTGCTTGTCCTTTATCGAAACCACGGTCTTGTAGCCCCGGTAGCCCACGAAGGCCGCGCCGGCGAGATAGGGCGCGTTGGCCCAGGAGAGGAGTGCGCGACCCGACGACGGCGGCGGCGGCAGGAACTCGGGGCCCGGCGGCGGCGGCGGCGCGGCGGACATGGTTAAGGCGGTCGAGGGCCGCGCGCCGCGCAAGTTCGGTGCGACGAGCGCGCGCGTCGACGGCGCGAAGGCGCACACCTGCAGCGTCGCGAGCGCCAGCACGGCGCTCACGCGGAGCGACGGCCTCATCGGATCCATGGACGTCCGAGAGTTTGCAGCGATCCTCCTACTCTTTTGCAACGCGCGGAGCGTTGATGCGCTTGCAGTGATGATGCACTTGCTAGATCGAGACACGTCTCTTGGTAAAGGCTTGCAAAGCGATACGCTGTATTCGTCGTTGAACACGGCGCACAGCGGCGGCTCCGAGCTTACTACAACTCGCAGCGCGCGAAACCCGCGCGTTACACCAGCGCGCCACCTGTCGGGGTCTGGCCCAGGGAGAGGATAGGCGACGATTGAATCTCCTTTCAGACAGATCGAAAAGGCTCCCTGTATTAGGCTGAGCAAAGCTTGCAAGCTTGCTGCACAGCCAGGCCGCCGAGCGCATATTGCGCTGCTACTTGTTTACAGTGTGCACCTCCTACGACTGAGCCAGCTCTCGTAACGCACTAGCAAGCATCATCTGTGATAGAGCCGTGCCAACACAATGCGGCTTTGCATGCTGGCCACCGCGGCGGCCCTCGCACCGCTCGCGCCGCGTTTAGCAACCACCCCCAAACGCCTGAAGACGCGAAGAATATTAGCCGAAGATATTGCGCTGTACGCCAACAAGGACGATTTGCTGGGCGACGCGAAGGTCGGCAGCGCCGGCGTCCGCGGATTACTCGGCTTCCGCGGCGCCGCGGACACCGAAGATGAACCGCTCTGGAAGATTCGCGTCCAACTCACGAAGCCGGGCACCTGGGTGCCCCTCATCTGGGGCGTCGCGTGCGGCGCGGCCGCGTCGGGTAACTACCGGTGGCCCTTCATCCAGGGCACCCTGGGCGAAGGCGCCGAGGACTTCGCCAAGGCGGCCACGTGCATGGTCCTGAGCGGACCCTTCCTCACGGGCTTCTGCCAGACCATCAACGACTGGTACGACAAGGACCTGGACGCCATCAACGAGCCCTACCGGCCCATCCCGTCCGGCCGCATCACGGAGGAGGAGGTCTTCCAGCAGGTCTACTTTCTGTTGGGCGGCGGCATTTTACTAGCGTTCGGCTGCGACGTCTGGGCGGGCCACGACATTTTGGCGAACCCGTTGAACAGCGTCGGCTTCCTCGCTATTTTTGGCGCCATTGTGTCGTACATCTACAGCGCGCCGCCTCTCAAGTTAAAAGCCGAGGGCTGGCGGGGCTCCTTTGCATTAGGAGCGTCGTACATCGCCCTGCCCTGGTGGTGCGGGCAAGCCATGTTCGGCCACGTGGGCGAAGGGGGCGCCGGCGGGGAGTTGACGCTGCCGGTCGTGGTGCTGACCGTGCTCTATTCGTTCGCGGGCCTGGGCATCGCCATCGTGAACGACTTCAAGTCCATTGAAGGCGACCGGGCGCTGGGCCTGAAATCGCTGCCCGTAGCGTTCGGCATCGACGGCGCCAAGTACATCTGCGCGGGCATGATCGACGTGACCCAGATCTCCGTCGCGGCCTACCTGTACTACATCGGGCTGCACACCTACGCCGCGGTGTTGGGTTGCCTGATCGCGCCGCAGATCTGGGCGCAGACGCAGTACCTGCTCAAGGACCCGGTCAAGTACGACGTCAAGTACCAGGGCACGGCGCAGCCCTTCCTCGTGTTCGGCATCCTGACGACGGCCCTGGCCGTGGCGCAGCACCCGGCGGCGCTGTCTGCTTAAGGCGTTGGGATACTTGGTGTGGGTTACTTTTGGCGCGGCGGCTAGGGGGTGTGGGCGGGGGAGGGGCATGTGCCGTCTACGCGTGCGCGTTCTCCTGCGCCACGCTTAATCTCTTAATTAAGAGATTACGCGAATTACCCTAGTAAGATGCCCGGGTTATTAGACAAGACGTCATCTCACTAGCCAATTACTAACAAGTTATTCCGCAAACCCCGTGTGGAGCTTAAGTTTCTTCCCCCATCGTGCCTGCGTGTGCGTGAAGGTCAGCGTGAGCGATCTCGTCGCGTCGGCCCGCAGCGCGCGCCTCGGCGAGACCGCGCGTGCAACTGCTTGGGTCGTTTTAAGCCGCGTTTGCGCTCTAGCCCGCAGCGTGAGCCTCGCCGACGACGCCGAGACAGCGCGCTCAAGTGTTTGGGTCGTTTTAAGCCGCGTTCGCGCTCGAGCCCGCAGCGCGCCTCGGCGAGACCGCGCGCGCACATGCTTGGGTCTTTTGAAGTGCTCGTTCGCGCGCGAGGAGTCAAAACCCATGGGTGTGTGTCATCATCATCTACTTCAATTTTTCACAGCGTACGGTTTGAAGGGTTGTCGTTATAGGTCGCGTATGAAGGATTGGAAAGTGACGCTGAGGACACACTTGTCGCCGCACCGTTTATACTCCGCGATGCTGGTCAATATTACGGAGCTCCGGAGCCTGCCCAATTTTTTAGCCACATTACACGCGCGGGTTTTCTCCGTGCGTCACAGGTGATAAAGATGAAGGGACATACACTCCATGGGTAGGCTACACTGAAATTTCGATCGAGTTGACTTTTACCTGAAAACCGCGGTGCCCGCCCGGCTCAACTGAAGCCACGTCCATCGGCTGCAACTACTCTGCAGATGCCTCCGCCGGGGGTTCGGGACAACACCGCGCACAACAAGTAAGACGCGCCGGCTAGCATACACAAGTTCTTAAGCGACAGAGAGAGCAAGGAGTCAGATGGGCCCGAACCGCGTGAGCGGCCACAACCGCACGAGGGGCCGCCCCGTGACCAGGTCCACGGACAGGTTGCCCCAGGACCGGCTGTCCACGGAGTTGCCCGGGCAGTCGCCCAGCACGTAGATCGTGCCGCGCGGGACCCGCCCCCTGGCCTCGGCAAACTGCGGCTTCCGCCCGGTCTTCGGGTCGCAGAGCCCCGGCCGCGGCATGCCCTTGACGTACACGTCGCCGTTCTCCGCCGCGCGCACGGCGTCGCCCGCGACCGCCGCCACGCGCTTCACGAACTGCTTATTGTCGACGCCATCGACCAACGACTTGAGCGCCGGCGGCGGCTCGAAGAAGACCATGTCGCCCACCTTGGGCTTGAGGAAGACGGGCCCGAAGCCGGTCCCCGTGAAGAAGCGGTCCTGGAGCACGACGTCGCCCGGTTGGAGCGTGGGCACCATCGACGTCGTCGGGATGTACGTCAGCGAGAAGCAGTTGCAGAAGAAGAGCGCCAGCGCCGCGAAGATCGACCCGAGGCCCGCGGCCGCCGTCGCCGTCGCCGCAGCGAAGCCCGGCTGCGTCAGCAAGGCCAGGCTCGCGTCCGTGTCGTCGCCCCACAGCGTCGCGCAGGCCTCGCCGCCGTCGTCGCACGCGTCGATGCCGTCCAACTCCAGCGTCGCGGGCCAGCCGCCGGCGGGCGCGCCCCGGAAGCGCCAGGGCATGATCGGCTGCAGCGCCACCTTCACGCCCTTCGAGACGCCGTCCGGTAGCCTTGCCACGCGCGTGCCGTCCGCCAATTCCAACGACTCGACGCGGTAGTCGGCGCCGGGGAGCACGCCCCGCGCGCCGAGGGCGCGCCGAGTCCGGGCGTCGCCGCCGTCGACGCCCCAGGCCTGGAGGCCCGTCGTGAGCATGAAGAGCGTCTGCTCCCTGAGGGCCTCGCACTGCTCCAGGGACTCCGGCGGCGAGGGGAGGCCGTCCGCGCCCAGGGGCGCCACGCCCCGCTGGGCACTGTCGGGCGCGCCGCCGTCGACGAGGACCGGCACGACGACGTGGCCCACCCGGAGGCCGTTGCGCACGGCGTCCGGCGCCGCGAACCCGGCGCGCACCAGCCGCGGCAGGCGGGCGAGCGCCAGCGGGAGCGGCGAGTTCGTCCGCCGCGCCAGTTTCACCGCCGGCTCGGGGTGGCGAAAGGTAGAGAACTGGCGGTCCGTCGCCTTATTGTTATCCGACGAGGCCGCGTAGACCTGGATCTCCGAGTTCACTTCGAAGACGCCGTCCTCGAGCTCCAGCTCCGTTTTGTAGGTTGTGGCCTCGCCGTCCAAGACGCCGGCCGCCAAGGGGTGGACGAACGTGAGGCCGCCCTCCTCGCTCGACGCGCCTACTCTTAGGGTAAAAGCCGCGTCGACGGCGTCGCCGACGTCGTTCGCCGCGTACCGGAGCTCGACGCCGCAGCGCCGCCCCCGGGGCGACAGCTTCAGGGACCACGTCTGGCCCGCGCAGCTGAAGGGCTCGGACTCGATGGATTCGCCGTTCGCGATGCGCTCGCTGGGCACGCGCCACGTGTGCGAGCCCGTGACGAGGGCGGCGGCGGGCGCGAGCTGCAGCAGGGCGAGCAAGGCATTGGGCATTTTTGGAGCCCAAATTCGGCGGCTTGTCGCGGCGCAAGGCGCAAATTGCTGGTGTTGTTGGGATGCGCGACGCGGTACTGGTATGAATTCGGACGCGTTGCCGTTTATTTGAGCGTCCCACGAATTGACAAAGTTTAACAGAGGCCGCGGCACCCGTGCCCAGCTAATGTTTTAATTAATCTGGGCAAAGAGCAGCAGCCAGAGAGGCTGTTCGTCGTACAAATGAGGTACTGTTTTGCGCACGCGCAGCGTGCGGGTACGCTAGCGACAGATATTTTGTACCTCTGAGATTGACGAGCGACCCTTACGGATGCTGCCTGTACGGGTCCTGGGACGTCCCTCGGTGAAAAGTTTTGCGGAGCCCAGCTGGGGCCGCCCACGTGCCAGGGCGCCTAACGCGCGCATCACTGCTGGGACTGAGGATTGAGAGTGTACGATTTGACCTTGAATGTGTCATCGCGCGGTCTGTAGACCTGCATTAAATCTCGTCTCGCAAAAAGCAGTAGATCAGTACTGCACACATCAGGACACCTCATCAAAATCTGCAGCAGCCATGCATTCAGCATTATTGGTCGTCGTCACACTTGTGGCCTCGTCGGCATTTACGCTGCCGCGGCCGCCCTTGACTCGAAATTTGAAATTCGCGCGACCCGCGGCCGACGGCGTCGAGGACACGGGCGCCGCCGATGGCATGGACGCCGTCGCTGCGCCTGCGTCCGTCGTAGTCGACGACGCCGTGGAACCCGCCGCGCCGACCGCGCCGGCCGCGAAGAAGAGCTTCAAGAAGCGGCCCATCGATCCCGAGCGCGCGGCGACCAAGTTCGTCAAGACGGCCACGAACGCGGCGACGTGGAAGAACCACCTTTTATACGGGTCGTTGGCGTTCGCCGTACTGCTGCCGGTCGCGTTGCTGGCGCTAGCACAAAAATAACAAATTAAACAGCCCGCACGTCCGAGGGATTCCACCGCCACGCCCCGCCCGTCGTGCGCGTTCCGGCGGCCTCCGTCGCCCAGAGCGTCCGAGGCAGCAAAATCTCTTCCACATTTCGCAGCGGCAGCGCGTCGCCGACGTCGTCGACCTTAAGCGCCGCGGGGTCGAGCGTCCAGGCGTAGTCGTCGCCGGGCCCCAGCAGCGTCTCGGCGACGCGCGCCCACGCGGCGAACGCTGCGTCGTCCAGCACGAAGGCGACGCTCCGCGGCGCCCCGCCGTCGAGACAGGCCATTGCTGCGGCCTCCAAACCAAAGGCCGCGGTCACGGGCGCGTCCCAGCCCTTGACGCCCGCGCCCAGCGCCGGGCACGCGACGCAATCGACGGCGCCCGCGGCCGCGAAGGCATTTTCGTAGGCGGACCGCAGGAGGTCCTCGGGCGCGCCATGACCTTGACCCTTGTAGCGGCCGAAGGTCAGCTCGACGTCCGGCGCCACGGCGTGCACCACGGCGTCCGCTTCCAATGTGCCACTCGTCGTCGCGACGGCGGTGCCCGTCGGGCAGCGCACGACCGCCGACTCGCCGACCTTCAGCGCCCGCGTCCAGCGCACGAGGTCGCGGCGCGTGTCCGCCTCAACCGTCGGCAGCGCGAGGCAGGCCTCAATGAGATCCGGGCCCGCCGCGGCGCGCAGCGCGCCGTCCACGTTGTAGTTGCCCTCGAAGCGCCAGTACTCGGGCTGCAGGTTGCCGACGAGCGAGTCGTTCGCGCTCGTGATGAGCGCGTTGGCCCGCTGCAGCTCGAGGCGGCCGCGGCGGAGGGCAATGCGCATCGTTGTGTCGCTGCGGCGTGATGAACACAGCAAACCACTCTGGTAAGGAGGTGGTCTGCCAGTGGCTGCGTGACTGATGCGTGGTGGACGACTGATGCGTCACTCTCACTGCAGCAGCAGTATGCTATGCCAAGCCCAGCATATTCAGCGACGCCCGAAGGTTTAAGTGATTTCGTGCGCCAGCTCCTCCCGCAAAACGTACCAGCACCTGGTCAAATGCCGGCTATCGGCTGTGATGATGTACTTACGCGGGTTTTGGGGGCACTAGCACCTAGGGGATGGATGTGAACCGCAACACTAGGGAAGCGTGTTCAACATCGGGGGGAGGCCGTCCGGCAGGGAGCCAGGGACGTCACAGGGGGGCATATAGTTGTCATAGGTTGCCACTCCACCGTTCGGACCCGTGCTCCTGCACGAACGACCAAGGTTAGATAAATTTCTGTTGCGAACATGCCCAGGGAGCGCCGGCCGGCCGGAGGCGTGCTGCGTGATCAAGTCGGTTTGCGCGCGTCGCTGCGTCGGTGCGCTTGCACAACTCCTCGTAGTCGTCCTTCGATGCGCGGTAATACTTGGCTCCAACGTTCGGGATCGTCTTAGAGGCCAGTGTGATGAGGCACTGCGCCCGCTGCTTCGTGTTAGTGACACCCCAATCTCTGACGATGGCGGTGAGGGCTTTACCCTTCGTGCCATCCTCTGTGGCCGCATCTATATCACCAGCCTGCCTAGCATGCTCGCTGATCGCCTGAGCACAAGCACACGCATGTGCATACACGCCAGAGCTCGCCTCGCCGATGGCACCAAAGGCGAACCCCAGGACCTTGCCCTCGTACGACGTAATGGTCTCCATCATAGGCCCATTTTCCGGCTCGCCGTCCCACTCATTATACTCCTTGTCCTTTGCTTCGGCGCTCGCAATGTACTCGCCGTGCACATGGCGTGCGCGCTCCTCTACGGGTGACAAATGATTATTGGGCAGCACAGTGTCTTGATCTCGGGACCGCTTGCGATTCCCATGGCGCTTCCGTGGGCCGTAGTCTCCTCCCTCAAGCCCATTCGCAGCGGCCGCCTGTATTTTCTCCGGGGTATACCACCGCTTCGAGACAAATGTTTTGACGTCTATGAGACGATTCGAGATAATAATATCGGGGATGATGCCCAGCCCCCGCGTCACCTTGGCGATCTCTACCGGTGTTTTGGCTTCCGTGATCTGTCCCTTGGCCGCTACCCGGGAACATTTGGTCTCGATGACCGATTATGGTGCTAACTTAATTTGGGAGCTCATTTATTTTACTCTACCTACCCTGGAAGGTACCGAAGTTGATTTTTGGGCCTTCAGGCGGCCGCGGGAATTCCAAAACAATGTTCGTTTCTGACGGGCACATTGTGTTAGACATTCTATCCATACGTTTTAATTACGGTGGCCGCGGGGCCTCCCAGCAAGTAAATCTTCGGGCCACGTGCAAGGGAAGGGAGAACTTGAATATCCAACATCCTTAAACAACCGCAATCAAACCTCGGAGAAGAGGAGGTAGTCCGCCAGCGGCAGGACCGCCGAGCCGGCGCGCGTCTGCCGCGCGGCGGAGGCCTCGGCGACGAGCTCTGGGCCACGGTCGCGGTCGCGCTCGTTCCCGACCCAGTCGTCGACGGCGGGGTCCGGCGCGAACCGGAGCTGGAGCACGTAGTTCCTAAAGCCGACGAGCCCGTCGGTGCCGCGCGGCACGCGCTTGTCCGCGGCGTAGCTGTCGAAGTCGACGCGCCCGCCCGGCCGTGAGTAGTCGCCGCCGCCCCGCTCGACGCCGCCGACGGCGTCTCCTTTGGTGTCGGCCGGCCGCTCGTTCAATAGGACCGTCGCCAGGTCCCCCAGGCCGTCCGGGAGCGACCTCGCGAGCCGCGCCGGCGCACCGCAGCCGTACTTCACGTGATCGGCGCCGACGATCGCCACGCAGAGGCCGGCGGGGTTCCTAGTGCACCAGTCGGCGCAGGCCTTGGACAGCGCCTCGTCCCACAAAATGCGCCACGCGAGAAAGTTTTTGAAAGTCGTCGTGCAGGCCCCGTCGTTGCCGACGCAGGCGGCCGGGTCGGTGGCTGGCAGGATGCCAAGAGCCACGTGAGCGGCGTACGAGGGTCGGATCGTGTAACCTACATAACTCTTGAACGCCACAGTCTGGGCAAACGCCTGGGAGGCGCGGGGGTCCGACACGTAGCGCCGTCGAACGTCCGGCGCGAGGGCGGCGAGGCCGCCCGTGCTGACGGGCGCCGCGTCCTCGTCGTCCGCGTTTAGGGCGAGCAGAGTACACTTTGCCTTCTTCGCCGCCCGGAAGACGGGGAGATACGCGTCAAAAGGCCAGCCCCACCGCCGGTCCTAGTCGACCGCGACGCGGAGCTGCGCCTCCGTCAGCCTCCCCGCCGCGTACGCGTCGAGCTGCGGCTGGAAGCGCTTCTGGACACCTTCAAAACCCACGGCCAGTGGCTGCGCCCCGACCCTCCGCCGCACCCGCGCGATCACCTCGGCTTGCAACAAATGGTCCGCCGCGGCGTCGTGGTGCTCCCCCAAGAACACCGCTCTCTTTTGTGCTAGCGCGTCTACTGAACTGTCCGCGGCGACGGCCGCCACGGACGGCGTCATCGTCGCGTCGTCGCCGCGGACGGCGTAAGCCTCCCAGACCGGTGTCACGGCCTGCCCTAGTCGCGGCGCCGCGGCCTGCCCCGGTCGCGGTGCGAGCGTTGTCGCGCCGTAGGCTTGCAAGGCCTGGCGGCGGCCTATCATCGCGGCAGCGCCCGAACGAGCTGCCAGAAGCAGCGCCACGATTCGTTTTCCATTCATGCTGCCTGATACGTCTTCGAAAGCAGTCTTTAGGACTTCAGTGCACCTACAGGCAGGCACGTGCCGCGCCAAAAAATCCTTATTATTACTAAACGGGTTTCCAGCCATTTAGTGCAAAGCTGTGCCAAGTTCTAAAGCATGCCCTTTACGCAGCGTGTTTGAGCAATCGCTGAGCCGCATACGTCGTCGGTGGGTGCGATGCTAACAGTCGATCCAGTTTGATGCCACTGACAGATTGCACGTGCGCGCAGCCTTAGCCATAGCCATGCTCCGCGGCTCGATCAGGGCCTCCACAGCAACTTTGGGCCTCGCCATCTTCGTCGACGTCCCGTCCAAAAGCCAGCCCCACGCGCTCACACTCCCGCGGGCGGACGCGCTCGGCGCGACGTACCGCGGCGTCGCCGCCAACGCAACTCAAACCGTGGCGTTGCGCAACTTCCAGCTCTCGCTGGACGCGGTCTTCGCGTCGTGCGGCGAGACGACGTTCGAGTCCTTGAAGCGCGCCTGCGGCGGCTGGTCGGCGTCGCGGAGCGCCGTGGCATGGGAGGAGGGCCAAGCGTTCCGCCTGTCGGACCTTTTGCCGCCGCTCGCGCAGGCCGTGTGCGGGCGCCATTTCACGCCGACGGCGACGGCGCCGGAGCGCCTCCCAAAAGCCCTCGGCGCCGCCGACGCCGTTCTCTGCGGCATGAACTGCTGGGGTTTTGCGTACGGGGTGCTCGAAGCTGCGGCGGCGGCGTCGGACCGCGTCACGCTGTCCGCGGGCGCGCACGGGGACGCCTGGGAAGCGCTCGTTCCCCTGACGGAGCCCGTGCAGTCTACGCAGACGACGGGCCACGGGCTGCTCGGCGAAGAACGGAACGCAGCGCTGCAGCCGGGCGATCTCCTTATGCTTTCGCACCAAACTTCGGGCGAAGAGCGATACCTGGACCACGTGGCCATCGTAATCGACGACGACCTCTACCTAGAAAAGGCGGGCTCGGGCGCCAAGACGCCGTTCCGATTGATCGACTGGGAGGGATTAGTGGCGTCGTGGCCTTCCGCTGTCTTCGAGTGGGATTGGCGTCGGCGCGCGCCGGGGACCGCCGTGCCGCCGGCGAGCGAAGCCTTCGGAGTCAAGCGCGGCTTGGCGCCCCGCCGGCTCGGCGTCCGCGCGGAAGCGCTCGTCATCGCACCCTATGCCGACACGAAGCAGCTCTCCTGGGTTAAGACGCTCGACGAGCCACTCCAGAAAGACGACCGTGGCCGTGCGGCGCTGCCCACAGCGGCGTTCGAGGCGGCCGCCTTTGCCGTCGTCGACGGTGCGGCTCCCGAGGAGCCGACCAGCTCGAGTGCGGCTCCTGAGGAGCCAACCAGCTCGAGTGTGGTCCCCGAGGAGCCGAACGGCTCGAAGGCGGCCGCGCGCGCCGCGACCTGGACCCGCCACGTCGCCGAGGGCCCGGCGCCGCCCGGGCGCGTGCCCGCGGCCACGTGCACCTTCGGCTGCGGTCTCTACGTCTTCGGGGGCGAAACGGACGCGCCCCCGTGGAGCCCGATCCCGAATCGGTACCTCAATGACATTTGGCGCCTGGACCTCCGGTCCGGGCACTGGGAGGAGCTCTCGCCCGACGGCGCGCCGGAGGCGCCCGACCCGCGCGTCTGCGCCGCGGCGGTCGCGTCCGACACCGGCGAGCTCGTGGTCTACGGGGGCATCCGGCGCCGCGGCGGCGAGCACGAGACCATGGATGATCTATGGGTCTTTTCGCCGGCGACGCGGCGCTGGACGAAAACGGAGGCGTCGGGGACCGCGCCGGGCCCGCTCGCTGGCCACGCCGCCGCGCGCGTGGAGGGAGATTGCGCAATCGTCTACGGCGGCGCTCACCCCGAGGCGGCGCTCTCGGACGAAACGTACCTGTTGGACCTGAAGACGCACGCGTGGACGCGGCGGGCACCGGGGCCGGCGGCGCGGGACTTCCACGTTTTGCTTTCCTCGCAAGACGGCGTCCTGATGTGGGGGGGCGCCGACGACGGCGCGTGGCGCTACTGCGTAGAGACAGACGCGTGGACGAAGAACGGCGACTTACCCTACCTGTCCGGGCGTAGCGCGGTCGCGCTGGACGACGGATCGGTTGTGAGCGTAGGTGGGATGTCGCTCGTCGACCGCGTCGCACAGTATGACGCAGAGGTTTTCATGCGCAGCAGCAGCGCCGCCTTCCGCGCCGTCGACGCGGCGGCCGACATGCCACCGGGCCGCTGCTTTCCGGCGCTCGCCGCGGCGCCCGACGGGTCCGTGTTTATGTTTGGCGGC
>Ga0114994_10001206_pt1 | contig 18473 bp, 14 predicted proteins | sample ArcticOcean_MG_C_9_FD_87043 | JGI IMG/M metagenome (GOLD analysis project Ga0114994, IMG submission 87043) | Marine microbial communities from western Arctic Ocean - ArcticOcean_MG_CB2_152 | ecosystem: Environmental > Aquatic > Marine > Oceanic | place: Arctic Ocean: Canada Basin | collected...
GCGCGGAGGCGCTGAAGGAGCTCGAGAAACGCCTCGCCGCGCTCGAACGGGCCAAGGCGCGCCAGGCGGCGAACGGCGCCGACGCCCTGTTCGCGGCGAAGCGGGAGAGGGAGATCGCGGACGTGCGGGGCCGCATCGGCGCCCTCAAGGCGCGGCACGCGCACCTGCGCAACGCGTGCGCCACGCGGCGCGACCGCGACCGGAAGGAGAAGCACGTGTTTTAAGATTGTCTGTTGTTGCTCTGTCCCCCACGACGCGCGCGCTGACTAGGTCCCCTGGAGCCCGTCCGGTACTCGAATCCTATCCGCAACTCAGCAGTCCAAATAATCGCCTGACACAGTGGATTGCGGTTGCGGGCCGCGCCGCGAACCCGTGAGGCCCCGCACAGTTGAGCAATCGGCATCCAAATTCGAGCTGCCAAAGGACGCTGCTGTTTAAGCTGTGTGACGAGCAACCCGGCTGCAGAGTAGCCTAAGGCAAGACCAATAGTTAAACACACGCTCAGGAGCACTGCGCCGCTGCTCGGTCGACAGGTCGCTGGGCAAGGACGTTCAAAAAAAAGGACAGCAGCCAGATGGCGTCGCCGCGCCGCTCCCCCATGCCGTCGCCCCGGAGCCCCGGCGGCGAGGACGTCGAGGCCTGGCGCGCCAAGTTCGTGCACTACTACCAGACGAACGCGCCCTCCAAGGCCAAGTTCGTCAACGACAAGATGATGCAGAAGTGGCAGGGCAAGTACAAGGAGCTCTACTCGAACCTGGAGCGGAAGTACGGCGAGCTGGGCAAGCCCAGCAGCCCGCCGCCGCCGCCGGCCATGGGCCGCGCCCGGGCGGCCATCGGGGCCAAGAGCGCGTTCAGCAACAACAGCGGCAGCGGCAAGCGCACGGTCGGCGATTTGAGAAACGAGTTCGAGGCCTTGGTCAACAAGGCGCGGCGGGAGAGCCCCCCGACGAGCGCCCCGGCGGACCTGGTGGACGCGAAGCTGCGGGCGGCCGAGAACGGCCTGGAGACCTCGACCTTCACCGTTTGTGCGCGCATCCGACCGCAGCTTCCCCAGGACTCGGAGGGCGACGAGGCCTTTGTTTGTGTGGTTCCTGGAGATAACGGTAGATCCGCGAGGTGCCTGGTGCCCAAAGTGTCTATTACGGGTCGACCCCGCTTGGACGAGGCGAAGAGCGACCTGGACTACTGCTGGGGCCCCGAGGCCGACGAGGACAACATTTTTGACAGTGTCGGAAGACCTTTAGTGGAACGCGCTTTGGACGGCCAGGTAGGCGTGATCTTCGCGTACGGCCAGACGGGCTCCGGCAAGACCCACACCATGTCGAATTTGATGGAGCGCGTCGTGGGCGAGCTCTTCAAGGGCGGCGCCGCGGCCAACGTCATGCGCCAGCGCAAGATCTCGTTCTCGTACTGCGAATTGCTAGGGAACAATGCCAATGATTGTTTATCCCCGGACCACAAACAAGTCAAAATAGGAGAAATGCTCGACGGCCGCGTCGTCATGAAGAACCTGAGCGAGCACGCCGTGGAGGACGCCAGCGAGATGCACCGCCTGGTGAAGAAGGCCGCTTCCACCCGGACGACGGAGGCGACCTCTAGAAATGATACGTCATCTAGGTCCCACGGCATCGGCGTCGTCACGGTGCAGCCGCCCGAGGGCTGCGCCCTAGCCGGGAAGCTCTACGTGATCGATCTCGCGGGTTCGGAAAGAGCCGCCGATTCGAAGGATCACGATAAACAGCGCCTCGAAGAGACGAAAGCCATCAACATTTCGTTAATGGCCCTTAAGGAGTGCATCCGCGCGCGCACCAAAGCTTCAAGACCTGGCGCGGCGCAGCACGTGCACATCCCCTACAAGAGGGCAAAATTAACGCAAGTCATGAAAGATGTTTTTGACGTGGCATCGCCGCGCCTGTGCGCCACCGTTGTGTTGGCGTGTGTGGCTCCTACCGCGAGAGACGTGGACCACAGCAAGAACACGCTGAGTTACGCGGCGCCCCTGAAGGTCGCGGTCCACAGTGCCCCCCCGAACCTCCAGAGGGATGAAAGAGATCCTGCCTTATGGCACACGGCGCAGCTGGTAGACTGGGTCGCTGAAACGGCGCCCTGCGCCAAGGAGGAGGCCAAGCAGATCGTCGCTCAGAATTCGGGAGTGCAGTTCTGCGCCGTCTCCGAGTCGGCTTTGTTACTCCGGTGCGCCTCCGCCGGGCTAGATGCCAAGCAGTCCAAAAAGGTGTACGGGGCTTTGTGGACGGCCGTCATCGACGCCAAGACGCGCAACCGGCGCCCGAATGGGACCATCATCACGGAGGAGGACGAGGCCCGCGAGAAGGCCGAGGCGGCCCAGGCGCTCAAGGACAAGGCCGCGCTCTGGAAGGCGCGCGAGGCGGCCCTGCGCTCGGACATGGGCTAGTTTTGCATTTTGTCGCCCCCCCATAATTTCGTTCGCCGGGTCTTGAGTTGTACGTGGTAGAAGTCTAAGTAGAGTCGGAGAGCGGTCTAAGAGGGCGTTCAGGCGCGCGCGACCTTGAAGGCCTGGTCGATGTCGATCTTGATGTCCTCGATGTCCTCGTAGCCCACGGAGATGCGGATGCCCGCGGGCTTGACGCCCGAGGCGACCTGCTGCTCCGTCGTGAGCTGCTGGTGCGTCGTCGAGGCCGGGTGGATGACGAGCGTGCGCGCGTCGCCGACGTTGGCCAGGTGCGCGCACATCTTGAGGCTGGTGATGAACTTCTTGCCGCGCTCGCGGGCCTCGTCGTCGGTGGCGCCGTCCACCTCGAAGGTGAAGACGCTTCCGAAGCACCCCGGCCGGAAGTACTTCTTCGCGAGCTTGTGCGAGGGGTGCGAGGGCAGGGAGATGGACGCCACGGAGCCCTTCTTGACGCACTCGTGGCCGTCCAGCCACTTGGCCAGGTCGTTGGCGTTGGAGCAGTGGGCCTTGCACCGTAAGGACAACGTCTCCAGGCCCTGGATGAGCTGCCAGGCGTTGAAGGGCGCGATGCAGCCGCCCATGTCGCGCAGCGTCTTCACGCGCGCCAACAGGATGAAGACGATGTTGCACGAATCCACGCCGAAGGTGGGGTGGTTCGCGAAGTCGCCGCCGTGGTACGACTCCTGAGGACCGGCAACAAGGGGGAACTTGAGCGAGCCGTCGGCCTTCTTCACGCGCCAGTCGAAGCTCGAGCCGTCGACGATGATGCCGCCGATGGACGTGCCGTGGCCGCCGATCCACTTCGTGGCAGACTCCACCACGATGTCGGCGCCCCACGCGAGCGGCTTGCAGGTCCAGCCGCCCTGGCCGAAGGTATTGTCGCACACGATGGGGATGGCGTTCTTCTTGGCCAGGGTGACGTACTGGTCGAAGTCCGGGACCGTGCTTGAGGGGTTGGAGATGGTCTCGAGGTAGATGCACTTGGTGTTCTCGTCGATGAGCGCGGCGGCCTCGTCGGGGTTGGCCGCGTTGAAGAACCGGGCCTCGATGCCCAAGTTCGCGAAGGAGTACTTGAACTGCGTGTACGTGCCGCCGTAGAGCTCGGCAGACGTCACGAAGTTGTCGCCCGAAGACATGAATGTAAGTAAAGCGTGCATCTGGGCGGACTGGCCCGACGCGACGGCTAACGCGTTGGGCAGGGTCGTGGCGTTATCGCAGTCGCCGTGGGCCTTGCAGGGCGCGCCCTCGAGCTTCGCCATCTTGTACTCCAAAACGTGCGTCGTCGGGTTCATGAGCCGCGTGTAGATCGGGCCCAGCTGTTTGAGCTCGAAGAGCGCGCCGCCGTGCTCCGCCGACTTGAACTCGAAGGACGTCGTCTGGAAGAGGGGCACGGCGCGGGCCCGGTTGTCCGTGTCCAGCTTGTGGCCGTGGTGCAGCATGCACGTCGTGAAGCCCTCGCCGGCGACATAGCATGTGGGTGGGACGCGTGAGCAGTGATGGCGTCGTCGAGAGGAGCGTGCTGTTCGCCGCCACGACGCGCAGCTGGCCGAGACTTTGGGCCGGCAGCTCGGACGCGTCGACGTTGTGTGTAGGGAATTCTGGGCGGCGCGCGCGTGACGCCGTCGAGCGTGACGCCGCGCCGCTGGCCGCTCAGTCGCGGCGCCGCCAGGGCGCCGCGCGGGGACGTCGAACCGACGGCTGCTGTTTGTCGGCGGAACAGTAATTTATGGAGCAGGACACTGCGGCGGGCCGTAGGGCGCGACCTTGTCGCGGAGCTCCTCGACAGACATGGCTTTGCTGGATGTGCACCCTATTTTGCTGGCGCTGCGCGTTTGGCAGTCTTTTTCTGCGATGGCTGCTTCTTGTGAGGATGCGAGAGCAGCGGCATCATCAGCCTCCTCTCCTGGGCCGTGCTCGATTTTCCCGTGGCGGAAGAGGTACGAGGGCGTGTGCGTACGCGTTTAACACATGCGTCCGGATGCGTGGGGCAATTCCTTCCTCCGTTTTGCGAGTTTTGCGACACGCAACCCGCGCCGCGACCCGGTCTCGGACGACTCAACAACGAAGGCATAGATGTTCCTACACATACGTTTTACCACATCCCCGACACGACCCCCGTGCAGCCGTTCTCGTCGGAGCACGGGAAGTAGACGTAGCCGCACGTCTTCTCCTTGCACGCCGTCGTCGTGATGGGCCGGTACGCCTGCTCGAAGAACTTCGCCCGGCCGCTCTTCTTGAGGACCTTCTCGTAGGCCTTGGCGTCCTCTATGTAGAGATTTTGGCCGTCCTCCGGGACCGGCGTGAAGGACGGAACGGCCGCGATTTCCGTCAGGAAGCGCCTGTTCTTGCCGTAGACCCCGGAGTCCGCCATGACCGTCATAGACTGCTCCGCGAGCTTGCGTTCCTCGGCGTCAGAGACCCAGATGACTCCTCGGAACGCGTCGCCCTCCTCCGACGCATCCAAAGGGAACTGGCTATTTCGCGTCGGATCCACGTGCCTCCAGTACACGCCCAGCAGCGCCTTGTACGAGCATTTGTCCGCATTATAGAACACGCGCAGGGCGCGCGTGTTCGCCGCGTCGTCGACGCGGCCGACCTCGATGCGCGTCACGCCCTTGTACCGGATCTCGTCGAAAAAGGGCTGCGGTGGCGGCGTGGGCTGGTGGTGCGATCAGTGCTGCAGGCAGCCATGCAGTGCTATGCAGGAAGCGGCGCCGCGGTGCTGTGATCTGTCGTATTGCGTGTGCAGTGCCTAGCACGGCTGCAAAAAGGAGCCTGCAGCGCCTCATCTCGTGCCTAAATGCGGCTAGGGGATGGGCAATCGGCGTGCGAGTTTATTGTGAATAAAACCCGTGTGTAAAACCCGTTTCGTGCGGCTGCGGCCGCAACCGCCGCGCGAGAGTCACAGCGAGTTGCTAGGCAGGCAGGGTCTGGCAACGATTAACATATGGCCTTCTCTTTTGGTGCTGCTCCTGCCGGAGCGCCAGCGTTTGGCGCGCCCGCAGCGGCTCCTGCAGGTGGTCTCTTTGGCGCGCCCGCGCCGGCCGCTGGAGGATTCGGTTTCGGCGCGCCGAAACCCGCTACGGGCCTCTTCGGCGCTCCGGCGGCTGTGCCGACCGGTGGGCTCTTCGGCGCTCCGGCGCCAGCGCCCGGCGGCCTCTTCGGCGCGGCGCCGGCCCCGGCGCCCGGCGGCTTATTCGGGCGCACTACTTCGGCGCCGGCGTATGGGGCTCCTGCAAGCAGCGGGGGGCTCTTCGGCGCGCGACCCGCGTTCGGCGCCCCGGCGCCAGCGGCGGGGGGCCTCTTCGGCGCCGCGCCCGCCCCCGCGCCTGGCGGGTTGTTCGGAGGCGGCGGCGGTCTCTTCGGCGGAGCACAACAACAACAGCAGCCTGCGTCGCGCATGCCCGCCGGCTCGCTGACGGCGCCACCCGAGCCGCGGCCGCGGGACCTGGGCGTGGACCGCGCGGCGCACGATCTGCGCGCGGCCATCGCCGAGTACACGGCGCAGGGCCAGCCCAACCCGGACACCAAGTTGGCGACCTTGTGCTACGACGTCGCCGCGAGCCAGGAGGCCGCGCAGCTTTTGCAGCGCCAGCGGCCCGCCTTCGTGCCGCCGGAGCGCTGGGCCCACTTCTCGCTGCACAACCCCGACCCGGACCGGTGCGTGCCCACGCCCGTCGTGGGCTTCCAGGCCCTAGCGACAAGGGTCGAACGGGCCCAGCAGGCGTTGGCGAAGAACGCGGAGCTGGCCCAGCAGGTGCAGGAGAAGGCTGCCGTGCTCCTGCGGGCGGCGCGGCTGTCCGACGGCGTCGCGGACGAATTGCGGGCGCGCAACGCGACGCTGCAGTTGCGCTTATTGCGCGTGGCCAAGAAGGCCGAGGTCGCGCGGCGCGAGAACGTGCCCGTGCACCCGGAGGAGCGGCGGCTGGCGGCGCGCCTGCGGAAGCTGGAGCACGACGCGCTGGGCCCGCGGGCCGCGCTGGACGCGCTGTCGCGCGAGGCGTCGCGCGGCGCGCCCGCGGCGCGCGCGCCGACGCTGTCCGCCGAGGACCGGGCCCGCCTGGAGAGCGCGCTGGAGGCGCAGCACGCGGGCCTCGCGAAGTTGCTGGACGTCGCGCGCCTCGACTCCCGGGACGTGGGCATCATGCTCAGCAAAGCGTCGGCGGCGCCGCGGCCCTAGTAGCCTAATACGCCACTTTAAACTGGCGCGCCTCAACAAGGGCCCCTCCGCGCCGCGGCCAGATCGACAGCCAAGGCCTCCTTCGCGGCCGGCGACAGTTCCTTGGGGCGCAGCGCGACGACGTCCTTCGCCATCGCGACGACGTCGTAGTACTTCAAGATGACCGCGTTGTTCCGCTTCCCGAGCTTCTTCTTTCCTTGGGGCGTGATCGCGTACGAGCTCTGGACGTGGGGCAACGCACGGCGCGGCGTCGCCAGTTGATTGCGGGCGATGTGGAGCGCGAGGTACCGCTGGGCCTGGTCGAGATAAACCGTGCCGCCCGGGGCCACGAAGGGGTGCGCCTCCAGCAGGCACGCGATGTGGAACCGCCCGGCGACGAAGATGACATCAAATGTGGCGTCGGAGCCGCGGATCGCCGTCGTGTACGGCAGGAAGGCGGGGAACTCCGACTCCGACTGGTTCCTGTACCACTTCGCGGGATGGCCGTCGATCAAGTCGCCGGTGGCGACGCAGCGCTGTTCTGCCAAACACTTGCCGAGGCCTCTGGAGGCGTAGCCCGGTCGGTAGTCGACGGACACGACCTTCCCTGGCTTTGCCATCGCGCGCGGGAAGTTCTCGGCGCCGCCGCCGGGGCCCCATTCTCAGTAGCGCGACGCTTTCGCCGCAGCCTCGAAGACCATGCGGGCGCCGCGGGGCGTCAGGCGGTGCGGGAGCGTCGGGCGCTCCGTCGCGCAGGTCTTCGAGAACTCGGCAACGAGCGGCGCCTCGCGCGCGATCGTCTCGTTCGCCGCCGCCGCGTCGCGCAGGGCTTCCGCCGTGCCCTCACGGCGCGCGGCGGCTTGCGCCCGCTGATGGTTGCGCCGCGCCTTCGCGATGGCCCATACCGGTATTCTTGCGCCCGCGGCCTTCGCTGCCTCGAGCCTCTCGACGTGGTCTGACTGGGCGCGCTGGCTTGACGTCGCGGCGACCAGCGAGAGCAGAATGAATAGACGCATCTTCAATTAAAGAACGTCTCGTCACCGGGCATCGTGGGCTCTTGAAAACAACAGCAGCAGAGGTAATCGGTTATGACCGACCAGATGCAGTCCGGACATGACGAGTCCGCGGGGGTGTCGTAGCCCGTTTCAGTCAAGAGGCCATCCATGGTTTCAGCCCAAGAATCAAGAGTTCAGTGTTTCACAGTGATTTGTGTCGCGAGATTCAAGCCGCGAGCCCGGGGCGCGTTTATGTGTGTATCTTGAGTAAACCGGTGCCCTGATGCCGCTTATGGCCGTAAATTGTGGCGAAAAATGGGTAAAAGCCCGTCGGACGCGTTGAGCAAAACCCGCGCGATATATGCTTCCTTCCCGGGTGCGCCAAGTAGAGTCCAGCGAATATTCCTTGACTCGCTCTACCAATCTCAGCCCCTTCCGCGAGTACTAGAAAAGGTTCGGGTCTTTCGATGAAGGCCGGGATATCAGAGATCGATTGAAAAATGCAGGCGCTACGCTGCGTCCGGAAGCAAACCAGCCGTTGTGTGCTCTTCTCTTATGATCGTGCTTGCGGATACAGCTTTACAGCCCTCAAAACGGCACGTTATTGGCTGCGCGCGGCCTGCTGCCGAGATTGCATTTTTTGCAGCTAGGGCGCGGCCGCGTGGCCGTCGCGCGTTGATTCTGCCACGAGCTGCGACACATCGGATCCGTGCATTGCGAGGACGGCCGAAGAGAGCGGCGCTTGCAGCGCTTGCGCTCCGAACGCGTGATATGGCACGACGGCCGAAGAGATTAGCGCTTCGCTCCGCACGCGCGATGGCACGCCGTCGACGCGATAATTCACCGCTTCCCCCGCGCAGTCTCTCGTCGTCGCCCTCGCCCTGGCGCCCGCCGCGGCCCTCGTGGCCCCCGTCGCGCCGGCCGCGCGGCAGACGGTGCTGAAGGAGTCCCTCTCGGACCTCAAGGCCCTCCAGGCGGCGCTCCCCGGCCCGCCCAACGACTACTTCGACCCGCTCAACCTCGCGTCGATGCAGTTCGACTGGGGGCCCCAGGGCGAGGAGGCCACGATCGGCTGGCTGCGCCACTCCGAGATCAAGCACGGCCGCGTGGCCATGGCCGGCTTCGTGGGCTTCATCGCGCACTGCCTGCCCATCGTCTCGGGCGAGCACAAGTTCCTTCCCTACCGGGGCTATGTCGCGGGCGTCACGCCCCAGGAGCAGTGGGACAACATCCCCCTCTACGGCAAGCTCCAGATCTTCACGGCCATCGGCATGCTCGAGTCCTACGGCGAGGGCGCCGGCGAGCCCGACGGCTACGTGCACTACATGAAGGGCGGCAAGCCCGGCTACTACCCGCCCATCAAGGGCCGCGCCGGCTTCGGCCAGGTGCAGATCAACTTGTGGGACGTCCTGGGCAACGTCGAGAAGCTCTCGCCGGAGAAGAAGGCGCGGGGCCTCAAGTCCGAGATCCTCAACGGCCGGGCGGCCATGGTCGGCCTCATGGGCCTCCTCTCCGCGTCCTCGGTGCCCGGCTCGGTGCCGTTCCTCGCGGGCGTCGAGGGCTTCCCGAAGTACGCGGGCAACGTCATGGTGCCCTTCTCGTCCGACTTCTCGCTCTTCGCGTAGAGAGTTCAGTGGGCTTTGCGAAACCGGTGCCTCGGCGACTGCGCACGGCGGAGTAAGGTGTGTCTTTTATTCTATTTATTCAACGAAGATGCGACGGTGCGTCGCCGCGGGGGAGCGGGGGTGGCGTCTAGCTCGTGACGGGTTTCTTCACCATCTTCGCTTCTTTTGGAGCTTCACACACACGCAAGCTTGCAACACATTGCACCGTAGAGCAGCAGCGCGTAGAACTATGGCCTCCAGACGCTCCAAGAACGCCGCCAAGCTCAAGAAGCTGAGCGCCAAGGCGATCGAGGTCCTGCGCCCCGTCCTCTACTACGGCTTCCTCCCCGCTGTGATCCTCATCGGCATGCGCACCGAGCCGCGCCCGTCCCTCGGCGACCTGTTCACGCTCACGTAAGCAATGGCGCCAATACACGACGCCTGCACTTACAAGGCAGGCGACGTCGAGGCGGTCCGGCGAGAGCTGGCCGCCGGCGTGTCTCCTGACCTTCGCGGCAATCAGTGGGGTCACGATGATGTGACACCGCTCCTGATCGCTGCGAACCATGAACATATGGAGATTGTCTTACTATTATTAGACGCTGGCGCCGATGTGCATCTAGTAGGGTCTGGTGGTTTTACAGCGCTCAAAATTGCATGTCTGAACAGCAATAAAAGTATAATCGCCGTTTTGATCGCAGCGGGCCCTTCGCTCCACGTGGAATCCTCGAGAAACCAAAAATTACCAATTGAAATGCACGGCTTTCAGCCGAAGCGCATTGTCCCGATGCTCCTGCGGGCTGGCTCCCCGCTCCCACATCCTGAGCGCACGGCTTGGATGCTTACCAGGCATAGTATCTTCAACGCCGCCGCCACCAACTACGTGAACGCCGTCGCGGCGGCCGGTGGCTTCGTGCCGTACGAGCGCGCGCACACCAAGCGCCTCGCCGCGATCTTCGTGCCCAAATTCACGTGGCTCCCCGCCGAGGTCATCCCGACCATCGTCGGCTTCTGGGCCCACACGGGCTGCTACTAGGAGGCGGCTACGAGTGACAATCACGCCGCCGGCGCGAGTAAGTGTGCCCTGTGCAATAAACGAGTACTCTTAGGTCCGGCGCGCGTTCCGGCGCACGTTCTTCATGGTCTCCGCCTGCGCCTTCGCCTCCATCGCCTTCTTCTCGTCCTCGACGAGGCGCGCCGCCTCCAGCCGCAGGCGCTCCTGCTCCTGCGCCTGGGCCACGACGTGCACGGCGTGCTGCGTGTCCTCGGGGTGCACCAGCTCGCACACGCCCTTGGCCTTGCGCTCGGTTGGAGAAAGCCGCGCCATCCGCGCCGGCCGGAGCGGCCAGGCCGCGAAGTCGGGCCCGAGGTTGATGCGGAAGCCGCCCGTCCTATACACCGAGGCCGCCGCGCGGTAGGCGCCCGCGGGGATGTTCTCGAAGGCGATGCCCTGGTCCCGGCCGTTCTTGAAGTAGCGCACGTAGTTGCCCTGCGGTCTCTTGGGGTTCTTGGGGAATTCCGAAAAGTCGTCCGGGTGGTCCGACTCGATGTCCTCCAATTCGTCGCTCTGGAAGTTGATGAGGCAGCCCACAATATCCCCCGGCCCATAAGGCTCGTTCATTTCGTCGATGCGCCGCGACGCGTGCACCAGCGAGCCCTCCAAACTCCGGTACCCGAAGGAGTAGCGGTCCATGCCGCAGGGCCCCTGCAAGGTCGCCTTCTTGTGCGCGAAGCCAATTCTGTAGGCGGCGTCCTCTCGGCCTTGCGTGTTTCGATCGATCTGCACCTCGTAGTACCAGCACCCCGCGTCACTCCCGTGCGTCGCGCGCGCCATGCGGTAGCCGCCGCCCAGCATGTTGGTGCCCCCGATGGTCATTCCATCGGGGAACTGCGTGAGCTGGTTCGCCCGGTCCAAAGCCACGACCTCGGGCTTGAAATCCTTCGTCTTGGCCGCCTTGCCCCGGCCGCGGCCCGTGGTCTTGGCGCGCTTCGCGGGCGGCGCGCTTGGCCGGGTAGCGTAGCCCTCGGGGCGGGACTCGGGGCCCATGGTATGTCTTCGGTGGTTGTTCTTGGTGCGGCTGGAGTGCGCTTCGACGGCTTGTGGCGCGAGACTCGGCCGCAAAAAACCGGCTGTGGGGCGACTACCGGCGCGTTTCGCGCGCTTCTTTTAGCCGTGCGTTGTCAAGGTAGGCACTATGATTACGTGACGGGCTGCGCTCGACTGCTAGGCCGGTGAGCGACGAGCTACGAGGGCTTAAAAAGCGACAGCGAATGCCCTTTCAAATAGACGGGTGTCACCAAAGTCAAAATTGCCTTCAGCCAGAGTCTGCTTGTCGCAGAGCCGTTAAGAGTTTGCACTGCTGCTGCAACGCGCCAGCACTGCTTCAAAGCGCCAGCGCTAGCTGCGAGACGCCAAGACTGCTGCTGTTGCCAAGGACCATAAGGGTCAAGGGTCACCGTACTGCTGTGTGACAAAGCCTGTACGGGTCACCATGCGCTTCCTCCTGTCATTCACGACCGGCGCCGACGTAGAATTTGAGATACCCGAGGCGGACTTGAAGCGCCAGCCCGAGACCATGCTCTCGGTCATGTCGCGGCCGCGCTGGACGGGTCCCGAGGGCGCCCCGGAGGTGCAGCACCTCGAGGCGCCCGGGACCGCGGATACCTCGTGGAGCAACGGCATGGGCGCATTCGTCGTCGTGTGGTACGCGCGCACCGGCGGCAACCAAGCTCTCGAGCTCCCGGCGCCCGTGGAACTAGAGGACGCGGTCGCCATCGCGGACTGGCTGCTCCTGCCGCTCGGCGACCTCTCGCAGGTCACCTACGCGGCCGGCGCCGAGGACGGTAATCTGGCGCGCAAGGTGAGGGCGAAGACCTACATCAAACTGCGGGAGGACCGCGTCAAGACCATGGTCGCCATCACGGAGTCCATCGAGAACGCGCCCAAACACAAGTACCGCTTCGCCTTCCTCAGCGGGATGGACGCCGTCGAGTACATCAAGAAGACGCTGGACGAGGGATTCGATACGTTCCTCCCCGTCATCTATGGCGCGCTTCGCGAGGCACAAGAGGCGCGCTTCGGCAACAAGGAGAGTGCGTACGAGTGGGCCCAGTGCAAGCAGATGCGCGACGAGGCCGAGCGCGAGCTCAAGGGCTACGGGTTCGCCGCCCGGTGGGCGAAGGAGCGAATCGAGCTGAGCGGCCCGCGGGGCATGGATTTCCCCCCGATGGACCTAGGCTGCGTCTACGGCTTTCGCCAGGTCCTCACGGTGGAATTGCTCGAGGCGAAGCCCGCCGTCAAGCGCCGCCGCGTCTAGTCTGGCTCCAGGTACCGTCGCTCCGCGTCGCGGCCTCGCCAAAATTGCGCCAGCGCGCGGACCTCACGTTCGGTATTTATTGCCTGCACTGGCCGATCCTGATGCTCTGTCTCAGGCGGGCCCGCGCGCGCGGCCTCGCGGAGTCGGACGTCGCGGCATTTTTGACCATTTTCGCGCCGACGATCCTCGGCACGCTCGCCTGCGCGACGATGTACGACGCAGTCCTCGGAAAAGTCGCTCCATCGGCCCCCGCCTCAAAACGCTTTCCAGCAGTGCGCCGGTCGTCGAGCGTGCTGTCGGGCTGGGAGAGCGAGTAACTACAACAGTTTTAACTACGCGCCCGGTGCTCCCGGAGGCGCGCCACGAGCTCCGCCTTCTTCCCGCCGACCATGAGGCCCGCGCCGCGGCACAAGTCCCTGAGCGCCGGGACCGTCAGACCTTCCAACTCCTCGTCGACCTGCCCGTGAACGACCGGCAGCAGCGCGTGCGCCGCCACGTCCCCCGGCGCCAAATTGGACAGCCACTCGTCGTAGGACGGGTGGTCCTCGTCGTTGACGAACGACAGGCCCTCGCCATCGATGACGCGCGCGCCGCTCGCGAAGAACGTCACGGCGACCGCGAGCCGGTCCCAGGGCGTCGCGTTCTCGGCGGCGCTGTGGAGCAGCCAGCCGTGGTGCCACGACACGTCGCCCGCGGCGTACGCGCCGTGGTCCGCAACATCGTAGCGGCCCTCCGCGTCGAAGCCCTGGCCGTACCACATCGGCAAGGCCAAATCTCTATGAGAACCGGTAGCGTAGCAGAGCCCCGTGCTCTCCGCGGCCAGGTCGTGCAGGGGGAACCAGGCCGTCACGAACTGGTTCGTGTCCAGGGGGCTCGTGTGCAGGTCCGAGTGCCAGCCCGTGGGCTCGTCGCCCGCCCGTTTTTTAAATAGACACGTCTGGTAGAGCCGCACCTCTTCGACGCCGAGCAGCTTCTGGGCCGTGGCCGCGAGTCGCGCGCAGGTCGCGACCTTCATGGCCGACAGATGCCGCCGGTGCGGGTTGAAGGTCTGCAAGAAGGGCGCGACTTCGCCGCCCCGCGCGTCGTTCATTTCAATAGCGTGGCGCTGCGCGGTCTGCGCCTCGACGCGACTCACGGCCTCGAGGGACGCGCGCATGGCCGCGACTTCGGCTGACGAAAATAATTTGCGCGTGCACAGGTGGCCGTCTCGTTCGAACGCGAGCAGCTCCCCCGCGGCGAGCGGCGCGGATTTACCCCCGGAGAGGTCCATGGCCATTTCCGGGACCGCGCCGCCGGCGTCGGCGAGCGCCTGGGTGCTCGCGACGGTGAAGCCCGCGCCGGCGACAAGGGCGTCGATATCGAGGCCTTTGAGGGTTTCGAGGTCGTCGTGCACGACCTCGCCCGGCCATGCCACGCCCTCTTCAAGCATGCATGTCTTGACGCTGCGCCGCCGCGGTGTCCTTGTACTTGGTGCCAGCGCCGCCCCCGCAGCCACCATGCAGCATAGCACTGCTGCCTTGGCCATGTTCCTCAGCCCTCGCGCGTGTGGCACACCACTCACGCAAGGTATCAAAACGTGTCGAGACGCCGCTGTTGCAGTAGCTGAAACAGGTGCGACGAGCAACTCAAGTTTTGAAAAACCCGTAACGTAGCGTGTGGGTTTCGGAATCATGTGAGTCTCCGCGCCCTGTTTTGGGCGCAGTTTAAGCATCGCAAGCAGGTGCACAACTGCAAGGGAGCGAGCATTGTTCGCGACAGCGCTTGCAGCCAAAGCACCGCGTACGAAAGGGCAGCCCCCGAGCCAAGGTCCAACCCCAGGGATCCGAACGAGTAGCTACCGGCACCGGGCACCGAAGGGCTCCGGGCGAGCACGATGACCACCTTCCTGCGCTCCACGCGCAAGGCCCTCGCGCGGGCCACGGGCCTGCACCACGTCGCATCGCCAGAACGGTCGCAGCGCAAGTCGACGTGGGTCAAGCCGGCGAGTCCCACCGGCGCGCCCGACGACGACGCCGAGGAGATCGTCGTGCGGCGCGATCGGACGTCGCCGAAGAGCGACGCGCGCCGGCCGTCCGGCTTCTCCGGCGTGACGCGGTCCGTCGACGGGGCGAAGCGCGGCGCGTGGACCATCATCAAGGCTGCGACCTTCCGAGTGCGAGGCGTGGGCTATTCCCGGAAGAACCACCATTTCACGGACTTGGATCAAGTGCTTGCTCTGAAAGGGCCGTCGTCCGACGCCATCTACGACGTCACCCATGTGGACGTTGTCGCGTCGTCAAAAAAACGTCTCGGCCTCGTAAAGACGAGCCTCCGGCCGCCCAAGCCTGCGAATCCATCACCGCTACACGGACTTGTTCCCTCAATATTAATAGTAAACGCGATCCTGCCCGCGCGGCCCCGCGGCTGCGACGGCGCCTGCCGCCAGATTATTCTCACGTGCCAGCTGTCGGAGCGCTGCTGCCGCGAGCTTGCGATGAGTGCCCCGCAGAATGGGTCCGGCGAGCTGAACCTGAAGACGGCCGTCGCAAACATACAGGACCCGGCACTGCGACTTTGGGCTGCGTGGTGCAGGGACGTCCGGCGCCTCCAAAACGCCGCGGACCGCGATGAAGTCCGGGGCCGCTTCAAGTTCTTCGCCAAAGCGGCGGACGAGGCGACCGCGCAGAAGTGCGCCGCTACGCTGCCGCACGACGCCAAGTCCGTCGTGTCCGGTGCGGCGCTGCTGTGTCGGAACGCGTGTGCTGTTTCGTTTGTGGAGGGGCGCGGCGACATCACGGAGGTCTCCATCGATGGGTTTCGAGTTCCCGCGCGGGTGCGGGCAGGCCTCCACGCGTTACGCGGCGGTCTAGGAAATGTGGACGTTGCCTTCGGCATCGAGGCGCGTATTGAATCGGAACTGCCCGAGCGCCTTTTGTGCTGCGCGCGGCTGAACCGCGCCGTCAAGGCGGCGCGGCGCGACGAGGGCTGGTGGGGCGGGCTGCCCGGTTAAGTTTCTACTTTGTGAAGTGATGTCATGCGAATGGCGCGTCCGGACGAGACCCTTCAACCGCAGGGGGGTCCGAATAGACGGGTTTTGCTCGACTTGAATTTTGAGTTGTTGGAGGCGTTGAGTGCAGGGGTCGTGTCACCTGCGCTGTGCCGCTTCGTTGCAAAATCCGCAGCAGCCATATTGGACCTCCATTGCAGCCGAAAACGATGCACCGATCCGCGGTAACCGCCGCGCTCCTGCTCTGTGCAGTAAGCGCGGCGCCGACGAAACGCAAGCTCTCCCTGCCGCGCCTCGGCCTGCGCGCCGCGCGGAGCGGCGCGCCGTTCCTCACGAGCCAGCCCCTGCTCAATTTATTACTGGGCATCCGCCTGCGCTACGCGAGCTGGGGCGCGCCCGTGGCGCACTGGTGGCCGCGCGGCGGGCCCTCGTCGCAGCGGGCCTCGCAGATCGACGCGCCCAAGGCCGCCACGGACTTGCGGGACCCGGCCAAGACCATCCTCGTCGTCACGACGGCCAGCGTGCCGTGGCTCACGGGCACGGCCATCAACCCGTTGCTCCGGGCCGCGCACCTCGCGCGGATGCGGCCCGAAGGCCACGTGTGTCTCTACTTACCTTGGTTGGAGCCGGACAAGCAACACGAGGTGTACGGGGCCACCGCGCAGTTTAAGAATAGAGCGGACCACGCGCGGTTTGTTTATGACTGGCTTAGGGACGTAGCTCACTTACCGGACACGGGTTTGCGCATCGCTTTTTATGATGCGCACTACCACCGGCCCCAGGGGAGCATCTACCCCATGGGGCGGACGGTGGAAGCATTGGCAAGACCGGAGTTTAGAAGGTATTCCGAAGCTGGCGAAGAGGAAGGCCCGTGGCGGCCGGACGCCACGGTATTGGAAGAACCGGAGCACTTGAATTGGTACTCGTACGTGGAAGGCAAGCCGTCGTCGTGGCGTAGTAACTCGGATCACGTCATCGGCGTGGTGCACACGCACTACGTCCGATACGCCGCTACCGAAAGGATGTGCCCGGGGGCCCTGGGCTATGTAGTCCACCCTATTGTAGGACCTTATAAAGCGTGCGCCGCTTTATTGATGGCCCGGTGGATGACGAACGGCCACTGCCACCGCATCATCAAGCTGAGCGGCACGCTGCCGCGCGTGGGCAACGACGACGCGGAGATCATCGCGAACGTGCACGGCGTGCGAGGCGCGTTCCTGGACGCCGGCGCCGCTAAAGCGGTGACGCGACCTTATTCTTCCGCCGACGACGCGCGTTGCAAGGACGCCCGCGCGGAGCCTTCAGAACCGCGAACCAAAGGCGCCTACTTCATCGGGAAGCTCCTGTGGCAGAAGGGGTTAGGGGAGCTGGCTTCATTACTCGTGGCGACGTCCAAAGAATTCGGCGGCGACATCCTGGATGGGGACATCCATATTGTAGGCGACGGGAAGGACCGCCAGGCCATTGAGAAGGAATTCAAGAGAAGAGGCGTGCCCTCGGTCTTCCACGGCCGCGTGGACCACGGTCATGAATTGTGCCGGGACTTTCGGGTGCTCGTGAACCCGTCCAAGACGGAGGTCTTGTGCACGACGGTCGCGGAGGCCCTGGCCATGGGCAAGTGGGTGCTGGTCGCGCGGCACCCGTCGAACGAGTTCTTCTACGACTTTCCGACGTGTCTGTCCTTTGCTTCGAAGAAGGAGTTCGCCCAGAAGTTCGCGTTTTGTGTGCGGCACGAGCCGCCGTCGCTCAGTGTTAAACAAAGACGGCGCCTGTCGTGGGCCGCCGCGACGGAGCGCTTCTGCGACGCGTCGTTGCAGGCCCAGTCCGTGAGACTGCGGTTTCATCAAAAACTGGCGTGCTTCCTGCACGTGCACCTCGGGCGGGGCTTCCGCGGCGACGTGATCCGGTCCGTCGCGGGCGCGGGCCTGGACGTGGGCCGGCAGACGGCCTACGTGCGGGCGCGGGAGAGGTTGTCTTCCGACAGTGCGGCCGAGGCGCCGGAGGAAGCCGGCGAAGCGCCTGACGCCGCCGAAGTCAAAATTTATCAAGTTTACTATATGCATCGGCGACTGGTCCATAGTCCACTCGTTCCCGCGCGCCGCGGAGCCCACTGGTGTCGCGCACGCGCCATCCCCGCGGCCGTCGGCCGCCTCCTCCGGCCCACTGGTGTGGTCCACATGTAAGTAATAGGGCACTTGTCCACGGCGCGGCCGCCGCAACTCCACGCCGGGCTCCCCGGCCCGTGGGCGCCGAGCCCCGGTATTCCTCCCCGTTCCAGGGCTCGTATTCAGAACAGATCGGATGATGCCTCGAAAAAAAAGGTGCGGGGCGATATCGCCAGCTTTTTGGAGCTGGAGCATAAAGCCATTAGCTTCGCGTGTTCTAACGCAGACCTACCTGTCGACCGCAAGAAGCGGCTAGCAAGGTCCTCTACGCGCCGCTGCAGCGCGCCGAACGAGGCGTGGCATGTTCTAGCCGCCGCGCAGAGCGACATAGATCCTTGCCGCGCATTCTTGTGCGGTATCGCTGCCATAGACGGTATAGTACAGCACCACCGGGATGGACGTCCTGCTCGCCGCCGTGGCCGAGCAGGCGCCGGCGGAGAAGCCGCAGTTGCCGCGGACGGCCTCGACCGCCGCGGTAGACTGCCTCGCGCAGCTCGGGTCGGCGCCCCAGCGGCGCGTCGGCCTCGGCGCGCACCTCAGCGAGGACGACGCGACCGAGCTGGGGAGCATGGAGAGCGTGGAGGAGGGCGTGAGCGTCGTGAGCCCCCCCGGCCGCCAGTCGCCGACCATGGCTGGCCTCCAGAGCTCGACGAGTGTGTTGAGTCTCCTATCCCTGAGCGCGCCCCAGGCCGGCTCGACTTTCGGCGGCCGCAAGCCGCGCGCGCGGAGCTTCGACATGCGGGGCGACCCAGTCGTGGCCAAGGGCTCCGCCACCAAGCGCCCGCGGAGCGCCAGCTGCGTGACGCCGCCGGAGCC
>Ga0114994_10001209_pt1 | contig 18449 bp, 15 predicted proteins | sample ArcticOcean_MG_C_9_FD_87043 | JGI IMG/M metagenome (GOLD analysis project Ga0114994, IMG submission 87043) | Marine microbial communities from western Arctic Ocean - ArcticOcean_MG_CB2_152 | ecosystem: Environmental > Aquatic > Marine > Oceanic | place: Arctic Ocean: Canada Basin | collected...
ACCTTTCTGTAATCTTGTATTCTATTTTCTAATTTTCTTGGAGTTTTGATATAACTTGTTGAAAAACTGAACTCTTCGGAGAACTCTTTTATTCTTTCCATATAAATATTTATAATTTGCTTCGAATATATCTTTAAAGATTGCTCAGTTATCTCTTTAGTGACATAAGGATTTCCATCTCTGTCTCCTCCGACCCATGAACCTAGAGAAAGTATACTTTTCGTTTTCTTGAATCCAATCAAGTTCTTATCAGCTATATCAAGAAATACATCTTTATAGATAATGTCTAAATAATATATGAGAGACTTCACTTCATCAATAGGATTTGGCTTTATAGACCTAACTTCCCTTGTATACCAAAGTTCGGTAATGATATTATTAATTGTAGGCAATGTGTTGAGTTTATTTTCACTTACGATTTCGCCAATCTTGTATATCTTATTTAAAGTCGATTGTCTTGCACTTTCAGTAGGATGAGCGGTAAATACAGGAGAAAATTTATAATCAACATTTTGATTATGTGTAGAGCTAATTTTTTTAATACCAGTAAAAGACTCTCTAAAAACTTGTTCTGAGATATTAGCTAAGTAGAAAAAAAGTGTGAATGCCTTTGCAACAATAAGTATTTCCTTTGAGTCCAACTTACTCAATTCCTTAAATGCCTGTTCTAAATACTTTGGATTATTAGAAGATCTATATTTTTTTGAATTTATCCTAATATCTTCCACAATATTGAAATATTTTTCTCCAGCTTGTTTTTTTATTACTTGTCCAAGTTCACTAGCTAATATATTTATAGTTTTTGATAAAGTGGTGAAGTCCTTAGTAATAGCTAAATCCTCTCAGCGTTCATGTAGTGATCACTCCCAGTCGCGTCAAAGATAGGAACTGTAGTGTTACTAAAGTCAAAACTTTCAAAATCAGTATGTGCTGTATGAACTAAAATTAAATCATATTGTTCAATGTTTTTTAAACTATATTCCTTTTCAACAGCATGTTCATTAACGATGAAACTATCAACAAAAGGGTCAAAGTACTTTACCTTGACTCCCCTTACATAAAGGTTTTCAATAATTCCTATAGCAGGTGACTCTCTAACATCTCCAATATCTTTTTTGTAAGCTACACCCAGTATCAAGATATTTGAATTTTTAAATGGTTTTTCTAACAGATTCATTTTTTCAAGAAGTCTACTTACAACATAGCTGGGCATAGAATTATTGATTTCTTGAGCAAGCTCTACAAACCTGACTGGCTTTCCTATTTGCCTTGTTTTAAATGAAAGATAATTAGGATCAACGGGAATACAGTGCCCTCCGACCCCTGGTCCAGGTCTAAATGATTCAAATCCAAAAGGTTTGGTTTTTGCAGCATTTACAACTTCCCATATATCTATATTGAGCATATTACATAATATTGCAAGCTCATTGATTAAGGCTATATTTACATGTCTGTATGTATTTTCTAAAAGCTTAACCATCTCTGCTTCTTTAGTGCCGCTAACTGTAACAACTGTATCAATAATTCTTTCATAAAAAGTCTTAATTTTTGAAAGAGACTCATCATTGATTCCACTTATAACTTTTGGCGTATTCTTAAAATTCCAGTTCTCATTTCCTGGATCGATTCTTTCTGGAGAATATCCAGCATAAAAATCAACCCCTGCCTTTAAATTCGAATTCTCCTCAATAACTGGTATTAAAACTTCTACGGTAGTTCCGGGATATGTCGTTGATTCCAATATGACAATTTGATTTTTAGTTATATGTTTAGCAATAGTTTCTGCTGCTGCTCTAACAAAGCTAAGATCTGGTTGATAATCTGTTAATGGTGTTGGTACGCTAATCACAATAGTTTCTGAATCAGATAAATGTTTTGGATCAGATGATAAAAATAGTCCCTTCTCCAAAGATTTTTGTAGGTCAATATCGGCAATATCTTCTATAGTTGAATTACCTAAGTTGTAGTTAGAAACTTTATCTTCATCAATATCATAGCCGTAGACTTTTAAATTTGAATCTACAGCTTGTATAGCTAAAGGTAAACCAACATAACCTAAACCTATTACTGCAACATCATATTTAAAATTATTCATTTTCCTCTAATATAAAGCTTCAAAAATTCTTGAGGAGGTAAATCCATCCCAATTTTTAATTTTAATTTCATTAGATAGTTTACAGTCTAATGAATTGTTTATTTCATTAATTATGACTTCTGTATTAATTCCCACAACTTTATTGGTTCCTTGAGTAACGGTTATTGGCCGTTCTGTTTCTTCCCTAAGAGTTAAACATTTTACATTTAAATATGTGGTCTCTTCTTGGAGACCTCCGGAATCTGTTAATACTAACTCTGCTCCTGAAACCAGTCCCAGGAATTTAATATACGGCAGTGGATCAATGAACATAAAATCTTCGAATTGTAAATTATTCTTTTGAATAAATTGGGATAACCTCGGGTGTGCGGGAATTAAGATTTTATAGTCTTTTTTAAATGAATCTAAGGCTGTAAAGATACCGTGTAGTGCTTCATTAGTTAAATTTGATGGTCTGTGGAGAGTCATTACAAAGTAAGGCTCATTTATATTTAAGTCATTAACCACATAACTTTTGGAACTCAAAATCTTATCCATGTTAGTTTTCAAGGTGTCGATCATTATATTTCCTACATTAAATATTTTTTCTTCTTCTATATTCTCATCAAGAAGGTTTTGTACAGCATCATCAGATGGTGTAAATAAATAATCACTTATTGTGTCAACAGCTAATCTGTTCCTCTCCTCAGGCATATTCATATTTCGAGACCTTAAACCAGATTCAACATGAAAAAGTTCTAAATCTCTATTTTTAGCGACCAATGCTGCTGCAAGTGTTGACGTTACATCACCAAAAACTCCTAAACGAGGAACTTTAGTCTTACTGAGAGTAGTGTCCAGACTCTTAATCATATAGCTAAGTTGATGATTCATTCCGTCTAGTGGAGTTTCAAGGTTAACGTCAGGCTCTCTTAATTCGAGATCAGTAAAAATATTCCCCGACAAGTTCTTGTCCCAATGTTGACCAGTATGAATGAATAAAACTTTGAGATTCTTACTTTCAAAATATTTTACTAGTGGTGCTGCTTTTATAAAATTTGGTCTAGTACCAACAACTAAAGCTACATCATAACTATTTATTATCACATTATGATTTTAGTCATACAATTAGTTGTTAATAAGGAACTATTATTGAATTAATGGATAAAAGAATTGTACTAAATATATGTGGTGTAAAATCGCTTGGTGGACAAGTTGTAGTTAAAGCTGCTTTAAAGTTTATTGAAAAGTCAAATTACAAAATAATTCTTCTACACGATAATTATTTATTAGATAATTTAGATATAAACTCTAATGTGCAAAAAATAGAAACAAGTTTAAATAGATATTTTCACCCCTATCTCAATATTTTCTTAAGTAAAAAAGATATGAATATGATTAACGAATCAGAAGCAATAATCCATTTTGGCAATTTTGGCTTTAAAACTAAAAATAAATCATACGCTCTGATCCAGAACTTGCTTCCACTAAAAGTTAAAGACCTGAAGAATCTAATTTTAAGATACTTTATAAATAAATCATTTAAAGAAAGTGATCATATAATTTACCAACTTGACCATGTTGCTGAAGAAATACACAGTCAATTCAGTAACAAATTAATAAAAATTGGAGTGATTGAGAAGTTTGCAAATGACATAAATTCTGAAACTGGAGTAATAAGCATACAGAGCCTAATTAAAAATAAAAATTCTAGCTTTATGGATGCTGTACTGAAGAAACTCAAGGTTGATAACCCTAATCTAAAAATAACAAAGTTTATATCAGAAGAAAATCAAAAAAAATCAGAAAATAAATCAACTCTATTACTTGAAGAGTTTCCTAGTCACAGTATCTATTTACATACAAGCCATTATGAAACTGTTGGATTACCTTTATATGAAGCAAGCTCTGCTGGTCTGTTTGTGGTTGCTCCTGATTTAGAATATATGGAGCATTTTGATATTTCTAATTCAATTAAATATAAACCCGGGGATATTGAATCTGCCACTACATGTATTAAAGATGCATTAGATGCTAAAAAAGAACCCTTTTACAGTTTGGATTATATAGAAGACTGGAATCCTGTTCTAAAAAGTATCTAGTTTCTCAATCAATGCTGAGGGTGAATAGAGTTTATTGAACTTTTTGCTATCAAAATTATCAATTTCCGAGAAAAACTTATTTAGATCTTTTTTAAAAATATTTATATCTGTATTTTTTGTGATAATAAACAGGTTATCAAACTCATCTGCAATATGAATTACCGGATCATCATTAATTTCAGCAAAGTGAATAACGGGTTTACCAGTTGCTATATATTCGATAACTTTACTTGGTATTTGATTTGGGTTTAAATTCCCAATGGAAACGAGGCAGTGGAATGACTTAGTCATTAACTGTAGTGCTTCATCTCTCGCAACATGAGAATTAAAATTATGCTTGCTGCTATCAAGTGTATTCTTTTGCAATATACTCTCCGAATCTGAATTTATATACCAGTGCATTTCGTAATTTTGAAATTTGTTTAAAAAATTAATAAAATTTACAGGCGTCCTAACGCCATGAGTGAAAATACCAAAATATCCAAATTTTATATCATTATTTGTATAGTTATAGTTCTTGGTTTGTTCATATAAATGTTCTTGAAATTTGCTGATAGGCTGTCCTACAGCTGTAATAGAGGGGTTGATTTGAAACTCTTTGATATGAATTTTCCTAGCATCATCGTGTGTAAATAAGACTTTAGAAGCTTGTTGGTAAAATTTCATTTCATAGTGTTTATTTAATCGTCCATATAGAAAACTATTGTTTTCAGGGGCTGTTGTTTTTAATGTAAAAGGGTCACCAACGTCCATAATCCATGGCTTCCCTATCTTTTTATTAATCAAATATCCAGCAATATGTGACGAGAAAGGCAAACTAACGGTAATAAGAACATCATATTCTAAATTTAATTTTTTTCTTACTTTAAAAATAGAAATGAGCCAGAACATTGTATAGTCAGGCCAAGCAAAATTTCTAATTACAAATCGGTAGACTTTTTTTAATAATTTATAAACTATACTTTTAATTCTATTCTTTGAATCCAAACTATTAGATTGATTTCGTAAGCTAACAACAACATTACTTGCTCTTGAATTTCCTATAAAAATTGTTTCAATATTGCTGTCTTGACTGTGTTGTTTTGTGCCAGTTAGAACTGACACCTCGTGACCTAATGAAACCAGCTCATCAACTAAAAGCTTCCACCTAGTTGTTCTAGGACTTACATGGGGTAAAAACTGATGAGTTACAATTAGGTACTTACTCATTTTTATGACTTTCTAGAATTATTAATCCAACAGATACACCCAATAGAGTGCTCAACTCCTCAGCTTGGAAGAAAAACATTAATAGAATCGAAAAAAGCTGAATCGCTAAATAATAATTAATAATTTCTGTATTTTTAAATAAGTAATACATGTATTTAAACAATATAAATAAAAACCAGATGAGACCAAATAAGCCACTTGAAAAATAAATATTTGCATATAGGTTATTAAAAGAAACGATCTGTCCTGGATTTCTAAATACTATCTCTCCTGATTTAACTTGAGCTGTTTGTTTTTCAAAATTATAAGAGTAAATAATATTTGAACTTCCAAGACCATCACCAAATATCTTTATATTTTCATTAAGTATATGGTTTGTTAAATATGAAAAGTTTCCAAATCCATCTATCCCTCCCCCAACTATTAATGTAGCTCTAGAGAAAATACTTTCAGCGATATTCTCTGAATTTTTAGCTTCATCTAAGGAGTCATCGTAAATACTACAGTCACATTTATCTGCAGAGTTAGGCGGACACATGGAAGGATCTAAGGGAGGAAATTTAAAACTTATGTTATTGGCGAGCAGCGATACAAAAAGGATCATAATTATTGGATATACAAAATTTAATTCAAGTTTTTTAGTTTTAAGTAAGTAAACAAACAATACTACAAGACATGCAACTAATACTGATATTACCCCAGTGAGGCTTCTTGTAAGTATTAGTGATAATATTGGAAGTATTGATAAAAAATACCACTTATTACTTTTTCTAGCTAAGTAAAAATTTAAAGGTATAAAAGGTACTGTCCATACCGCTAAAAAACTAGGTTCACGAAATGTTCCATAGTTTCTTAAAATTGAACAAGCTCTCTGGATAGGCTGGGACCAGCCCCCCGATCCAGCTCTGGTTCGATTAAAATCTGGAAAATCGAGAAAAAATGAGAAATATGAATACAGCGACAAGACTGAAATCATAACTCCAATATAAGCAATATACTCAATGATTTGATTTTTAGTAAAGTACGAGGCCAGAAACTGTATTATCCACACGACAATAAAAAAACTTATAATTTTCGTAACTCTCAAACTGATGAATTGAGAATAAGTACTAGTAGCATATTGAGGCATTTCAAGATCAAAAGAGAAAGCTTTAATAATTGTTACAGTAACTATGTATAAAATCCAATATTTTAATGAACCAAAATTTGAAGAAGTTAAATCAAAGTTAAAAACATAATATGCAGGAATTATTAGTAATAATATGGATACACCAAACCATGGAAATGGAACTGCAAATATAGAGAAAGCATCTAAGCCCTCTAGAAAAATACTAGAAAGTAAAATAGATAGAACTATATTTTGTTCTTTAATCTTCAACTAAATCTTTTATACCCTTCTGAAAATTGATTTTTGATACCACTAGTTTTTTCTCCCCAAGAGTCGTATGGTTGTAATTTTTGTAATTTTGAAAAGTCTTGAATTGAAAGTATTCCATCGTCTAGTTTTATTTCTCTGTATATCTTACTTCCATTAAATTCAACTACCCCAAGAAAATTTTTCATATTAAAAGTTAACACATTTCCATCAGTCATATTATTTATTTTGAAGCAATCAAATTCATCTTCTTTCTTAAACTTAATATTGAGGTTAGGGCCCCAGTGATATTCCAAAGATTTAAATTTATTTCTAGTAGAAATATCATCTGTGTAAGTACCTGTTCCTGGATCTCTAGCTATCCACATATTATCTGTAAAGCATTCAATAGACAATTGATCATAGTGTGAATGACCTCCCACTCCATTTTGTCCAACGGGGCCACATCTAATACTTAAATATTCAGAATCATTCCTCCAAATAAAAATCCCAAACTCTGGGTATGCATATGATTGATAATCTTTTGAAAATAGTTTTATTTCTGGATGTTTCACATGTTTGTAGTCTTTTAAATTTGGAATTTCTTTAGACACTTCATTTATATTATTATTTTTATTAATAATTAGATTTTCATCGATTTCAAGACTTTCAATCATTTTTATTAACCAAATAAGCTTTAGAGGTTTTTCTTCTTCAAATGCAAAATAAAATATTCTTCCAGAATCATTATCTCCAATTTGTGACAATTCACCATCAATAATTAACAATTCTAAAAATTTCTTATTTAGCAGAATTAATTTATCTATCACTGCTGACAAATCTGAAGTTTGATCTAGATCTTGCATGGAAATTTTGCATAGTATCAATGCTTCAGTTACAAAAGCAGCGTAATGCGTAGAACCTTCAAAATTTGTTCCTTCTTCGTTAAACTGATTAATTATTTCATTTTTTAATTCTGAAAGTACGAATTCAGTATCAATCACACTATTTTTGGTTTCATAGTTAGCAAGAAAAAATAACATGGCTGAAAGTTCTATTAGGTAATGGTTCCCAACAACATTGCCCTCATTCTCTAGGTTATCTTTTACATATTGATAATTCTGGGAAATAAAAGCATCAAGTAATTCTTCACTATTATCAAAAATTATAGATCTATTACTTTTATGAGCAAGAAACTGTCTGTGAATTATTAAATTGATTAGGCGGATTGCAACATCCATTGGACTATTCCAGTAAATCAAAGGAAATTTATCTACTTTAACTACTAAAGCTTCAGAATCTAGTGCCTTCATGGCATCAATAGAGCTAATTAAATTCTGTTTTTGTAGGTGTTGCAACCTCGAAGCTTCGTAGGGCACTTTTACATCTGCAATATTGAAAAAGGCAGGCTTTAATTTTCTATTGGAGAAGTTGTAGCCTTTAAAAAAATCTGTACCGACAATCCAACTATTATTTACAGATTCTCCAAATATTTTCATATCAATGAGATTTAAATCTTGGGTTAAATCTTTACCTATTGTCCCTAATAAATCATAAATTTTAGATTTATCTTTCCATTTTCCCTGATCAAAGTTATCAGGTATGAGTGGAGGTTTTTTAAAAAGATTATTAATTCCGTATTTAAATTTTCTTAAGTATCTTATCATTTGTAAGAATTCCTAAAACTATAAGATGTAAGAGCTGAAATTGTTATTTGAGATAAGATGATAGAAACTACAGCTGAGTTTTCAAGAATTTGATTAGTAATAAAATAAATTGACAATGAAATCATTGAAGCGAAAAATATAATTTTTGAAAGATTGATCTCAAAATTTAAGGCTCTTGCGAAAATTATATTTATTCTTGACCACACCATAAGAGGTAGACAAAACAAGATATAAGAAGTGTACTCAGCAACAGTTGAAAATTCATCACCTAAAAGAAGAACTAAGATGCTGCTCGCAAAGTCCCTAAGGAAATAAAATGAAATTGGGATTATAAAAGAGGCAAAGAATACTTTCTTCAATGTATTTCTTATATTCATAACTTCTTCTTTGGTCTTAACCTTAGAAAGTTGTGGAAAAAGTATATCTAGGCTTGCAGCTACAAGCTGAAAAAGTATTTCAAGTATTCTTCGAGCCCAAGATAGTACACCTAGTAAGGGTCCCCCGAAAAATAAACCTAGTAAAACTATATCCAACTCTGAAACAAGAGCACTTGAAAAGGTCGTTAGCACCATTTTTTGTCCAGATTTTGATAGCTTATTTCTAACATCTTTCTTGTCATGATTTTTAGGATTTTTATATTTATCAGGTATTGAAAAATGTGCAACTCCAAAGAAAATAGCTAATACAAAAACTTGGTATACAATCACCCAGACTATTGGGTAGCCAGCCATGACTATAGTCCACGCACCTATTCCGTATAGTATTGTCCTAATAGCAATTTGCTTTGAACTAGTAACAAAATCGCCATTGGCTTGATAAAAAGCAAGTGCAACATGTATCAACTCATTAATTACAAAACCTATTAAAAATAATGATGTCAAAGTAAAATCTCTTTTAAAAATTACAGTCAAAGGATAGAGGAACATAAAGGCAATTAGTAGGTTCCGTACGACTAAGAAATAGGAATTAGAAAAAACAAAATCTGAGATACTATCATCTCGAGCCCTTAATTTAGTTACTACTAAAGCTAGGGATAAAACTAAAGCTGTCCCAATAAGAACTGCCAAACTTTTTGATGAAGCATACTCACCGTAAATAGATGGACCATATTCCCTACTAATGATTGTGATTAACAGTAAATTCACAATTAAGAGCGATATTTGTGTAAAAGAAATATATACACTATTTTTTTTCCAATTGTTAATCATTGAACTCTCCTTGAGGCATGCCATTGAGAAAGATTAATTAAATACCATTTTTTTTGATAATCGGAACCATTTAGAACCTTGTTTAGTTCATTAGTGTTGAATAAATTTACTTCTTCATTGAAACTTTTTACGGAATCGTAGAAGTAGTCAATATCTTTTTTGATCCATTCACCAATTGGTGCTCTGAATCCTTGTTTTGGCCGATCTATAATCTTATTTGGTATATGATTTCGAGCAATATTTTTTAATAATGGTTTTGTAGTTGATTTATTTAATAGTATTTTTTCTGGGACTGTAAGGACAAATTCAACTAATTTGTGATCAAGAAAAGGTACTCTAGTTTCGACTCCTGATTGCATAACTAGCTTGTCCATTCTCATTAATAGCAACTCAGGAAGACGAATATCTAGATCTACCAGTGTCATCCATTTAGATAATTCTGCATCAGGTCTTGAGAAGTAGTCATCCCATTTGCTATCAACATAATGTAACGAAGATGGGTTCTCTGAAATGCCTCCTTCAACAAGTCTATTAATCTCTGATAAATTGAAACCTAAAGCTCCACCCGCAAAAGATGTTCGATTAAATATAATGTTTGATAACAAATTTAACCTATGGTTTGAAAATCCTGAAACTCTAGAATTATTTTTTATAATCGGCTTAATGAATTTATTAAGTTTTAGATATCTAAGCCAATGTTCGTAACCATAAAATAATTCATCAGCCCCTTCTCCAACTTGAACAACTGTAATTCCTTTCGACCTTGCAGATTTTCCAAGAAAATATAGAGGGATGCCAACTTCGTCACCATTTAAATCATCTTGGTAATTTGAGTAATTATTTAATAATGTTTTAAAATCTCTATATGCTATTTTTTCTTTAATTAACTCTATATCAATATTTGAGGATGCGTATTCAGCCTCAGATACTTCCCCTTTGTAGCCATCAAAGTGTTCCTCATAATCGATATTAAAACCTTTCAATTTACTTTGACTACCTGCCTTCATGAGTTTCCCTATTAATGAGGAGTCCAATCCACCAGAAAGGAATAGCCCAACTTCAACATCACTTACTTTTCTATACTCCACTGATTCAATAAGTAGTCTTTCTAATTCGTCACTTGCTTCACTCTCACTCATCTCATAATCTATTTCAAAACTAAACGGATCCCAGTATTTATATGTTTTAATTTCACCGCTTTTAGAAAAAGTAACATATTCTCCTGGTCTCACTTTTGAAATATTTTTATTACCAGTACTACTCCCTGGGATACATAAATGTCTCATGTAAGTCATATATGATTCTGTATCCGGAATGAATGGTATTAATTTTGAGGATTCAATAGTTTTCATTTCAGATCCAAAAACTATCCATTCTTTATATTTTGAAAAATATAAAGGCTTTATTCCAATCCTATCTCTAGCTAAAAATGTAGTTTTTTCAATTGAATCATATATAGCAAAAGCGAATTGCCCTCTGAGCTTATCTAGAATTTTTTCTTTGTAACATATAAAACCTTTTAGCAAAACTTCGGTGTCTCCAGATGTATGAAAGCTGTATCCTTTGTTTTCGAGTTCTTCTCTAATCTCTTTGTAATTGTAGATTTCTCCATTGAAAACTATCCAATAACGATTGTCGTCGGAATGAAATGGTTGGTTTGATCTATCCTCTATATCAATGATGGCTAATCTTGTGTGGACCAATGAGACAGTTTCTGAAATGTGTTTTATTGAAGAGTTGTCTGGCCCTCTATGTTCTAGTGAGGTTTTAATATTATTGGCAATTTCTGGGTCAATTTTAGAATTATTAATGTTAATAATTCCACCTATTCCACACATTTCTTTAACTCTACTGTTATATTTTTTATTTAAAGTACATTAATTTGAATAGTTTAAAGTAAATATTGTATGAAAAAACTATTAGACATTACAATAACCCTAATATTTTCTCCGGTTCTACTAGTAATTTACCCACTTATTTTGATAGTAATTTATATATCTGATGGTTCTCCTGGTTTATATAAACAACAAAGAGTGGGTGAAAATGGAAAATCATTTCTTTTGTATAAATTTAGAACAATGGATGCTCTATCTAGTGACGATGTCCATCAAGAACATTATGAGAAACTTTCAAAAAAAGAGTCGATTGAACCTTCATTAACTCCGAGTAAACCTATAAGAATTGAAAATGATGATCGTATTACTAATATTGGTAATTTTCTCAGAAAGACGTCCTTAGATGAATTACCAAACCTTATTAATGTCTTACGAGGAGAGATGTCAATTGTAGGCCCAAGGCCACTTGTAAAATATGAATCAGATCTGTACGGAGATTATCAAAAAATAAGGAATGCCGTAAAACCAGGTATTACAGGCTTAGCTCAAATACAAGGCCGGTTGGATCTAAGCTTGCAAGAAAGACTTTATTGGGATTTAGAATATGTTGAAACTAGATCCATATTTGTAGATGTAAAAATTATATTTTTAACTTTTTATTATGTAGTTACCAGGAAAGGTGCAAACTAAATCAAGGTTAAATACTGTTTAACTATCTCTGATTTTTCGATCTGGTTCTTATTAATATTGCTTACATTTAACAATGTTTCAGATAAAAATTGTCTCGATGATAATTTTTCAAATGCATCTAAAAATGATTTCACTGAATCAGGTTCTATATTCACACCAAGGCTATATTTCTCTATAAACTTTGCAACAGCGGACTCCTTATTTGAAATTGATAGCAAAACCTTATTCATTGATAGATAGTCGAATGTTTTACCTGGAAATCCCTCAATAGTTATACGTTCATCAAGAGAAATTAAAGCTACGGGTATGTCAGAGATTTTTTCTATTAATTCATTCCGTTCAATATGTTTATTAAGATTAATTTCAGCATTTACATACTTTTCAATATTTACGTACTCGGTCCCAGCACCATAAATATCAAACTCCCACTTAACATCGTGTTCAATAGACATTTGAATGAACTTTTCTAAATTTTGTGGCCTACCAAGATTCCCTGCATAAAACATCTTTTTTAAATCTAGATTGGGATAATTTTCACTTAATGGATAAGGGGAAAAGTGCGTAATAACTTCAATATTTTTTTTTGACAAATCTCTATTTGTGATTAAATAATTTCGGAGCTCAGGAGAATTGACAACTAAATTATCAGTATTCTTCATTGAATATGTATCTAGCTTTTTAAACATCCTTGTAAGTAACTTTGATTTAAATAGACTTAAGTTATTGGCTATCTCTGGATAAAGCTCCCAAACTGAATATGTAACTTTAAGTTTCAATATTTTATAAACGAAAATACTTACTAAATTCATTGTTGGCGGATAGCTAAAAATAAAGATATGTTCGTAGGTTTTTCTTGTCTTATATAAAAAACGTAGCGAATAATAATGAAAATGCATCCACTGAAATATCCTTCTAGATTCTTTAAAACTTCTTGTTTTTGAATTTACATGATAGATTTTTACGCCTTTGTATTCAGATTTTGAGTACTGCTTATCTATGATGGATAAATTATTTGGCTTTGACTTTTCAAAATTGTACTGTGGTGTGCTGGCAAGTATTTCTACTTTAATGTTATTTTCATTAAATCCAGCTGCTAACTCCGCTACCAACATCCCAGTAGAAACATTATCGGGAGGTATTGTAAGAGAGTGGAATAATATCCTTTTCATCCTTTAAGAGAATTACTTATATCAAATGGATAATCACTTGGTGCATGTTTTTTGAAGGAATCTGTGTCTGAAAGATTAACTAAATCTTGTACAATTTTATCAGAAGCTGTTCCATCTCCGAATGGTTGTTCCCAATTTGTATTTTTCAAGCTTTCAACTTTAGAAATAAATGATTCATAGTCAGTATGTTTTTCAGATGGATCAAACTTAACTGAAGACTTGACATCATAAACCTCTGGTCTTTCAGTTGAAAATCTTAATTGGATACTTGCTGTTCCCAATATACAAGCCTCTTCGACAACAGTACCTGAATCTGATAATACATAATCTGATCTACCAAGTAAATGCATAAACTCAAGATAGCCAATTGGATCACAGACATAAACATTTGAATTAAGATTCAAATTAAATTCCTTCATTTTCTTCTGAGTTGTGTACCCCATTGGAAAAATCACATTTTTATCTGTTTTATTTATTAAATTTACTATTTCTTTTAAACTCGATTCCTCAAGTACATTCTCTCGACGGTGTACAGTTGCAAGAAGGAAATCATTTTTTTCTATTAATTTTGAAATTTCTTGAGATAGAAACTGATCTCCAGATTCAAATAAATTTTTGTTTTCATTAATAATGTCAACAATAGGATTTCCAGTAACTTTAATTATTTGTTCAGATATACCCTCTTTCAGACCTTGATTTTTGTATTCATCAAGATATGCATATATCCTGTCAGACAAATGATCTATGGTTGTTCTATATTTTTCCTCTGGCATTCTCCAGTCGTAAGACCTCATACATCCTTCAATATGAACAATTGGGATATTATGTTGAGCAACAGCAATTGAGCCCATAACTGTATTTGTATCCCCTAAAAAGATTACGGCTTTATATTTATTTTTTTCTAAATGATTATATATATTCTTAATAACTGAACTGACAATTGCTGCGTCATTTCCTTTTTCAATTTCAAACTCTACGTTTGGCTTTGGAACATTTAATTGTTCAAAGAATACATCTTTCATATTTTCCGAATAGTGCTGGCCAGACCAAATAAAATCATATGTTAAATTGTTACTGCTCTCCAGTAGCTTGAGAATTTTACTAGCACGAATAACGTCCGGCCTAATACCTAAAATGATAGCTATATCTTTCATTGATTAACCAATAATTCCTGAGTTAAGCTGTATCTTGAAAGTTCTTCAATATTTTCCTCGACACTGGGTATTTCGCCATACCCACCAAATTTCCAAAGTATTTCGTTTTGTTGAGGATTGAGTGTGTTAAGTGTTCTGTTTATTACGGTATCAGCCTCGCTTTTATTTATGCCTATTTCCTTTTTAAAGTATTTTGCGAAGAGGTGTAATAATTCATATTTAGTAACAACATCTGATGGTATTAAATGATGGATTAAACCTGCATCATAATTATTTTCTATGATTCCATTAATAACATTTGCAAAATTTAGTGTTGTAACACCATTCCATAAATGGTTGTTAAATCCACTTACTGAGTCAGACTGTTCATAGTAAAACCAATTAAGTAGAGACCTACCTGTACCGTGCTCTGGACCAATAATACTTGATCTAATAACAGTTTTATTTTTAACCATAATCTCACCTGCAATTTTTGTTTTTCCATATACGTCTATAGCATCTGTATTAGATTCCTCGTTATACATACCTTTTTCACCGTTAAAAACACAATCTGTACCAATTTGTAAATATTTAAAGTTAAATTCATTTGTAGATTTAGCAATATTTAAAGGTAAAAAAGAATTTATAGTTTGTGCATTAATAACAGATTTAGGATCGCTTTCTTTAATAAGTGGCTTAATTGTACCGATACAATTTATGACAAAATCTGGTTGGACCGTAGATACAAAGTTTGTAAATCCCATTGATAAAGCATCAAACTTAATAATCTCACCATTTAAATATTCATTAATAGGCTCATCTCTACGAGATGTAAAAAAGAGCTTTCCAGATGATTTTTGTGAAAATACATTCGCAAGCATATTTCCAAGCATGCCGTCTATACCTAAAATTAAAATATTACTCATAAAAGTTTGGATTATGTTTTTCCCAGGGGTTCCAAAATTGTGCATTAATTCTAAAATCATCAATTGAAGATTCGCCTAAACTAGCTGAAGAAAAATATCTAATTTCATTTTCATCTGTAAGATTCATTGCTCCATTCGCGTATCCACCTGGGATGAACAAAACACTATTTTCAGAATTTAATACGTACTCTTTAACTTCTGCATTCATATCGGGATTATCAAAACTATCTACTTTTACAACACAGACCAAGAATTCACCTTTTTGTACAGTTACCCATTTTTTTTCATTTCGATGTCCATGCCAGGCTCTTACAGTTTTGAATAATGTATTTGTAACTACATAGCTCCTTTTTACATCAGTCATGTCAAAGTCATTTACAAATGTTACCTGTCCCCTCTCATCTGCTGAACTATTGATAGGGAATGAGATTGGTTCCATTATTTTACTCCATATAAATTAAGAAAATTTTGATTTGAATATCTGGGATCACTAATGTCTTTTATTCTGTTCTTAGATATTAACTCATAAATCTCATCTATACCTACCTTTAAATCTACTTCAGCCTTGAATCCAGTCTCTCTATGAAGCTTTTCACTTGTTACTTGATAATTTCTTGCATCTTGGAATTCCAATGGCGTTTTGATAATTTCCGCTGTAGTTATTTTTTTTTCAATTTCCTCAGCTATTTCTATTATTTTGAAATTTTGATAGTGTAAGTTAAATATTCCTTTTACTTGGGTCTCTATAGTTACATCAATTGCATTTGCAACATCATTTACGTGTAAAAGAGGTCTCCATTGATCCCCACCAAAAACGCTCATCTTATTTTCCATCAGGGCTTTGGTTACAAGTATGTTAACGACTAAATCAAGTCTAATTCTTGAATACTGATCACTTATTCCAAATAGTGTTCCAAGGCGAAAAATTATTACATTTGAATCTTCTAAATACTTTTCTGCAATTAGTTTTGAACTGGCATATTCTGAAAGCGGATTTGTAGAAGAGTCTTCAGATAATACTCCTTCTTGTGCTCCGTAAACAGAGCAAGTTGAGAGAAAAACGATTCTTCCTGAATAGTTTTTTGTCAAGTTTTTTACACTCTCAGCGTTTATTTCTTGTGTGAGGCTCGGGTTGATGCTACAAGCTCCGTCACCAACAAGGGCAGCTAGCCAAATTACAGAGTCATAATTGTTTAAAATAGTATTAAGTTTTTTATGATCTCTTATATCTCCATAAATAAAATCAACGTCTTTCCTATAGGTTGTCTCATATACAAGTGAGTCATAGACCGTTACCTCATGGTTAGGAACTAATTTGTCAACGATACCTCCGCCAACATAACCTGCGCCACCAACTACTAATATTTTCATCTATTCAATAGTATATGTTTCAATTCGCTAATAAAGGTGTATTTAAACATCGAAAGAATCTTTATTTTTGATTTCTCTCATTAAAAGAAAGCTTGATAAGTATAAATACCAAGAAATACTGTGATTCTGTAATAGATCACTAGAAAAACTTAAAACAAAAAAAGCAGCTACTACATAAAAATGTGGTGATAGGTTAAATAAAGTTTTTAATCTAAGTGTGTAAGTAATTATATTTTTAAATATCAATAAATACAAAATCAATCCAAAAACTCCATAATTTAAAATAATGAATAAAAAAGAATTATGCGGACCATAAGATACTGTATTTTGATCGAAGTTATTACTGTTGATTATTTCATCTCCACTGACAATAAAACTATCGTGGCCCTTACCAATGAGATTATTAAGAAGTGTATCATCAAGTAAATATTCCAAAGCTCCAACACTCATATCAACTCTGTCCTGGATACCTGAATTATCATCATTGCTAAATCTCTCAATTAATCCGAAATTGGCACAAACTAAGATGGAAGCAAAAATAATGCCTAAACTTAACATTTTATTTTGGGTGCTTAAAGCTCTAAGAATAATAAAAATAATTAATACAATTAGTGAAAATCTTGAATATGTAAAGAAACATCCCAAAATTGCAAGACTTGAAATGTATGGAAAATAATTATCTTCTAATTTAAAAATTGTATAGATTCCAGTCACAGCAATTAGATCTGCATAACTATTGGGACCTCCTGCTTGGAAACCGTTAACCCTGCCTTTGATGTAGTCAATATCACTAAGATTGAGGCCTATATTCCAATTGTTGTAAAGATCTGTCCCTAAATTAATGGAAAAGAAATATGCAATAATTGAAAAACTACTACAGAAGATAAAAAGATATACAGGTAAATATTCATAGAAACTTTCCATTTTATTTCCTAGGATAAAAAAGAAAATAAGTGCATAAAATGCAAACCTTAGTATTTCGTTATTAAAAAAACCATTTCCAAGATAAATATTCTGAATTAACAGGTACAAAATAAAAACATCAATAAGCAGGTACCCTTTAATTGGTTTGAAGTTATCAAATAAAGATATAATTCTAGTGAAAAACAAGATAAGAAATAGCAATATAGGTATGTCATCAGTATGGAAAACGTCTTCGATAATGTTAAAATGTGGTATTAATGGTATAAAAAATAGAATATTTAATGGTGAAAGGCTTTTAATTTTTTTAAGTAATAATTGCACTAGTAAAATTCTACTTTTTAAAATTAAATAAATACTATTTAAATCTTTTTAAAGAATTAATTATATTTTTGGTAGCATGATTGTTGTGAATAACAAAATAATCATTTCCGGTAGTGCGGGATTTATAGGCTTTCATCTTGCAAAAAAACTCATAAATATGGGGTTTGAAGTAATAGGTATTGATTCTCTTAATGACGCTTACGATGTAAGATTAAAAAATTTACGTATAACTGAACTTAGTAATAATAAGAATTATGAATTTCGTGAGTTGAACTTATCAGATCCAGCATCCATTCAGAAACTTCATTTACTAAATCTTCAATCTCATTCTTTTTATCACATGGCGGCTCGTGCAGGAGTTAGGCAAAGCTTTATGGATCCTTACAGCTACGTACTCGACAATACTGTTGCTACTACAAATGTTGCTAATTTTTGTAAATTAGCAGGTATATCATCTTTAATAATC
>Ga0114994_10001214_pt1 | contig 18415 bp, 2 predicted proteins | sample ArcticOcean_MG_C_9_FD_87043 | JGI IMG/M metagenome (GOLD analysis project Ga0114994, IMG submission 87043) | Marine microbial communities from western Arctic Ocean - ArcticOcean_MG_CB2_152 | ecosystem: Environmental > Aquatic > Marine > Oceanic | place: Arctic Ocean: Canada Basin | collected...
AAATATTCACATCTAAAGACTCTACTTCTTTGGAAATATCAGTTAATAAATTAACATTTGAGCTAGCTGGGTTAGGATACATTTTTACAGAACTATCAGAAGAATCAAAGAATCTCTCATCTGAATACATTAGATTTAATGATAATCCATCTGTAGTACCAGCTTTTAAATCACTGATTTCAAAATTATCGTTACCATTAATATCTAAATAATCAAATATCACGTTAGTTAATTCATTAATTGGCTGATTATTATAACTATATATAAGGAAGTTTCTTTTGTTTCCTTCTACATAAGTTACAACAGTCATATTATCAAGTTCCTTAGAAAGTTCATATTGAACAGTAGAATCAATTGAGAATTGTAATGAAGTAACATCCTTATCATTTTCTAAATAGACTCTATCACGAGTGTAAACTAAACTAGCATCTCCAACAGGTTTGTTTGAGAAATATTCCCAATCATATGGATCGTAGTTAGAACCTCTAGCTATTCCTGCTTCACCACTTAAGATAATGTTTACTATCGCTGAAATATCTACAACATTAATTACACCATCGTTGTTAACATCCGCGACTTCTTTAACAAATACTTTAGGATCGTTTCCTAATATATAATCTAAATTAGTTGTTAAATCCAAGATGTTTATTCCATCATCTCCATTAGAGTCTCCAAGCTTATTGGCAGCAGTAACATCAATCTCAGATTCTGTAGTGAACTCAGATCCAATGAAACAGTTATCAATCGATTGAATAGCAACATAGTATTTACCTACTGGAACACTTATTTTCCAAGAAGTATTGTTTTCAGCATTCCCAGAATCTGCTGCAGATTTAACACCATCTGCATCCGCTCCACTAGCTAAAATTTCTGAACCACCTTTTGTTGTACCAACCCTTATTGAATAAGTAAGACCTTCATCTGGTGTTCTTAAGCCATCGGCTTCTGTGTCAGTTGCTCCATCCCAGTTAATTGTCAGTTCAAATAAAGTTGCATCATTACTATCACCTGCTGCTCCAAATCTACTAGAAGTTTTATTGTCTGAGCCGTCAGTTCTTGCCAAACCTAATCTTTGTCGTTGAAAAGTAACACTGGTAGGTGGGTTTGGTCTAGCATTTAAACCATATACTTTCTTAACTCCTACCGCTTTTTTCAATGGCTTACCTTCACGGTAATCATTTTCGAAACTACCATTGGCAATACCACCATTACCGTCAGCTGGGCCAGCAAAACCTCTAACATTAATAAACACATCAGAAATATAATCACTGTAATCAATGGCATATTTATTTTTACCAGTTATAACGAAATCTGCATCTAAATCTCCATCAAAATCGGCAATCCCGATATTAGCATCTACGTAAGAAGAAAGATCATAAAAATCGTCTACCATTAAACTTGTTTCAGCATTCCAAGTAGCAATCTTAGTAACCTTACCTTGACCACTAACTGTTCCAGAATAAACAACATCAGAATATCCATTACTATCAAAATCTCCAAAGACAAATCTACCATCTCTTACAGCAGGAAGTCCAACATTCATATCAGTGAAAGTATCTGAGTCATTTTTATAAGCCTTAACAAGATCGCCTGAAGCAGATTGACCACTAAAGAGAATATCAAGTTTTCCATCTGCATCAAAGTCAACAAAATCAGTTGTTCCTTGTTTTACTGAAACGAAATCATTTTCTTTTTCTTCAAAATAAACTTCTATTGGTTGAACAACAACATTATTCTCGTCAACTTTTCTTTTATTTTCAAAAAGAATTGTTTTGTATCCTTCAAAAGAATAACCTGAGATTAAGAAATCAAAATCTCCATCATTATCAACATCCCCAAAGTCATATGAAGCAAAACTCAAGTTATTAAGTTTGCTTTCATCTACAACACTTACCGCTTCAGTAAGTTCGAAGTTGTCGAAACCAACTGAATCACTTCCTTCTTTAGGAGTAACCGAAACCATCTGCATTATAGTAGTTGCTTCAGATGAAATTTTAGAAGATTGTCCAGCTGCAATTATTTCAACTAAACCATCATTGTCTAAATCTTTAATTGCAAACTTGATGTTATAAACACTTTCTATAAGGTTTGATCCATTAATAAATGGATTATGTTCAAAGAAATAATCTCTGAAATCATCTAGTCTTTCATCATCTGATATCCTAGTGTTTAATAACATATGAATTCTAGTTCCTCCATTTTCTTCAACTGCAACTATTATATCATTTTCACCATCTTTATTGAAATCTCCAAATTCAAATGAAGATACTCCATATCCAAAATAAGATTTCACAGGTACAAATACTTCATTTTCAAAGACATAAATATTAATTGGTTCTTGATTAACTTCAAGTCCTTGATTATTAAAATTAGTATCCATTCCAACATTTGTACTGATTAAATCCTTATCGCCATCACCATCAATATCCAAGAAACCTAATTGAGAAGATTCTGTAGGTCTAAGTCGTCTATCTATTACTCCTCCTAGATTTAAAATTTTCCAATCATAGTCAATAGTGAAAGTGATTTCATCTGAGAAAAGCCCTCCTCTATTCCCTCCATCAATCGCTTGTACAGAAGCATAGTAAGTTCCAGGATTCAAAATAGCTGCTTTACCGTTAATTGTAGATAAAGAAGGAATGTTAATTAAAGTAGAACCCGTAGAAGCATTCGCATTCGCATACATAATGTCGGTTGCTCCTGGTGAAGTTCCAATTTTCATATCATATCTAAATTCTTTAGAAATATTATCAGCTGGAACGTCCCAATTAAACTCTACTGTACCAAACCCTTCATCTGTAGCAGTAAGATTTGTAATCTTAGCAGGTGCAGTGTTTAAATTATTATTGTTTTCCGCTTTATATAAAATTGATTTAGCTTGACCACTATCATCTAAACCTGTCAAGAAAAGATCTAAATCTCCATCATTGTCATAGTCGATCCAATCAGTACTACTTTCTCTTAAACCTTCTATAACTATCCCTGTGTCAACGATTCCATAAGTTTCTCCAAAGTATTCAGGAAAGGTTGTATAAAGTTTAGTTATAGCAGCTCCAGAATCAGGATCTTCACCAGCAATAATTAAATCACTTTGTCCATCATTGTTATAGTCTGCAAAATCAAAATCAACATTCTTCAATACAGGCAGTTTAGATAAGGCATTTAAATTACTTTCTAATTTAACACTAGACTTACTTGAGTCATCATAACCCATGGTTAAGAAATCTAATTCACCATCTCCATCAATATCTGCATAAATAGTATTACCATCCACTAATCCTCTACCAACGTTAAACGAATTATTTCCAGTTGTGGATTGGTCCTCATCATAACCATCTCTATAATAAGTATTTGTGAAAAAGCCTCTATGATTAAATTGACTACCAACACTTCCTGCTGTCCCGTTAGTGAATAAGTCATTATCACCATCCTGGTCAGCATCTACAATGTCAATTTCACCATTAATAACTCCATAATCTGAAAACAGCGTTTCATTTTTGAAATTAAAATCACCAAGATTAGTATAATAATATGTTTGGAAGTTATTACTAGAATCAATACCTGAAATAATTAAATCAAAATCTCCATCATTATCTAAATCACCCCATTCCATATCACTTTGTGACAATCCTTCCACTTGATAATCTTCCATTAACTCAAAGAAAGCACCTTCTTGATTAATATAAAGTTCTGATTTTCTTCCTTCAGGTGAATTTCCAGAGACAGCAACGTCTAACCAGCCATCCTGATTAACATCAACAAACTCAATATCTCCACCAATAAACTTAGTAAAGTTTTGATTAGTATTTGCAAATGTTCCGTCATTATTAATATATACATTAGTGATAGTCCCTGTACTAGATTGCCCCATAAGAGCTAAATCCATATCTCCATCTTGATCATAATCTCCCCAGCTTACTTTACCATCTTCAACTCCATCAAAAGGAGCGTCTGTAACTTTAGTTAATCTTGTCGATTCAACAATAGTGACTTGAGAGATAGCGTTCTCAGCTACCGTTCCATTTGTAATACTAGAAACACTAATATCAATTGTTTCATCTTCTTCAAACCATGGATCCTTAAATGCTCCAAAACTAATATTAGAAGTTATTTGCTGAGCAGGAATTTCAATTGAAGCACCTAAACCAATTTTACCTATTGTATTCCCTTCAAAGTTTGCTACAAAAGCTGACCCATTAGAAACAAGCACATCAACAGGTGTAATTATACCGTCATTTTCAATCGTTTTAACTACATAATCTGTTCCATCATCCTGGAATGATACTTTAGCTACAACTTCAAAATTTGATATAGCTATATATAAATCCCCGTCAGAATCAACATCCATTCCTCTAAACTGAGGCTCTTCATTGCCGCCTGCTGCTGCAAAATAGAAATCTCTAACATTTGACAAAAAGGAAACTTGATTAGTATTAAAATCTAATACTTGAATTCTAGAAGAATAAGACCATGTTTCCATCCAAACATGTTTAGTCGTATTGACATACATACGATTGTTAGTTTCATCTAAAGTTAATCTACCAGGGTAGATCAAAGATGTATCAGTAAAAGGAACTGCTTCATCGCCTGTATTCCACCATTTAATATCATCTTCTGAACCAGCAAGTAATGAAAGATTAAGATTATTATCTAATTGATAAATAACATGTCTGTCCATATCAGAGAAATATATATTCCCTTGTGATTTATGAAATGTTATTCCTCCAATCCTTCCTAATCCATGATCATCTCCATTAAATATTCTAGAAATTTGATTATTATCTGGAGAGTACATCATTATCTCATTGCCTCTATACCATAATACGTCTCCATTTTCGAGAGTAACTAATTGTTCTGGTTGGCAAATATTGGTTTTAGACGCATCACCTACTCCACCTCCACAATTATTAGGGGTTCCTAAAAATGTAGTTACGGTTCCATCAGCTAAAACTCTTTTTATTACATGTGCTTCATAATCAGAAACTAAATAAGATCCATCCAAATAAGGCGCAATATTTAGTGGAGAATTAAGCCTTGCTTCGCTTCCTTTTCCATTTGCAGTTCCAGGAGAATCCTCTTTTCCAACAAAATTATCATATCGAAAAATTGAAGAAACTGTGTAATCATCTAATGAAGTTGCAGTACCATCTAAAGCAACATTTATATTAGTTGGTATCAATTTTGCATTAGATAAGTTGGCAGTTACTATAACAGAACCACCATTTTCAGCAATAGAGGCTTCGGAAGTAACAAATGTTACTACTGGCTTTTCGTTATCACTTATTTTAATGTCTAAAGTGATTTGATCCCCTAAATCAACATTTTGAGGGTCAGCAATAGAAACTAATATGTTTTCAATAGCCTCTTCATTTAAATCTTCTAAACCAGTTAAAATAACGGTTGCACTTTGAGAACCAGCAGGAATTGTTACAGACTCAGCAGAAGATTTAAAATCAGCTACTTCATCAGAAACAGTTCCTTTAGTTGCAGTCCCTAGAACATCATAAACTAAATTAACCGTTGATGGTAATTCAGAACTTGTTACTGGACCATATTCAACAATATAATGTCTATAATCATTCTGATCGTGATTATACCACTGATTTCCGTAAGTTAATGCATAACCATAATTATCCTCAAAATTATCACCTGCAAAATTTTCATAATTAAGATCCCCATAAATATTAGTCCACTCGGAATCTTCCTGAGTTCTTTTAGTTCCAAGCCATGTTCCATTATGAATCATTATGGAAGAAACAAATTCATTTTCTTGCTCACTTTCAATAACTAAAAGCTGTCCTCCTAAATCTAGAGCATTTTGATATGCATCAGGCCATTGATTACTATATTTTGAGAAATAATATTTATGTCCCTCAAATTCACCCATAAACTCATAATCAGTGGAAGCATCAGAGGGTAACTCTGTTCTTCCCCAATTACTTGAAGCTCCAGCAGCATCTACTAAAGAAACTTCTAAAGTAACGGTACCATTTGCTTCATCTAAAACTAAGTCATCAGAATTTAAAACAATTTTAGGAGTCAATTCATCACTTATTAAAGTAAGATCAATATCACCTCCAGAGTATGATCCTCCTGTTACTGATGAAGAAGTTAACCTTATCACTTCGTTAGTTTCATAAACCGCATCATTTATAGATTTGATGTTATAAGTCACGGATAACTGTCCCGCCGGAATTGTCATTTTTGGAGTTAATTGTACTTTTCTAATTCTATTATCGTCCGTATCAACTACAAATAAAGATCCTCCTCCATAAGCAACATACCTTGGTCTTCTATAGGAAGCTAATTCAGAAGTTCCATCTACATAGTCATACTCTCCTGTCCCTGAAATAGTAGTGACCCTAACTTGACCATTAATATCTGAAATTTTTCTAATAATGCTGTTATTAGCATCTGCAACATATAAATTATCTTGTGCATCTATTGCTAATCCTTGAGGGGCTGAAAAACGCGCATTACTTCCATATCCATCAGAGTACCCTCCCCACTCTCCAGCTATTGTGGAGACTGTATCGCCATTAGCTGAAACTTTTCTTATTCTATCGGAACCACTAAAAAATATATTATCATTTGAATCAATAACTATATTTTTTAAATCTGAAAGTTCAGCTTCTAAAGCAGGTCCATCACTAGTTCCCCAATTTCCATTTCCTGCATAATCTGACACAATTCTGTTGGTGCCATCGTCAACAACTTTTCTAATTTTTGTGTTTCCTCTATCAATTACATACATGTCATTGTTAGAATCGAACGCAATATCTTGAGGATGATTAAACCTAGCTTCGTCTTGTGTCCCATTTTCATCTCCTTGATCTTCAGCTAAACCAACATATCTTGAAAGTATCCCTGTGCTCATATTGATTTTTGATATTTGATGAGAATTTTGTTCAACTACGAACATATTTCCATTATTATCAAATTTAACAGAGGATGGGTACCTTAAGGTTCTTGATAGTTTGTCTCCAGGAGTCTGATCTTGGTCACCATCGTACCACCATTTTCCAGATCCTGCAAAAGTAGATACTTGTCCATCTGGGGTGATTTTTCTAATTACATTATTATTTTGATCAGCTATATAGACATTGCCTGAAGCGTCAACTGCTGCATTTTGCATATTGTCAGAAAATTCAGCTTGATCCGGATCGCCATCTAAATAACCGTCATTACCATCACCCGCTAAAGTAGTTACCTTGTTTAAATCATTCGATCCAAAGTCATTTCCGAAAATAGCAATTCCATCACCTGAATTTGTAAAATCTAAAGAAATATTTATTGGAATTAATTTATCATTAACAATTGAAGCTGTTAATGTAGTAAAAGTAGTCACTGTCGCTCCTTCTATTACAGCATCAATTTCTCCAATTGTAACGTTATCAACTGCTAAAGTTACGGCAGCAAGTTCATTGTCACTTACCAATAAAGTTGCTGTGTTATTAATTAGATTACCATCTGCTGTTCCAATAGCTGAGTTAGCATCAGCTTCAGGTAAAGTCATCGTTACTAAAATAGTTTCTGTTGGTTCATCTACTTCGGAACCCTCAGCTTCATCTACTCCAGTTATAGTAACTGCAGCACTAGGTGATCCAGCAGGAATTGTTATAACGCCTGAACTGTTACCTATAGAAGTTGTGTAATCTGTTCCATCCACTGCAGCTGTACCAGTAAATGTAATTACTGCCTTAGCATCTATATCAGAAATTGCAGAAGAGAACTCAACAACATATTGACTATCCCAATTATTCTCTGCATTAAACCACATTCCATCATACCTAATCTTAGAATAATATCTATCTATATAATCAGGGTTATATTCCCAACCCCAGTTAGTATAATCACTTTGATCTGCATTTGACCAAGTCCACTCTGATGATTCTGTATTATATGCATGACCAATCCAGTGATCTAACCACCTGTTGTTGTCAGCACTATATTGAGGATCCATCTCGTAAAGTTTGGCAGTAATAAAGTCATTTTCTCCAGCTGAAGTCACAACAGCTAATTGACCTCCAACGCTAGAAGCCGCCGCTAAAGCATCTGTATAAGACTTACGACCCATATCTTCATCTTTAGTACTGTAGTATTTTGAGCCATTATACTCACCTAAATAATAATAATCAGCTTTTAAAGAAGCTGTCATATCAGATTTAGCACTTGAAAATATATCAGCAAGGCTTACAACTAACTCTGCCGTACCACCACCTTCATTAACGATTTCGCCATTAGAGGCAAGTTTAATTGTTGGTTGAGCATCGTCACTTGTTATCTTAGTTACAATTCCAGTAAATGAAGCAGGAGTATTGCTGACATTTGATACTGACTGAACAGTTACTGTAAAAGCCTCCTCGTTACTTTCATAGAATTGATCATCAATACCATTAATAGTAATAGAACCTGTTGTTGCTCCAGCAGGAACTGTAATAGATGGTTTAAGATCTATTTTTCTAATTTTATTGTTATCAGTATCTGAAATATATATACCATTTGCATTGATTGAAAGCCCTCTAGGATTCTTAAACTTAGCGGTATTAAAATTACCATCCTCAAAACCAAAAGAACCTCCTGTTAAAGTTTCAACTCCTATAGAAGATACTTTTCTAATTTTACCATCATCAGCAGCGTACAATGTAAATATTGAGGCAGAGGTGTCTTGTGCTAGTGCATAAATATTTTGGAAACTAGCTGAACTTAAAGTTCCATCATTGTCTCCCCAATTATTATTTGTGTTCGCATATGTTGTAACAACCGCAGCTGGAATAGTAATTTTTCTAATTCTATTTTCATCTGCTACATACATTACATCATCACTTCCAGATTTATCAATCACTAAATCTCTTAGCCATCTAAATTCTGCATCGCCAGCAGTTCCATCGTTCTCTCCCCAACTTCCTGTTCCAGCAAATAAAGCAACTGTCCATGCTCCAGATCCATCAACAGTTAGCTTTCTAACCATTTGCTCATCAACAACATATAAGTTACCTGATCTATCAAAAGAAAGTGCATAAATACTTCTGTATGTTGCTGTGTTTTTATCGCCGTCGTCCTGCCCCCATTCTCCATTTCCAGAAACTAAAGATACATTCCCTGAAGCATCGATTTTTGATATTCTATTTCTCCCTTGTTCAACTATAAAAAGTTCGGTTCCATCGTTACTAAAAGCTAATGCTGAAGGTCTTGCAAAACCTACATCCATTTTATTTCCTGTTTCTCTATCATGTGCCCAATCACCATTTCCAGCATAAGTTGAAACAACCCCATCAGAAGTTATTTTTCTTATAACCATGTTTTCGGTATCAGCTACATATAAATTTCCTGAACTATCAGAAATTATTTTACTTGGATGCCATAGTTTAGCATCACTTCCTAATCCATCTTTAAATCCAGAAGTTGATCCAGCGAGTGTGGAAACCGTTTTTAATTCAGAAATTGAATAATCCACTCCAGAAGTCGCCCCACCATCTGTAATAGTCAAGTTCAATTTACTGGCAGTTGTTTTTGCAACATCAATAGTAGCAGTAATAGTTACAGATCCCCCGTTTTCAGAGAATTCACCAATACTTCCAATAAAACCAGTAACCGCTGGCTCTTCATCATCAATAATACTAATAGTTGCAACTGAATTAGACGCATCATAAGTTCCATCTTTTATAGCACCCGTTCCATCTGATTGAGGATCACCAGATCCATTTGAGATTGTATAAGTAAGGGTTTCAGTTGCTTCATTTACACCATCCTGAACAGCTGTAACTGTAAGGTCAAATTTAGACTGTCCAGCTGGGATTGTTACTTTTCCTGAGTTAGTGTAAGTAGCATCACCCCCTGAACCACTAGTTTCTAATAAACCATCAGATCTTGTTACAATGTATGGAATTACTACGTCCTTAGCAGAAATAGTTCCACTAAATTCAATTATAAAGTATCTTCCATCTCTTGAGGGAAGGTCATTCCATTTTCCGTTATATCCATTAAATTCTACCACATCTTCATCACCAGAATTATTTGGTTCTCCACCATTCCAATTAGTAAAAGTAGAGTCCGCACCATTTGCCCATACAAATGTTCCTTCTTCAGTTTTATCATTAAAACCAATCCAGTAAGAATCCCATTTGTAATCTCCTAAATTGGATGTTACCCAAGTATTTTCCGCCTCACTGTTAATGGTTAAAAGGTATCCTCCAAGTGCAGTAGCACGTGCAAGTGCCTCGTCCCAAGTTGACCACTCGTGTACTATGTAATATTTGTGATCATTGTATTTTCCTATATAAGGGAAATCCCCTTTTAGAGCATCATCAAGATCCATTTTAGTACCAGATTCAGCAGCTCCTCCAATTTGGAAAGAAACCGTAGAAACACCACCATTCTCAGCAATACTTGCTTGACTAGCAATAATTTGAACACTAGGAGCAGAATCGTCACTCTTAAGTACAATACCATTAACTCCATCAGTTGCATCAGTTGCTTTATCAGTCGTACTAGTAAAACTTAAATAGTCTTCTCCATCTGATTCTGTAATAACGTTCGTGTCATTAATTGTACCACTATTTCCAGTAGCTATTATTTTAATAGTTTCATCATCCTCGTAAAAGGATTCGTCTTTAATGTTTAAGGAATAGCTCCCAGAAGTTTGTCCAGCTGCAATTCTAATTTTTGCTGCAAAATCAATCTCTCTAACTTTTTTGTCGTTATTTTGGACAAATACTAAATTTCCATTACTGTGTAAAGCCAAATCTCTAGGCTGAGAAATTTTAGCAGTGGCTGTAGAACCATCCACTGTTCCTGCTTCAGAATCAATCACTTTAATTAAACTTCCTGAGGATGAAATATATTTATATATGTAATTGTCGTCCCTAGCACTAAAGTATATATTATCAGATCCATCAATTATAAGACCCTCTTTTTCTGACCATTCTTTTTGTAGAATTTTATAAAATTTTGGAGCACTAGACTCTGAACCTACTGTTATTTTTTTAAGCCCATAATAATCGGCAACTACAATATCTCCGTTGCTATAGGTATCAATAGATCTAGGACCTTCAAATTTTGCTGAAGAGGCTGCATCACCGTCCTCACTTCTTCCCCAATCCATAGTATGATTTACATTAGAAACTTTAATGTTTTCAAAATCACCATTTAAAGAATTAGTGAAAATATTATCTGAGTCACTAGTATAAATTTTTCTAATCATATTTTCATCTGTAACATAAATAATAGTTCCAGCTGCATTGACTGTAATCCCTCTAAGGCTCCAACTAAACCTTGCATCTGTAGAGATTGATGTTGCGCTTCCTGCAGGAACTATACTGCTATTATTTACTCCTGTATTACTACCAGCTACATAATAGAAACGCTCAGATGATGGATCTAATATTCTAATAGAATATCCATCAGTAAAGTATATTTTTCCACTGCTATCTATGTCCATGTCTTTAATATCTCTAAACTTAACATTTGCCGCAGTAGTAACAGAAGTTGAAAAATCACAACAAGCTCCAGTACCAATTGTAGTGACTGTTCCTGAAGGGGTCATTTTATATATTTTTCTACCCTCACGGTCACCTACATAATAATTCCCGCTTCCATCAACAACCACCCCATTTACTTGACTCATACCCGACATGCTTAGTGTGTTTAAATACCCTTCATTTAAAGACGTATAATCGGTTCCTGCTGTGGCAGTACCTGAAATAGCAAGTCCAATAGAACTATCAAAAGATTTTGGATTAACTAAAGTCGCTATAATGTCAACAGTGGCATCTGTACCTTCCGTAGCAGTAGGAGCTCCCAATACAATTGGAGCAGAAGTTGTCATAGTTGCTATTGTATTATCATTATCTTGAATTTCAATTGTAGCAATTTTTTTACTTCCCTTAACCCTAGCTACGCTATTATCAGCTGATGTAGCTGTTATAACAATAGGTTCATTTCCTTCATCATCAGAGTCATTTACAACTGTTACTGTTACAGAAGCTGAAGATGCTCCACTAGCAATAGTAATAGAATTCGCACTTATTGTCCAGTCATCTCCTGTATCGGCTGTGGAATCCCCACTAGTATTTTGAGCATTGTTTCCACCAGTAGCATAAGTTAAATTAACCGTCGTTGCGGCCGATGCATTCACACTACTATCAAATTCAATTATGTAAGCATTAAAATTTGATGTTTCTTGTGTATTAACCCATCCACTATATTCTCTATAAAAATACACCCCTTGCTTACTTTCTTGATTTTCGGTGTTACCAGGGTAACTACTAGATAACCATCTAGTAGCACTACCTTCAGTAGCACTGTAAGTAGCACCATTAGCCCACGTCCAAGCATCATCACTACTACTTGCGCCAAGTTTATAATTCAATCCTATCCAGAATGTTGAGGAGTAATCCGCATTAGAACTGCTTAACTTGTCTTTAACCCATGTTTCTTCGGCTTCAGTTTCTAAAACTACAAGATACCCTCCTTTGGCAAGCGCATCTGCTTTGGCTTCACTATTATTAGTACTGTTTTCTTGTTTCAGGTAATATTTATGTCCTCCATTTTCACCTAAGTAGACATATCCCAATGAGTTAGTTGCGTTAGCAGAAACCGCTGCAGCATCCATATCTCTTCTAGGTGAATAAAAGGAATTACTAACTAGACTCGCAGTTACCGTTACCGTACCAACACCTTCTGAAACTGCATTTGATGCAGCTTCCAATATTACTTGAGGTTTATTTTCATCAATTGCTACAACTGCAATATTTATGGTAGCGGTTGCACTGTCTACCGTTCCATCATTTACTTTTACTTGAAAAGAATCCGTTGCATCGGAAGAAATTGCAGCAGTAGAAGTATAGGTCAGAGTGCCACCTGAAAAAGTGTTTCCGTTAGCTAATACAGTACCATCAGATCCTGTAAGTGTTCCACTTGAAGCGGCACTTACAATAGAATAAGTTAATGTTGTGGAATCCACATCAGAAGCTTGAATAGTAATTTCAACTAAATCTTTTTCATCAACTGTATGATTTGTAGCAGTAATTGTTGGCGCATCATTTACTGCCGTTACAGTTACAGTAGCTGTAGAAGTATTACTATCAGAATTTCCATCATTAGATTTAAAAGTGAAAGAATCCGTAGTAGTTTCTCCTGCATTGTGAGTATATTTTACTGAAGAACCAACTAAAGTAGCTCCTGCTGCAAGAGCAGCAGTAGTATCAGAACCACTAGGATCAGTTAGAGTCCCATTTGTAGAAATCGAAACAATAGTATAAGTAATTCCAGAGCTTGTGTCAGGATCTGTATTATTGGTAGATAAATCATAAGTGCTATCAGCACCTTCATTTAATCCAATGCTAACAGCCGTGGTTACTGGAGAAGTATTTACTGATGTAACAGTGATGCTCACAGTAGCAGCAGGACCTTTAGCAGTTCCATCATTTGCAGAATAAGTGAAACTATCTGAACTTGTTTCAGTTCCTTTATGAGTATAAGTCCAAACCCCTGCAGAGCTAATAGCTACTGTTCCATTTGACGGAGCAGTTTCTAATTTAAAAGTAAGGTTATTATCATTTGTTTCAACATCTGTACCAGCGACAGCAATAGCACTGGATGTACCACCTTCAGCTACTGTTACATTAAGGTTAGATGCAGTTGGCAAATCATTAACAGCTGTTACAGTGATTGATACAGTGGCCGTTGAAGTAGTAAATTCTCCATCGGAAACAGTATAAGTAAATGTATCTGTTGTAGTTTCTCCGCCATTATGAAAATATGTAAGGTTTCCTAAAGCATCAACATTAGAAAGAGTTCCATTTGCTGGTTCCGTTACTTTGACAAAAGTAATTCCCGATAAAGGCGTGTCAGAATCAGTATAAGCTAAATTAAAAGTTTTTTCAGCGCCTTCATTTAAAGACATTAATGTCCCTGTAGAGGTTGGAGCATCGTTAACATTATCAGCAAATAAGTTGACAAAAGTTTTCTCAGACTCATCTCCATTGGAGTTTGTTACTTTATATTCAAATAAATCTCTAAGATTTTCTGTTCCATTATGTACATATGAGAAACTTCCATCCGTAGTGTTTAATGAAAGAGTACCATATTTTGGTTGTGTGACAACACTAACACTATCAAGACTAAAATTATTAGAATCGATATCATTTAATAGCACACCTAGTGCTGGTTCAACTTGAAGAGTTCCCCCTTCAGTTAACGTGTAAGTATCTGGTTTGGGAATTAAGGTTTTTAATGTAACTGTGACAGTGGCTGCAACGCTACTACCAGTCCCATCACTTGCAGAATAAGTAAATGTATCTGAATTAAAAGCAGTACCATTGGTTGTACTTGGAGTATATTGAAAAGTTCCATCAGCGTTGATAGTAGCTGATCCGCTGGTGCCATCTGAAACTAGAGTAGCTGTCATGTCATTGTTTTCAGGGTCAACATCATTACTTAATAAACCTGTTCCTGGTGTAGTAACATCAATTCCTCCACTAGCTATATAATAGGTGTCTGCATTAGCCGTTGGCACATCATTAACAGGAGATACCGAAACTGTAACTACAGCTGAAGAACTTAAAGCTCCATCAGAAACATTAAAAGTAAATTTGTCTGTAGTAGTCTCAGAACCATCATGAGTGTAAGTAAAAGACGATGGACTAATTGTACTTAAAGTAACCGTCCCGTTATTAGGTTTAGCAGTAACAGATGAGGTCAAAGCTGAGCTATCTGAATCGTCAAATGTAAATGAACCATTAAACGATTCTCCTTCATTAAGGATAATAGCAGAATTAGTTGTATTAGGAGCGTCATTAACAGCTGTAACATTAATAGTTACAGTAGCACTTCCAGAAAGTAAATTCTCTCCTCCATTTTGAGTATTAGCAAGTTCAGTTGCCGTCACAGTAAAAGAATCAGATGAAGTATCAGATCCATCATGAGTGTAGGTAAGTAACCCAGTAGTAGCATCTTTAGTAACAGTTCCATGAGATGCATTACCATTAGTTATGGTTATTTCAGTGTTTTCAGCATCCTTACCTAATACAGTAATTTCGACTGAAGAACCCTCATCCACAGTCTTAGAAATCGCATCAATAGTTGGTGCATCGTTAACATTAGTTACCTTAAAAGTTATAGTAGAAGTATTACTATCTCCATCACTATTGGTAGCTTTAAAAGTAAATGAATCTGTAGGTGCCTCTGAACCGTTGTGGACATATTGATAAGTTCCGTTACCAAAATCTAGAAACCCATTATCAACCGCTTTTTGAACAGGATTTGTTACAATGCTGTAAGAAGTTGGAGAACCAGAAGTGTAATCAGCTAAATTAATGGTATTGGTAGAACCTTCATTAATTGTTATAGTAGCTGAAGAAGTTTCAGGTGCCGCAATATTTTTGACAGAAATATCAATTGGTATTACAACGGGATTTGAATAAATTGATAGTGAGAAAGTTAAAAAAATGAGGGATAAAAGATTTTTCATAGAAATTAAGAATAGTTGGTATCACAACAGTAATAAGAAAAAATTAAATATTTTAAAATCTTCCTTTTAAATGACGCAATAACGGGTTAAAAGTTTGTATAAGCTTTGTTTTAAATTAGTCTCAAAAAATAATTTGCTACTTGTTACAGATGTTAATTTACTTAATATGTAATATACTGCACAATATAGAACTACTAAATTAGGGAAATTAAAATTAAAATTAATCAATTAATCAATTAAAAAAACAATGAAGAATTAAAAACGATAAATGAACAGAGGAAAAGATTATGATGCTTTAAAAAAGGATAAATAATAATTTTGAAGTTATAGAAAAATTATCTATTCCACATATCTTGCTCAAAGTCAAGAATTTCTTTTTTAATTCTTTCGGATTCTAAAATATATTCAAGACCAGGTTTTTTATAATCTTTTATAAATCTATTACCGTACATATTATCTTCTTTATAAATGTAGGAGTTAAATCTCCTAGAAACTAGTAATTGATCAAAGGAAATTCTAGTAGCATTATTCTTGTCATTATAAACTTCAGCATCATGGAGAACTACCCTAATACTAGGGTACCAAATCCAAAATAAGTTTGTGTTTCTTTCATCTAATTCCTCATCCTGCTTTAAATCTTCACCAACTGGCATTATTCCAAGTAAACGATAACGCATTTCACCAATTTTTTTATCAAAATACCACATGCCTTTAATCTTGTAACCTGAAATATCTTCGGAAGAAACTTCTTTGGGGATAGATGATCCATCAGGATAATCCATAACAATAGAGATTTTTTCTTTGGCTTCGTTTAGCGACATAGGATAATTGAAATTATCCTCATCACCTTTATAAATTTTAGTTATTGAACCACTATTAATATTCTCTTTAATTACTCTCCATAAAGACTTTCTAACTCTTTCATTTGGATCATCAAGAATTGGAAAAAGTAAAGGGAAATTTAATTTTTCGTCTAAATCTATGAATTCATATACAATTTTAGACCAAAGAATATCCCTGTCATCAATAAGATTATATTCTAAAAAAGAGTCTGAATCAGATTGTTTTTGATCAATATTTTTTTGGCCTATTTCAACTGGATCAACAGCATTTAAAAGATTTGATTGACCATAACCCTCAATAAAAGTTAGTACACATAAACACACTAAAAAAGATGTATAATTACATTTCATTATTCAAGAATAATATAAAATTGTTCAACTTCGTAATTTGGAGTAACAACGTCTCCATCTCTCATGCTAGCTTTAATATTTAATATTTGTACAACAGTTCCTTTACTAGAACTTTTAATGATTCTAGCAGCATCTTTACTAGTAGTTACTTTATTCCCCTTGACAGTGATCGAGGTGTTATTACCAATTTTAATATCATAACCTGTAACATCTATAGAGTAATCGTAGAAAAAATTCTTAGGTTTTTCACCTGTAATAATGCCATTACTAATTAAAGTTTTTGAACCAGATTGACCTGTTCTAACGACCTTACCCATTCCCTTAACAGAACCTTTTCCAGGAGGAGCGTTTAATATTCTAAAGGTTCCACCATTAAAGTTCTTTCTTTTACCATTAAGTATTCCAGAAACAGAAATATTCATTTCTTTAGCCTTGGAGTTTGTAGGCTGAGCCGCCCACCCTTTTTTAGATTTAGAAAATTTAGCGTTTTTACTAGAAGGTACAATTGTATTAGATGCTACTCCAGGAATCGAAATCGATGTTGGGTTTCTAAGTCCTCTGTAAAACACTTTCATATTATCAGCTGAAACGACAGCTGAATTAGGCTCTCTTGTAATTTCTAACTTTAAATTAACTGGAATTTTTTCTTCTTCCTGAGTGTCAACATTGTTTTTAAAAATAAACCCTGTCAAGTCATAAGTCCCTGCTGATTGAATTCTTTTGTTTAAAACTACCGCTCCTTTTACAATAGAATATTCATCCTTATTTAGTTGAGTTCCATTAATAAAGAGTTCGACTCTGTCTGGCTCATAGGCAGCATCTTTTTTACCCATTACTATGGAAGCATTTACTACTTCCGAAGTGTAAAATGTAGGTTTTTCGGAAACTAGTAAAGTCTGAAAAGAATTTAAACTACCACCGCCAAGGGCGTTGTTAATTTCATTTAAAACTGAATTCTCTATAAATCTTATGTCACTTTGAATTTTAGTTAATTTTGCAATTGAAGCGATAACAGGAAATCCATAAAAGTTATAGTTTAAAAAATCTTGCATAGAACCATCTTCTTTCAAAACTTTTTCAGAATAATTAAATCTTTCGCTTGCAACAGCATTTACGGAATCAAAATTATATACAACTTCAACAGATTCACTTTCTTTGGAACCATCTAATTGAGTTTTAGCAACTTTAGATTCTTCTTCTCTAAATATTAATTCATCAACAATAGTCTTAATAGAGCTTGGAAAACTCTTAAATCTATCGACATATTCTTCTCCTTTTTTGGTTAAGAAATCTCCATCAAAAAACATATCATCTAGAACTTGTGATTTATCCATTTCTTGATAGGCCGTTACAAAAGATTCTTCGCCAGTTTCTTTATCAATAACTTGTTTTATGTACTTATTTTTTTCTCCATCTTCACCTACTATCAACGAGTCCTTAATAACTTGAATGAAATTATAAAAATCATCAGCTTCTTTTTTCATTTCTAAAACCATAACTGCCGGTATCTTATAATTTAATGAGCTGCTGGCATTAGCTGCTATTTTAGAATACACTTCCTGGGAAGCAGTTTCTACTTGTTTAGTTGAAGATTCTAAATCACTACTTAAATGTCCAAGAGTAGCAAGAACTTCTTTACCAATATTAAGTGCAAGCATAGCTATAAACACGAGATACATCATGTTTATCATTTTCTGTCTTGTATCTAATTTTCCTGCCATAATTTATTAATTATTAATTATTAATTATT
>Ga0114994_10001215_pt1 | contig 18407 bp, 15 predicted proteins | sample ArcticOcean_MG_C_9_FD_87043 | JGI IMG/M metagenome (GOLD analysis project Ga0114994, IMG submission 87043) | Marine microbial communities from western Arctic Ocean - ArcticOcean_MG_CB2_152 | ecosystem: Environmental > Aquatic > Marine > Oceanic | place: Arctic Ocean: Canada Basin | collected...
GCGGCGACGGCTTTGCCCGACCCTGGCGGCAGCGCCACCATGGGCACGTTCCGCCGCCGCGCGAGTTCAATAACGCTGTCTAGCAGCGCGCGCTGCGCGCCCGCGTCGTCGCAGATAACGCACCAGCGCACGCCGTCGCGCTCGAGCCGCTGCGTCAGCGCATTGAGGCCCACGACGACGTCCGTTTGACGCAAGGCAGGCAGGGCCTTAGCGAGGGCGCGCGCCGCATCGGGTTGCGCGAGGGTGTACGGCGCCTCTTGCCGTCGTTTCTCGGAGCGGCGCTGCGAGGCCTTTTTGGTTAGAAAGTCCTTGTTGAGAGCACTCATCGGTGGCACCGGTGGAGATTCGTCGGCAGCAACGCTACAACTTGCTTTTCAGAGCGCTGCGCAAGCTGCAGCTGTAGGTAATGTTTGTAGCAGGCGCGTGTCAAGTACTCGAGCGTCCCCGAAGTACGGGTTTTCCGTCCTCAGAGTACGGGTTTTCGTGGGGCAGACCATCGCTGCCGTGGACGTAGCGCGGGCTCAGAACTATCAACGCCTACCGCTAGCAGTCAACGCCAAAGCCGCAGCGCCGCGCAACATGATCCGCGGCGTGCCCCAGCTCCAGCGGCTGGTCGTGCGCTACTGCCCCCACGGCGGCAGCAGCCGCGGCGCGCGGGCCTTCGTCTTCGAGGAATTTGCGAAATACGCCGAGGCGAACCCGGCCGTCGAGTGCCGCTCGGAGCTCGGGCGCGGCAAGCACCCCTGCGTGCGCGGCAGCTACGTCTGGGGCGAGGAGAAGGTCCTCGACGCCAAAAACCAGTCGAGCGACGAGGTCCGGCGGCTCGCGGAGGTGCTGCGGGACTCGTCTGGGCGCAAAATGCTGCGCTTCGAGAAGCCCGTCGTCTCGGCCCGGCCGTCGATCCAGGGCGTCGCGCTCGGCGGCGCGCCGCCGCCGGTCTGGGTGCTGCCGGACGACGCACCGTCGGGTGGTAGCTAGTCTAAGGGTTGTCTGTGTCAATGAATCCGCTGCCAGTCCTATGCGGCACCTATCGCTTGTGTCAAATCGGGTTTCTGGTGTGCGGGTTTCGCTCGCACTCAAGCTAGTTTCGAAGTGTTTTTGCTGCTTTGTACGCCTCCCTGACAGCTGCAACCGGACGCAAATAACCAATCGACGAGCCGCTCAAGCATAAGAGCCAAAATCGTGATGGACGCCGAGCCCACCTGCGCCGCCGAGGCCCAGGACCAGACCACCACCACGCTGCTCGTCATCCTGAGCTGCTCGAACGTTGTATTGCTCTTCCTCGTGGGCCTGTTGCTGCGGCGTCTTGAGAAGGTGCACCGCAAGGTGATCCACCTCCTGAAAAGAGACGGGCCCCCGCGGAGCACTTCCAAACAGTACCTGGGTGGCTACAGCCCGCGGCCGCCGAGCCCCGCTAATCTATCAAGCGCGGCGACGTCGCCGCTGCGGCCGGCGCCGCGCATCCCGTCGCCGCAGCCCGCTTCATTACCCGGCGAGACGCGGATGCGGCGGACGCCGTCGAACGACAGCATGCGGAGTTCCATGTCCGGCGACGACTTCGCGTCGCTCCAGTACATGCTCGGCGACGAGGGCGGCGTGGGCTAGCCTGGCTTTTTTTGGGGTAATTCTACACAAAGTTACACACTAGCCGCCCGCCGGGCGAGCCGCCGCCGTAACACCGGCGCGACGGCGCGCGACAGTCGCGCCTTCAATCCGTCGAATAATTTCGCCCGGCGAGTCCGCCGTTTCACGCCGCGCGCGTCGGCCTCGGATAAACCCAGCGCCTCCACGGCCATGGGCGCCCACTTGGACGCGAGCGACCACTTGACGCCGAGGCGCGCCGCCAGGCCCTTGATCAGCACGGAGCTGCGCGCCACAAAAACTAAATCTTGGGGGAAGGAGTTGAGGGACATGGCCGGCGCCTTGGGGCTGAGCTCGCTCTGCTCGAAGCCGCCCGGGAGCGGCTCCGAGGCGTCGTCGAAGAGCCACATGGACACGGCCGCGGGGCCCTCGGGCCGGAGCGCGCCCTCCCGCAGGACCACGCCCAGCTCGTCCCCCAGTTCCGCCAACGCTTCGAGGTCGTCCAGCACGCCCCAGGGCTCGGCCTCACTCCTCCGACGTGTAGCCAACGCGCACATGACCTTTCCGAGCGTCGCCCGGGCTTGGCCACTGATCTGCTTCACCTGGCCAAAGTCGATGAGGCCGATGCGCCCGTCGTCCAAGACGAACAAGTTGCCCGGGTGGGGGTCCGCGTGAAAAAAACCCGTCGTGAAGATGCAGCGGCCGAAGGCGTCCGTGAGAGCGGCTAGTAATGCTTTGCCCACGGGGCCTAAATCAGTGCCCTCCGGTAACCGTTCGGCTAACCGAGACAGCGGCTCGCCCTTGAGGTAGTCCATCACCAACACCCGTTTGGAACAGAGCGCGGGAACCGTTTTGGGGACCACTAACGAGGCCCCGCCCGGGGCCTCGCGTAGCGTGCCCCCGATCTTTTCCATGGCCGCGGCCTCCCTTATAAAGTCGAACTCGTCCGCTAATTGAATTTCCAGCTCTTGAAACACGATGTAGTAGTCCACGGGCGTCGTGCCTCTCAAAGGCTTCGCGAGCCTTTTCAATTGCTTGACGTCGCCCAACAGTGTCTTCTCGACGCCCGGGCGTTGGACTTTGACCGCCACCTCCTTGCTCCCGTACTTTTCTGATAAGACCGCCCTATGGACTTGCGCAACGGACGCAGCACCTAACGGATCGTCGTCCCACTCGCTAAACACGTCCTCCCATTTCTCACCAGGCCGCAGGGTCTCCTCCGCCACTACTCTTCTCACTTCGGCCGACGGCAACGGATCCACGAAATCCGTGAGACCCGCTAAGGCCTTCGAGTACTGTTTTGGAAACAAGTCCTGGCGGCTCGCGATGATCTGGCCCGTTTTGACATAAAACCCTCCTAGGTCGTCCACAGTCTTCCGAAAGGCACTGGCTCCCGCGTCGTGGGCCGATTGATATGCAATATCGCACTCCTCATCCGACAGACAAGTGCCGCTTAATCTTTCTTGCAGCTCGATGGACGCGACCTGGCCCAGATACTTGGCCACGACGGGCGTGGCGATGTTCCAGAAGGTGGCGGCTCGTCGTAGCGGGGCCGTGGGCTTGGTGGAGAGGCCGGCCGCGCTCGCGAGCAGCGCTGCGATGGCGTATAGTCGCATGGTGTGCAAGCGTTGGCCTGTCCACACCTCGCTCGCTCGAGTTGTGGTGTGCAGCCGCGCGCGGTGGCCTTTTTATTGCTTTGTCACGCACTTGGAAAAACCCGCACATGAAAACCCGCACTTTATCAATGGGACCGAAACGCCTCGAGGGGGTTCCAGGGCTCTGGTAACTTCTGCTACTCTCGTAACCCCGAAGGACGCGCGTAAAAACGAATCGCGCGGGTTTCGGGCGCGTGCCAAGAGCAGATGCTACCGATCGTGGCTTTCTGCATTGTCGACAGCTAAGGCCAGCCATACGCAAGCTTGTCCGTCGCAGACGTGCATTCACAAGCTGGTAGCTGCTTTTAGACATAAAGCATTGATGCGATAACTAGCATTGGTCTACCAGAAGGCCAGAATGCGATTTATCCTGCTTGGCTTCCTGGCCGCCGCCCAGGGCTTCCTGGGCCACCCAGTCGCGCCCCGGCCGACGAGCCGCCCGAGCCGCGGCCGGCCTCACCCATAGACGTCGACGAGGCGACGCGCACGAACGAGCTCGACTGGCGGTCCTTCCGGGCCAAGCTCGAGGGCGCGGGCCTCGACGCGACGGCGCGCGAGGCGTGGTCCGACGAGAGCTGGGCACACGCACTGCCGGCGCCCGAGGCCGGCGGCCTGCTCCTGGCGCTGCCATTCTCGGCGACGCTCTGCCACGCGGCGTCGCCCTGGTATAAGGACGTGCGGCGGTTCTCGTCGCGGAAGCGCTGGGCGGCCGCGCGCGCGCTCGACGTGCCCGCGTCGCGCCTCGCGCCGAGCGACCGCGAGGGCGCGGACCGCCGGCACCGCCGCGACGCGCGCCGCTTCGCCGGCGTCGAGCTGAAGCGGGTCACGGAGACGCCGCCGCACGCGCGGACGTTGCGGGACCGGCGCTTCCTGGACGATCGCGAAGCGGCAATTCAACGCGCACGAGATGTCGTGCTCGTGCTATCACTAAATGACGCCGGCGGCGGCACGTGCCTGCGCCTCGGCCGACAGGACCGCGGCGCGCCCTGGGGCAGCTGGCGGCGGAGCGCGGCGCCCTTTGCGGCACTCGAGGCGGATGACGGCGGCTTCCCGGATTTCCACGAGTTCCAGGCCGCCTTCGGCAGCGAAGTGACTGTGTACACGGGCTCTCGGTCTGTGGAGGATTGGGAGGGCGTCGCGTGGCAAGGCGAGGCGACCATGCTGCACGCGCGAGCCGAGCTCGACGGCGCCAGCGCTCTCGGCTGCGGACTGTATAGGGGAGGAGCCGCGGCCGCGGCACGGCTCGTGGCCAACGGCGAGGCCGACGCGGCCGATTTTTCGTTCTTCGTCGGCCTCTACGACTTCGGCCCGGGCGAGTTACGCGAAGCGGTTGAGACGGGCCTCTACCAGCCGGCGGCGTGCGCGAGTGCCCAAGTGCTCGGGGGGCAACGCGATGCGTCGTTGTGGCACGGCCTCATGCGAAGACTAGGCGGGGCGAACGCGGACATCGAGATGCTGGCCCCGAAGCTCCCGATGCGCAATTTCGATGCGGCCGACGGGCCGAAAGAAGATTATGATACATTTGGCGCTGCTTAGAAGAACCCCTCCCTCTGTAATACACTGTCAAATTATTCATTATCAACAACAACAGCACGCTTCGCGACCGCTAGGTTCGACGCGTGCGCATCGGAGCTCGGATTCAGTCGATATGCGCGCTCGAACAACGCGACGGCTGCCACCGTATCTCCGCGCTTCAGTGCGTTGGCACCGGCGTTTTGCAAGGAGCGTCCGTGCCGCGGCGCGCACGTCAACGCCCCGGCGTACATCTGGCCCGCCATTTCCAAGTCCCCGCGGTCGTCGAAGAAAACGCCGAGGTTGAAGTGCGCGTCGGCCGCGCGGCCGCCGCAGTCCCGCGCTTCGACACTCTCCAGATACGCGAGCCACGTTTCGGCCGCGCCCTCGCGGTCCCCGGCCTCGTTCTGCACGACCCCGCGCGAGAACAGATCCGGCGAGGCGCGTGCCTTTGGCTCGGCCACCGCCGCGAGCTGATTCAGCAACTCTCCCATCTCGCTGAGCTCCGTCGTGAGACTGGCGATCTCCGCGCACGTCGCGTCCTCGTCCGTCGCCGCGGCCCGCCACGCGTCTTCGCCCGCACTGGCCCGGTGTCCATTGGCCACCCCACCCTGACCAGCCCCTGAGCTAGCTGTGTTCGAGGGCCCTTCGCGGGGCGCAGCGTAACCGCTCGTTATCCCAGCGCTGACTATATTGAGAGAAGGCGCGTAGTCAGCGGCCTCGATTGGCGCTAGAGCATCGAGGGACCGGGCCCAGTAATCGAGCTTCTGGGGAGATAAAAGACGCCGCGCCTCTTTGAGCTTTTCCTCGTTTACAGGTGTTGCCGGAGTCACTCTGCCTTGGATAGAAGGCTCCTGTAACCCAAGGAAGCGCGCCAAGCCTCTCACCGTGTCCGCCGGCCGCGCCACAACGACTTCGTACGTCACGCGCAAGGTAGGGAGCTTTCCCAGAGCAAACAGCTGCTCGAAGAGCGCGTCGGCGTTCCGCGTGAACGACTCACAACCTAAGGCGACGTCGCCACCGCGAAAGAAGCGCCGCGCGGCCGATAACGCTGCTCGCGCTGGCTCGCGCCACAGCACCACGATGAAGTCCGGCTTTGAAACAGCATAATTCGGCCGCCGCTCGATATCCCGCGGTTGCGAGTGGGGGTAGCTCGCGGTGGAAAATAGCGGGGAGTCCTCGGTCGCCCGGCGCTCCCATTCGTCAATGCTTAGGTTTCGCAGCAGCGTGTGGCCCGTTCCTTCACAGCCCGCAACGGCGACAAATGGTCCAGCCTGCTCGATCGTCTCCCCCCGGTTGCAGGGGTGCGCCCGGCCCGGGTCGCGCTCGCAGAAGGCTGTCACTTCGAAAGCGCTCGACATGATGTCGTGCGACGCAACGACACCCTCCAGCCACACCTCGATGACGTGTCCACCAGGCCTCAAGTGCAACGGATACGTGACAAACCCATAGTCGATGCGTCTCGGCATCGGACTCGGCGCCTCCACGCACCCTCCCTCGACGCCGTCGACGCGGAAGCAGATCCGTAGCCCGGCGACGTCGCCGCTGGTCGTAAACTTGATCGCCACGGGCGAGACCATGCGCGTGCCCCGCGCACGCGACCACTCGCAGCCGCCGGCCGCGCACCACCCGCGAGGGTCCAGCGCCACTAGGTCCCCGCACCCGCACTTCGCGTCGATCTCGAGGTGCGTGGGCGGCCATGCTGCGACCTGTGCCCAGGCGCGCCACCGCTCCGCAAATGCGTGTCCTTGGCCTTCTTTTACCGCCTCCTCTTCCCAGGGATTCGTGAAGCATGCCAGTCGCACGTCCTCCGTATTCATTGCCACAGCGTCGACGTGGTAGTTCCATGCCGTGGGTAGAGAGGCATCCATTAACTCTTCGCACTTCCCTAGGTTAAAAGCCTGGACGCCCGCGTCTCCGGCGACGCAAGTTGTCAGATACGGCGCGAGGTCGCTTTGTAACGACGCACAATTGAACGCCGGACCCGCGACCACGTCGGCATCTATGTACAGAGCGACCTCGTAGCCGAGCCGGGCCAGCACTTTCGACGCGACGGACGCCGTCGCATCGGCGACGCCGTCGACGCGCACCACATGGACGCCGATCGCCGCCAAAGCGACCGCGGACGCAAGCGCGGGCCCGTCCAAGAAAAGGACTCGATCGGCGTGGCCCCCGCATTGCAACGACGCGAGTGCCACCGCGTAGTACTGGGCGTGGCTCGCGTTGGAGGCGCCGAAGACTGCCACGGTAGATGTTCTGACGATGCGGGACGCATTTGTGACGATGCTATCGATTCTAGTGTCTGCATCGATGAGCAGCGCTGCGAGCACGCATCCGCAGAGGAGACGCATTTCGACTGCCTTTTGAGGCTGCCCTCTTTTAGGTTGCCATGCGTACGTTTGGTTCTTTTTGCTGGCTGCCCTTTTGAATAATTAGTGCCCTGTCTTTTGATCAGTGATCCGAATCTGTGCAAAACCCGCTCTCATGAAAACCCGCACGACCGTGGGACATAATCTATTGCTGCGGCTGCCCAAGCGGACGCATTCAAGCGCAATCATGTCCAAGCAAGCGCGTCGCCGCCAGCGGGCGCCGCCTCAGGGTCCGCCCTCCAGCCTGCTCGACCTGTGGCGTGGTGATTCGTCGGAGGTCATTACTGCCTTCCTGCCCCTGAAAGCGATAGCCACGATGCCGGTCTCGCGCCGCTTTCGTGACAGGCACCCGGCAATCCTGTTCTCGGTCGCACGCCGCCACGGTGCTCTGGCCGCGGGCACCGGCGCGTTCCTCGACGCCGTGGTAGCGACGGGGCGCGAGTGGAGGCGTTTCTCCAGCGATGCGGTCGATTATGATACTTGGGCTGCTCTACGAGCACGTCGACCAAACCCACGGCATGACGATTTCACCTGCACGACCAATACTTCTGGTGGAGTCCGTCATATACAGATCAGTACGGCAGTTACCACGGGTCACGGGGGCGGACTTGCGAGGAGGTTTAATCCCGCTGACCGGTTGTGTCTACGCCGGGTGAAATATCGGTTTAGCTTCACCGACGGTGGCCGTGGGGGGGACCACCCGCTCCCGGACTTTCATGCGGGGGACCACCCGGAGCTTCACGGCTTAGCCTATTTCACCTGTGGTTCTCAAGCGGGTTTCGACGGTTTGTATGTCAGGCCCACTAGCACAGGCTACATGCTCCAGGCGTTTAATGACAGTGATTGGTCTAATGAAGCTGGGGCATACATTGGCTTATCGCCTGTGGAGCTGGACACCTGGTATGATGTAGTAATGACGTATGAATGGACCAGAAGGGGAGAGGGTTACCGTGATCTTAGCGTGGACGTGGCTGTGAAAGGCGAAGACGGGCGCAGAAACCGAAGGCGTTTTATTTGCGAGCGAGAGCTGCTCAGCGCCGTCAAGCTCCACAATTCTAGCCCTGGCGTTGCGCGCTTTGCCGCGATCGAAGTGCAATACCCCGAGAAAAACTCGCGCGACGGCCGTTTTGCGGAGGACACTGTGGGTGCAGACTCGGAGTAAGTACTTCTAGTAGTGTCAAAATACCTTACTCGAGGGCACTACTCCGGCGAGTCCACGTCCCCGTCGCTCGGCGACCGCACGACGGGCTTGGCCTCCCAAGAGTGGACCTGGTCCTGCTGGTTGCAGATGCGCGCCGTGTCCACGAGCACCGTGAGGATGCCGATGTTGTCGCCGACGATAAATTGACGCTGGTTAGCGTTCCGCTCGAGGTGGAGCGCGCGATACCGCCCAGCGGCGGCGCCCGTCTCGACCTGAACGCTGCCGTAGAGCGTCACGGAGTAGGTCTGCGCGTAATTGCCATTTTTGCCGGCTTTCTTCGCCGACGCGGCGGCCGCCGCCGCCCGTTCCCGCTCCTGGTCGGGGAAGTCGTGGATGAGGACCGCGACGCGCTTGTTCTGCAGCAGGGCGCGGTACTTTGTGGTGTCGCGCCGCGTCGACATGATGATCTTCTCGTCCGCGGGGCAGTACGTGAAGTTCATCAGGGACAAATGCGGCGCGCCGTCGGATAATGTAGACAGGTAGCAGAGCACCGACGACCGCAACAATTGTACGACCTCCTCCGGGAAGGGCGGTCGGAGCTCGACGCTCGTCGTGCTCGTCTCGTGCCGCTTGCGCTGCACGAGCTTGCCGAGCTGGTAGGCCGCGTAGCTCGCGACGGCGATCCCGACGGCAAAGGTGGCGACGCGCGCGGCGCGTTGGTTGTCCATCGTTTTTAACAGCTTGTGGCAGCTGGCTTGTGGCAGCTGGCTTGTGGCGCACCACGCGTCCTTAGATCTCTTGTGCAGCTCTCAAATGATGGCGAATGAGCTACCTCAAGCTGACGGACACGACAAGGTCGATGTGAGGGCGTACTGCCTTTGAAATGCGACGTGACCAATCTAAAACCCGCACACTACAAAACCCGAACGGACTTATTCTCATGCTTTTGCGGCTCGGATCAGTGGTCTAAGTGTGAGCTACGGAGAGCGTTTGCGCTGTTTAGAGTGTGTCTCGGTCCGCACTTCTTGGCCCGGCTCAGATCTCGCGGGCTTAGGCGTGTGGCAGCGTGGGGCAGCTCCCCATGCGCGCTCCATCCTTGCTCTTCCTTGCCACAGCAAGGATGACATCTGGCCTCTGGGACTCGCTCTGGTGGTTGCCCAAGGAGGGAGAGGTGGCGCCTGGAACGCAGGTGACTTCACACAAAACAATGCCTCATCTCATTTTCGTACCTGAGGGCACGCCACCGGCCGATGGTTGGCCGCTGCTCGTTTTCCTGCACGGCCAGGGCGAGAGCTCGCCCACGCCACTGCCGCGCGTGGCTATCCAAGGGCCACCGCAGACGTGTGGGCGCGCGCCGAGCACGATGAAGCTGGCAGTGCTTAGCCCGCAGAAGCCCATGGCGTCGCAGTTCTACGATTCTAACGTGGCCGACAACATAGAGGCGCTCGTCGAATTTTATGTGCAATCGCAAAAGCTCGACGCATCGAGAGTCTATTTGACCGGGCTCTCGCAGGGCTCCGTCGGCACGTGGAATTTGGCAGCAGCGCGCCCGGCGCGCTGGGCCGCCATAGCTCCCGTCAGCGGCGGGCTGCGGCCACCGTTCAAGGAGGCCGCCGCCGCGCTAAGGGATATGCCGATCTGGGCTTTTCACGCGCCCAATGATGTGATTCTACCGGTGGCGATGTCCGACAAGTCCGTCGACGCCTGTAAAAGATTAGCGACTCGGACGGCGGAACTCAGATACACGCGGGACGAGGCGGGCGGCTCCGACCCGTCCTGGGCCGCCGCCGGGATTCCGGACATGCCAGGACACGGAGGCATGAACCTCATCGCGTACTATCCGCCCGGCGCGCCGCCGTACCCGCTTTACGAGTGGCTCCTCCAGTTCCGGCGTAGTAAGAGCTAGGAGGCTTGCTAGAAGGTTCCGAGTCGATGAACAAAAACTTAGGTCTCGGCGTTCCGGTCCCGCAGCTTCTTCAGAAAGCCCTCGGTGTCCGCCATGAGGCCCTGGATCTCCGTGGCCTTGGCGTCGGACTGCCGCTTCATCGCGCCGATCGACTTCACGAGCGCCGGGTCGACCACGGGGCCGTCGGGACATGAGCGCTGGCACACCGTGCACGACATTTGCTCGGGCTCGTTCGTCCGGCCGCACGCGGGGCAGCGCCAGGGCGCGGTCCGCTTGACAGGCGACGGCGCCTTGGGCTCCCGCACGCCCGCCGCGACGAGCTCGATCTTGGCGGCCACGCGCCGCCGCACCGCGCGCACGGCGTCCGTCGACGGGAGCCCGTCCAGCGCGGAGCACATGTACTGCTGGGTCAGGTGGTCCGCGAAGCGCTCCCGCATTTGCGGCGACGTGCCCGCGTGCTCCGCTAACCAGTCGTCGATGGCTTTCCCAAAGCCGCGCTCGAGGCCCGCGACCTTCTGCGCGAGCGGGTCCGAGGACGCGGCGAGCGCACCGTTCTCCAGCGGATCCGTATCCATTCTAACACTTTTGGGAGTCCGCAGCGGGCGCCCGTCCGGGCCTAGTAACACCGAGGGCTCCGCAGCGGGCCGCCGGTGCCGCGCCAGGGCCCGCGCGACCTCGGGCGGCTGCTCCGGCGGGTCCGGCCGGGCCAGGTCTGGCAGCTGGCGCGGGCCCGTCTCAGAGAAGAGGGGGTTCACGCGCGCGTCGCACGTCCGGCGCGCCTTCGGTTGAATTGCTGCGGCGTCGAAGAGGCCGCCGCCCCGGTCCGCATCGAACAAACCGGAGTCGAAGGAGGCCGCGCCGTCGTCGAAGGATCGCGGCCCGCCGGCCCGGAAGCGCGTGGGCGACGGCGCCGCGTCGAGGGATGGCCGCCGGCGGTCGTACTCTGGCGAGGGCCCCGGCGGCGGCGTGCTCCGCGGGGGGCCGCGCGGCGCGTGCGGCTTCGGCGGGCTCGGCGTGCCCGCCGGCGGCGCGGGCCGAAAATTCAGGGACGGCCGCCGCGCCTTCCCGCCGGCTGTCCCGCGGTCGAACGACCGCGGCGGCGAGCCGGCGCCGGGCGTGCCGCGCGGCGGGTGGCGCTTCGGCGGGCTGGGCTGGCCCGGCGGCGGCGCGGGCTTCGCGTCCCGCGCCGGCCGCGCCAGGACGGGCACCGGCGCGGCGACGGCCGGGCGGCGGGCCGCCGCCGCGCGCTTTGCACCTCTCGTGATGTTGTGCGGTGGTGCCTCGTTGTGACGTTGTGCGCCGGTTGCGCGGGCCCGCCGGCCGCTCGTGACGTTGTCGAGGGGGTCGGCGTCCACAGTCCGCGCCGCGCGCTCGGCGCGCGCGGCCTCGCGCTCAGGCGCCGCGCGCTCGGCGCGCGCCGCCTCGCGCCGGAGCGCGGCCTCCTTGAGCTTTGCCGTTTCGGGGTCGGCGTCGGCGGCGCGCGCCGCCTCGCGCCGGAGCGCCGCCTTGAGCTTGGCCGTTTCGCCCTCGTCGGCCGCCGTCGTCGCGAAGCGCAGGCCCGGGGCCATGCCGTCGTCGTCGTCGAGCGAGTAGCGGTAGCCCCGCGCCTTCGCGGCGCGCGCGGCCAGCACGGGCGACGGCACGTCGGTCGCGCGCGTATCACGCGGCGGCGCGCCTCTGGGTGGTGTCGGGTTTTCCGCATCCGGCCGGCGCAGCAGGTCTTTGCGCGGCGCGTCCTGTGCACGGCGCTGGCTCCCCCGCGCCGCGGCGTCGCGCCAGCGGCCGCGCTGCTGGACCTGCTTCGTGTGGAGGCTCGTGAGGCAGTCGTCGAGGAGGTTGATCGAGGAGTCCTCTATCTTCGTTTGTGGTGCGCTAGGGGCAGCCCCGCCGTCGGCCCCGGCCCGAACGCGTCGCATCCTGTACTTTTGTGGTGGCGCTTATAGGGTAGCCCCAGCGGCTGTTCCGGCCCGAACGCGTCGTGCACGCGTTGCTTGTGGTGCTGCGGTGTCGGCTGTCCGCCAAAGATGTCGGCCTCGCCGTGCTACGCTGCTGATTTTGCGTCTCGCATCTCGCACTGCCACAGCGCTTTCTCACTCAGCGCCAACTAGGACTGGTCGACGCGAGCTGTCGACGCGGTCTCTCGAGAGCTTCCAGGCTCTCTATCACCCGCGAGGGCCCCGGGCGGTTCGCCGCCTGTCCGAGTGGCGCGCGGCGCGGGACACTCATTTACCCATCGTGATGCTGGGAAAACGGGACTGTCTCTAGCCCAGCACGCCCTCGACGCGGCGCATAGTTCTCCGACTTTACGAAGGGGGCTAGAGGTGGGAGTCGGGCGTCTGGAACGGCCTCGCCCGGGCCGGCCGCGTGCAGGCAGCACGCGCCGACCCGCCGTCGGCGCCGCGGCGAACAAGGTCGCAGCGGCGCGTCATCGCGGGAGGTCGCTTCGAACGCCAAGCTCGCCATAATGTTTAGAGCTCGCTCTTGGCGAGCGCGGCCAGGTGCGCGAGCATGGACTCGGCGCAGCTCGATTCGGGGTAGTCGTCGCCCGCGGGGTCATTCGGAGACTCCGAGACTTCCAAGGCCGTCACGACGCCGTCTTTGACGATGGCCGCAAAGCGCTTCGTCCGCCCGTAGAGCCCCTTGCCCTGGGGCCCCGGGTGGTCCAGGGTCGTGCCCAGTGCCTTCGTCAGGGCGCCGGAGGGGTCGCCGTAGAACTTGAGCAACGAATCATCGGCGCCCTGGTCCTTGGACCACGCCGTCATCACGGCCCCGTCGTTCACGCAGAACACCATCACTTCATCGATACCCGCCTTCTTCAGAGCTGCCTGTTGCCCTAAGTACCCGGGGATCTGCACCGATGATCAGGTGGGGGTGTAGGCGCCCGGCAGGCCCATGAGAATCACGGTCTTGCCTTGCGAATACTCCAAAACGTTGACCTTGCTCGGCGGGAAGCCCAGGTCGAGTTCCACGCTCGGCACGCTGTCGCCGACCTTGATCTGTTTCTTCCCAAACATGGCGGCGCTCGTTTGCGCGAGCGCTAACGCGACGATGGTCTTGGAGAGCATGGCCATTGCTCTATGTGCAGGGGGCCTCGCCGTGCGGTACTCCTGGTACTGCTGGACGCGCGCTGTCTCGTGAGCTTACGCTTTGCAGCGTAGTCTCTCGATGCGTAGCGGCGCTGTATGCCCTGTCCTTCTGCGCTAGGCCGCGACTCAGAAAACCCGAACGTTTTTTTGAGAACCCGAAATGGCGGAATGGAGGCCTATTGCGCCCCCGAGGAACTGCGGACAGCCCCCGGGACCCATAGGCCGCTCGAGGGTGTGGTTGAAAAAGCGTCGTCGAGCGTGTTCAGCAGCTGTAGAACGAGCCAGTATAACTCAGTAGTTGGCCGCGGACGCTATCACACCGTTCGTAGCGACTCATCGCTTACTCACTCACGGCTGTACAACGCTACACGACCAAGCGCCGCTTCGCCGTCACACAGCTTCATAACCGACTGAGCGACAAAAGCCAGCACCAACATGGCTCACGCACGAGGCTCGCGCTGGATCGTCGCGCTGGCCCTGGGCGCGGTCGGCGCCGCGGCGTTGACGCCCCCGCCGGCGCCCAGGAACCTCCTCGGCATCGCCGCCGTGAAGGAGGTGGTGGCGCCTGTGGCCATAGACACGGCCGCCGAGCCGCTCCTCGCTCAGGCACCGAGCCGCGTCCTCTGCGAGCGCTGGGGTCCGACGTACCCGGCGGCGACGGCGCGCCCGGAGCCCATCCCGGACGAGGTCGAGGAGGCGGTGCGCCAGCGCTCGGCTGAGGAGCAACAGGAGAAGAAGGAAGAACACACGAAGCCCTGCACGAAGAAGCAGGGCGACTGGTACAAGTTCGGCTTCCAGGGCCAGGAGCCCAACAGCAAGGCGGACTTTGATGAATTGGTGAGCTCGAGCAAGCCCACGGCCCCCGCCGACAGCGAGGAGAACGAGAACGGCATGGCCAAGGAGCTCGCCGGGTTCACCTTGCCGTTGTTGCTCGTGTGGCTGGCCTCGCCTTTGCTGAGTCTGGTGGACACGGCGGCGGTCGGCGCGTCGCGGCCGACGGCCGAATTAGCCATCCTGGGGCCCGCCTGCGCGGCCTGCGACAACGCGGCCTTCCTCTGTGCGGCGCCGGTGTCTTGAATTTCCGGAGGTGCGGGTTCGAGTCCCGCCGCGGGCGCTACTTCGTAATTTTTCGAACGCGACAACACCATGTGTTCTCGTCGGTCAGTTATCCGACGCCGCCCGCGGAGCTCAACGGCGAGCGCCGGACTCGTGACACGCCACCGCTCACCGTTTTACCCGCAGGCACGTTCCTTGGCATAGTGACGACGGGCGCCGTGTCGCGCGCGCTGGCCACGGGCGACGAGGGCAAAGCTACCACAGCTTCTGGTGCCGCGTGTGTTGCTGCTTTGACTGTGGGTGGGCTCCTGACGGCCGTGGCCCTGTCTCCGTTGGGCCCGGCAGGTTTGGGCGCCATGGTCCCCCAAACCACCCCCGGCTTCGAGGCTGCCGTGGCGTACGTCCGCATTAGATCGATCGCCTTCGTGCCCGCTTTGTTGATTATGGTGCTCCAGTCGACGTCGTTGGCGCGGCGCAACGTGCGCGCTCCATTAAAAGCGGCGGGTCTCAGCGGCGCCGCCAACCTCATTGGCGACAGTATACTAGTGCCGACCATGGGTTTAGCCGGCGCGGCCCTGGCCACTACGTTAGCGCAGCTCGTGGCGTTGATTGGCCTGGGCGGCGACGCGGTCAGCGGTAACATGCTCCCCAAAAAACCGAAGCAGTGGCTCGAGAGCGCCGGCCGGCCCTTCCGCCAGATCTTCACCAAGGGCGCGCCCGTCGTCGCCGCTCTATCCGCGAAGACGGCCGTGCTCCTATCCCTGTCGTACGCGGCGGCCTCGAGCGCCGCCAAGAACGGCAACCTCGCCGATTTGGCCGCGCACCAGATCTTGGTGGGCCTGTACTTCGTCTTCGCGCCCGTTGGAGACGCGTTATCGCAGACGGTCCAGACCTTCCTCCCGCGGAGCATCGTCGCGGACCAGCTGGACGACGCGAAGAACCCGGCGCTCAAGAAGTCGAGAGCCCTCGGGCCGAAGTCGCGAGCGGTCGTGAAGGGCGCCGTCGCGGCGGCGGTGGTCTTGGGTGGCTTGGACGCCCTGATCGCGGCGGGAATTCCCGCGTTCCTGCCTACTTTGTTCACGCGGGACCCGGCGGTCGCCGCGGCTTTGAGAAGGACGGCGCCGTATTTGGGCTCGGCCCTGATGGTCCACGGTCTCTCCAGTGCCACGGAGGGCACGATGCTCGCGAACCGGGACGCCGGGGTCCTGGGCGGGCTGTACGCCGTGGACGCTGCGGTCGTCGTCTACGCGTTCTTCGCCGCGGCGGCGGCGGCCGGGCCGGTCACGAGCGTGTGGCGCGTGTTCCTGGGCTACAACATGCTGCGCTGCGGGCAGTTCGCCGCGCGCGTCTGCAGCACGGCGCTGCGGCGGCGCAAGGACGCGGTCCCCGCCCCCTGAACCAAGCAAGTAACCTGTTGATGTAGCTACCGTGTTTTCCGGGAGCGTGCGGCGCCATGCACCAGGCGCGATGGGCGGTGTCTACTAGAAGTACGAGTAGCGAACCCGCACGAAGGTGCCTCGATTTCCGCATTGCAACAAGTCCGCGCACACACTACACGCCCTGAGAAACACGCGACCGCGGCGCGATATAACATGTCGCAAGCAGAAAAGCTCATCACAAAGAACGACGCGTACGGCACGGTCGGGGTGCCCGCGGCGGCGGCGGCGCCCACGGCGCGCGTGTACATGTGGCTGACCCCAAAAACCCGTCCCCCAAAAACCCGGCCCGGCCAGAAATGGATGGATTCTTTTGTGCAAATACCTCTCCAAAAGCAAACACCGTGCGGAGACGTCTGCTCGGCACTGCTCTGGTGGCCTCTAAGCTCACCAGCACTGCTGCTCTGGCGCATGCTCCAACACGACCTGACAGCGGCATAAATCGACTCGGCGGCAACCTGACACGCAGCGGTTCGCCACAACAACACTGCAGTTACAAAACAGCGGATTTCGCTGTTAATACACAGCACACTCTCCCAGTGTACTCTCTCACAGCAGCTCTGTGACACGCACCGCACGCGTCGCAGTAGCAAATAGCAGCAACACTATGGCCGCCCTCAAGACCGTCGCCGCCCAATTACGAGCGAAGCTCCGCCTGCCGGCCTTCGGCGCGCCCCTCTTCATCGTGAGCAACCCGGACCTGTGCGTCGCGCAGTGCCAGAGCGGCATCGTGGGTTCTTTCCCGGCGCTGAACGCTCGAGGCTCGGACGATGCCCTGGACAAGTGGATCACCGACGTGAAAGCGAGACTGGACCCGGAAAAGGACGCGCCGTTTGCGGTGAACCAAATCGTGCACAAGTCGAACGATAGATTAATGCAGGACATGGAGTGCATCGTGAAGCACGAGGTGCCGCTGGTCATTACGTCCTTAGGTGCTCGAAAAGATATCAACGACGCGGTGCACTCCTACGGCGGTTTGGTCTTCCACGACGTCACGAACAACAAGTTCGCGAAAAAAGCAGTAGAGAAAGGGGCGGACGGCCTGGTCTTGGTCGCGTGGGGGGCGGGCGGCCACGCGGGGACCCTGTCGCCTTTTGCTCTTGTTGAAGAAGTGCGGGAGTGGTGGGACGGCCCCATTGCTTTATCAGGGGCTATTGGTTCTGGTCGGGCCGTGGCCGCGGCCGTCGCCGCGGGCGCCGACTTCGCCTACATCGGCTCGCCCTTCATCGCCACGACGGAGGCGAACGCCTCCGAGGCTTATAAAAAAGCCATCGTCGACGGCTCGGCCGAGGACATTGTGTATTCCAACCTCTTCACGGGCGTGCACGGCAACTACCTCAAGGCGAGCGTCGTCAACGCCGGCATGGACCCGGAGAATTTACCGGAGTCGGACCCGTCGGCCATGGACTTCTCGGGGAGCAAGGCCTGGAAGGACATCTGGGGCTGCGGCCAGGGCATCGACGGCGTCAAGGCCGTCGTGGGCTGCGGCGAGCTCGTGGGCAAGTACCACGAGGAGTTCGAGGACGCGTGCGCGCGCGTCGCGGTCTACGGCGCCGTGTACGAGGGGAAGTCCTAGGTGTGTGTAGTACAAGTACTTTGACGCGTCGGCGGCGCCCGTGGGGCGCATACCTCCCCGGGGCACTCCCGAGTTTTCACACACAGAGGCAGTTTAGCCCCCCGGCTCGGGCGCGGCGCTGGAAAGCTGCTTGTACATCATATCAGCCCCCCGGCTTCCGAAGAACGAGGAAAAACAGCAGTAGTCGAGCACCGCCTTCCAACAACGCTGTTCCTTGCGCACGTAGTCCAGCCGCTCGTAGAGACCTCGGGACGGATTCCCGCGAAGAACGAGCAGCGAGAGCGTCGTCGCGCCTCGTTCGCGAGCGACGCCCTCGACCCAATGCATAAGCCTCGTGCCGACGCCGCGGCCCCTCGAGGTCTTGTCGACCCCGATTTCGTCGATGTAGATTTCATGCTCCTTCGGCGTATGCATGTCGCAGGGATGGCCGAATCCGGAGCGATGGACGAACCCCACGACCCGGTCGGTGGCCTCGTCGATCGCGACAGCGGACAGCGCGAGCTTGTCCGCGGGCCATTGCTGCCGCCTCTTCGCCCAGCCCGCTTCCGATTCGCGGCAGCTCGCCGGGATGCAACAGCAACAATGCTTTACGGCGAGAAACTCACTGATGAGCGGGAACTCCTGGCCGTAGTGTGTCGGAGCCAATGGTTCGATACGTACGCTGGCTGTGCGTGGTTCTGGAGTGGTACTCATCGTAATTATGGCTGCCTGCGATCGATGGGCAGTACGATAGCTGTACAGCTGTGCTCAGGACGCTCGTCTTTTAGCTCATTTGACGGGTTTTCTCTCTCATTAACATAACTAAGTTGCACCTTGTCTGTCAATGAGCAGTCCTGACGACGTCTAGCCCTGTGTACTTAATATTACGATTGATTACCTGATACGCCTCGCTTGAGCAGTACAGGCTCATTGATCATGAAACCATGAAACACAAAACCGTCCTGTGCTCCATCATAGCCCTCGCCGTGCCCCGTACCGTTAACGGTACGGGGCACACACACAAAACCCGCACGTTCTAAACCCGCACGTTAGTAATAATTACAACAAGAAGAACGCCGATTTAGCCTACTTCCCACAGTCCCCCGTAGC
>Ga0114994_10001217_pt1 | contig 18401 bp, 28 predicted proteins | sample ArcticOcean_MG_C_9_FD_87043 | JGI IMG/M metagenome (GOLD analysis project Ga0114994, IMG submission 87043) | Marine microbial communities from western Arctic Ocean - ArcticOcean_MG_CB2_152 | ecosystem: Environmental > Aquatic > Marine > Oceanic | place: Arctic Ocean: Canada Basin | collected...
CGGCTTTATGCTTTGTCTTAATTGCTTCAATAAAGTAATTACCAACAAGTAATTGTAACTTTCGAAGATCGCCTGATAGTGGAACTTCTTTAAGTGTTAGCCATCCAAAATTAGTATTAGTAACTTCTTGCTCATTCTCAAGACGAGACAATTCATTAGTAATACCCTTTTCAATCTCAGGTGTTAGCTCTAATGATCCAGTAAAAATCCAGTCTGGAAATAATACATTTGTTTGTTTTGCCATACTACTATTTAACACTTTTAGTCATACACAATGCCGGTTAAATGGCATAGTGTAATACATACAAATTCTGGTTGACATTACAACAACTATCATGTATAATTGTAGTACATTAATAAGGAAACATAGGGAAAGTCAGTAATGGCAAAAAAGAACAAAATAATTTTAACAGACATCGATGGTGTAATTCTTGATTGGGAAGAAGGATTTTGTGTCTGGATGGAACATAGAGGACATAACAAAGTTGAAGGCTTTGAGAAGATGTACAACATTGGTAAGCGGTATGATATGTCTGGCAACCAAGCACACAAACTGATTAAACAGTTTAATGATAGTGCGGCAATTGGCTTCTTACCTCCTTTACGCGATGCACAATACTATGTAAAGTTATTACATGAGAAGTACCAATACAAGTTTATTGCAATAACTTCTTTGTCTTTGGATCCTTATGCCAAACAATTAAGACAACGTAATCTTAACAAACTAATGGGCGATGCATTTATAGATGTTATATGCTTAGATACCGGTGCAGATAAAACAGAAATACTTACCGAATACGGTAAAAAGTACCCAGGTAATTATTGGATAGAAGATAAGCCAAGCAACTTGCAAGATGGTGTGAATGCCGGCCTAAAAGGCATACTTGTAGAGCACGGGCATAACATGGATATTAGGCAGATAGATGCCGTAGTAGCAAAGGATTGGGAAGGTATTTATAACCATATTACAGGGCAAAGACTACTACCAAATATCTTATATAGATAAATATAAGTCACCATCCTAAAACATTTTAAGAAATTAAAATCAATTAAATAGCAGTAATCGGTTGACAACAACTGCAAAATCTGTTATAATAAACTATGTATATACAATGTAAGCGGAATACTCTGCCTGCATTTGTATTGCATTTAATAAAGAAAAGGAGGAATAAATGAAAGATTTATTCAACATTGAGAACGGATTCAAGGTATTAGTAATAGTGCTATTATCGACAATCGCGTTTGGAACCAAAGCCGCTGATTTTAGTGGTTCGGTTGGAGCATCTTCAGACTATGTTTGGAGAGGAGTTTCACAAACTGGTGGCGATATGTCAGCGGATCTTAACCTCGAGTTAAGCCAAGGCGGATTTACTGCTGGGGTGTGGACAGGCACAGTGGACTTTAGTGACGACAACGATGTCGAAACTGATTGGTATGTGTCATACAATAGAGAAGTAATGGGCGTAGACGTTGGTGTAGGTTACACCAAATATGTTTATAGTCCTATTAAAGATATCGTTTCTTTTAACGATAGTTCTTTAGACTTTGAAGAATTGTATGTATATGCAGGCTTTGATAATTTCAACGTTAGCCACATATTGGGTCTTGACGACGCACCTGATTACACTGAAATTGGAACATCGCTACTTCAAGTAGTTGACGTTTCATATGGTGACTATGAAGGTATCGGAACTAATGTAACATTAAGTAGAGAGCTCGGAATGGGTTTCACTGCTTCTTATATTATGTTCGAAGCTGAATCAGATTCGTTTGAAGATGATAATAACTTAGTAGTAAGTTATTCCTATAGTTTCTAAGTAAAACTTAGATACAAAAAAGCCCACATGAGTGGGCTTTTTTTTAGGTTAAAAAAATTTATCCTTCTACAGTTCCATCAGTTGGTGCAACATTTCCTGCGTCAAACTCTGCATTCATGTGAATTGCTTCATCATGCATTGCTGTAGTTTCAGGCATGTCTGTAGGCATTGGTGCGTCTACTGGCATATCTGTTGGCATCGGTGCATCTTCTTCGTAACTAATATTAGGCTCGCCTTCAACAACAGGTGCAGTTGTAACAACTCCATCGGTCATATCTATATTTCCTTCATCAAATGATTCTACAAACTCAGTAGCAACATATTCTACGTTTGCGTAGTTGTTGCTCCAGTCATCGCCTTCAACCCATGTATTTGCTACAGCGTCGTAAGACTGTGTAGTGTCGACGTTTACAACATAGTTGTATTCATCCCATTCATATGGTGTCGGTTCAATCCATGCTTGACAGCATGAATCCCAATAAGCCGCGTCACTAAAGCCTGCAGGCTTGTCATGTGTTGGAGTATGTGGGTGTAAGTAATCACCTTCGGTAGGTGCTACAAATGTATGTTCGTAGGATTCTTCTTGATGAGGTATTGCCCATAGCATTTCTTCTAATTCTGATATCTTGGCTTTAACTTCATATAAAGCGTTTGATATTTCTATTCTTGGATCTAAACTCATTTGGTTTCTCCTTGGTTATAATTATAATTTATAATGTATTATTGTGTTTGTACCTATATTTATCAACAAAAGTGGTTGACAAATGCTGTATATTTGCTATAATACATACATAACTTAAAAAAAATAGGTAAGAGCAGAATGACAGAATTTACAACTAACGAAGTAATAGCCGCAAGTGCATCAGCACATAGGATTAATAAAGGTTTTATTAAAAAAGATCAAATCCGATTTGATAAGAAATACGAAGGCCATATTTCAAACTCTCAACAATTATACAGGCATTTCTTTGAAGGTAAAAATTTAGAAATTACTAATCAAGATCGAGCTCTTGCAGAAGAAATAATTGATTACCTAAAAGGTTTAAGTTTTAAAGCAATTGAACGCACCCTTACTGACTTTGAAAAAAATGTTTTAACATTAGTAACTGGCGCAACTATTAAGAAAGAACAAATAGGCATTGCGGCCAGTTTACCAAAAGTATATCTTAATAAAGTAGAGCAAGATGCATGGACCAGTAGAGAGTCTGAACTATCACGTACAAGTATGCCACTTGGTACTATTAATACTCGCGAAGACTTTATTGCCTTGATTGAGTTTGTTAGATACATTCCTAAAACAATGAGTTATCTTGTAACTGCAAGTGTTAATGGAAAACATATTTTAAAATTCTTTTCGCCTAAGTTAATAAAGATAAATACAACGGTGGAAATTGCTGGATTTATTAAATCACAGGCAAAAGGTAGATACCATGCAGGACATGAAACACTAATTAACCGTGTTAAGTTTAAAGAGGACGAAAAAGATAGCTCAGTGGTATAATGGTATTACGGCGGTCTCCAAAACCGTAGATTGAGGTTCAATTCCTTACTGGGTTGCCAACTTACTTAAAGTGATAAATACTACTACATAGACATAGGTAGGAGTATATTATGGCAGAAGATAAAGCAGAAGTAAGCATGAGTAGAAAAGAATACGATGCACTGACGGCAAAAGCGGCTGGTGATAAAGAGGCCACGACAGGAGACCAATACGACAAAAGAGGTTTCAAAACAATTGAAGGAATGGAAGACATTGACACTAACGGAGATGGACATATATCTCAGGGTGAAATGGATATGCATTTAGAATTCAAAAGAAAAGAATTAGAAGATGCTGATGCAATGAGAGATGCTCAACGTAAGATGGCATGGTTCTCATTATTCGGTATGTTACTATACCCATTCGCAGTAGTTTTTGCCAGTTTGGCAGGACTAAGTGAAGCTCAAGCAACGTTAGGATCAATGGCACCAACATACTTTGTTGCAGTTGCAGGTATTGTAGCCGCGTTCTTTGGTGCTCAAGCATTTGCTAAAGGTAAGTAAAGATAATGTTTAAAAAACACTTTGTACGAATGCTAACAAGGGACGAACTTGTAGATAAAGATGTGATTGTATATCACGATATTGTGCAGAGTGTTGTTTCGACAAAACTTATTACAGCATACGACGAAGAAAAAGAGCAAGTAGGCATTGAAGTTATTGGTTACACCAGTGAAGATAGCGACGGACCTATGTGGATATATGAATGCGTCCTTACAGAACAAATAGATGCAGAAGAAGGCGACGAAATTTCTGTAGCATTATTTAATGAGTTTGACGACATACAATTTACCTTCGAAGCATCAGTAGAGATATAATGCAAGTTGAAGTTCATTACACTGGTAATGAGTTTGTTGCATTTGATAACCAAGGCAACCAAATAAAAGACAGATCAATTCTTGAACAAATCTCGTTCATGGAATTCCCCGGATATAAATCCTCATTTAAAATAACACTTGACAGATCCACAAAACCTGCTATACTTAACCCACTAACAGTAAATATTAACACACATACATAGAGGCAAACATGGCGTTTAACAAAACATTCAACTCGGAAGAACAAGCACGACTTAAAAAACTTGTTCAAGAAGGCGATCAAGTATTAACAGAAACAGAAGCACTCAGCGAAGGTCTTAGAGAAACAGTAAAGGCAATTGCAGAGGAAATGGAACTTAAACCTGGCGTTTTAATGAAAGCAATTAAAGTTGCTCATAAAGCCAAGTTCCAAGAAGAATACGACAAGTTTGATGAACTTGAAACAATCTTGGAGACTGTCGGAAAAACAATGTAATGACACAAGTCACTTTTGTAAAAGGATTTGTAGAGTTCGATGACGACAAGTTAGCATACTTAAAGTCACAAGCCACGCGACAATCATACGCAACTCGCGAAGACGGGGTGGCACATCCTTTTGTCAAAAGCACTACCTACTCATTAAAAAAATGGCCATCGTTTGTGCCTAAAGTTTGGCAAAAAGTATTTAATGAACAACCTTGGGGAAATGATAGGATACATGATCCTTTAGTCATAGATCGCTGTGATGTTATTAACTACATACCAGGACAGTATTTAAACTGGCATATAGATAGTACCCCAGAAGAACAGCAACTCGAATCTTTAAAGATAGAAAACGTAGAGAACTTCGACCATGATCAGGGCCATGGATCATGTAATAAACTGTCATCAACAATATGTTTATCAAACCCCGATGAATATGAAGGCGGCCTGTTTGAAATACTTGGTACTGATGGTACAGTAGTACATAGTGAGAAATTACAAAAGTATGAATATATACTATTTCCTTCACATGTACCGCACAGAGTTACTGAAATAACAGCAGGCAACAGATGGGCATTTGTTACTTGGGCACAAGGTCCAGCACTGGCAAATAACACTTGACATTAACACACAAATCGAGTATAATATATAAATGAGTTATGTAGACGCTTTTCATGATACGAAATCTGATATCGTACACGTTGTAGAACGTGTAGACGGTAAACGTATATACACAGAACTAAAGCCAGAGTACAATTTCTTTTATGCGGACCCAGATGGTAAGCATAGAAGTATTTACGGCGATCCTGTATCAGAAGTTAAATGCAGATCACAAATGGACTTTAGAAAGAATGTTGGACTACATAAAGGTAGAAAAACATACGAGTCTGATATTAAGGTTGTTAATAAAACAATCTCCAAACACTTTAACGGTGCTGAGCCACCTAAACTGCACACAGCATTCTTTGATATTGAGGTAGACTTTGACCCAGCAAGAGGGTATAGTTCGCCTGAAGATGCATTTATGCCTATTACATCAATTGGTGTTTATCTACAATGGATGGACGCAATGATATGTTTAGCAGTCCCACCTAAAACATTAACTTGGGAACAGGCACAAGAAATGGTAAAGCCATTGCCTGAAGTTATGTTGTTTAGAACAGAAAAAGAAATGCTTAACACATTCCTTGATGTAATTGAAGACGCAGACATATTAACAGGCTGGAACTCAGAAGGTTATGATATTCCGTATACTGTAAACCGTATTATTAGAACTATGGGTAAAACGGAAACAAGACGTTTATGTTTATATCAGAAGTTGCCTAAAGAAAGACGTTATGAAAAATACGGTAAAGAAACAAGCAGTTATGATCTTGTAGGCCGTGTACATTTAGACTATATGCAATTGTATATGAAGTATAATTACGAAGAAAGACATAGTTATAGATTAGACTACATTGGCGAAATGGAAGTAGGCGAAAAGAAAGTAGCATATGAAGGATCGCTTGATAGACTATATAATCATGACTTCTTTAAGTTTTTAGAATACAACATACAAGACGTTATGCTGTTAGACAAGATGGATAAAAAGTTACAGTTTATTGATCTTGCTAATACTATTGCACATGATAATACAGTATTACTTCCAGTAACAATGGGTGCTGTAGCAACTACAGAACAAGCAATCATTAATGAATGCCACAGACGAGACATGGTTGTCCCGGATAGAGTAAGAACTAATAGAGAAGAAAACACACAGGCGGCAGGTGCCCATGTTGCCTTTCCTAAGAAAGGTTATCATGAATGGATAGGTAGTATGGATTTAAACTCCCTATACCCTTCTGTGTTTAGAGCTCTTAACATGGGAGCAGAAACAATTGTTGGACAGTTGAGAACCGACTACACCGATGAAGAGATTTCAGGCTCAATGACCCTTGAAAAGAAATCATTTGCTGATGCTTGGTTAGGTAAGTTTGGTACAAATGAATATGAAATGGTTAGAGAGAAAGATGTTAACCATACAATTAAACTTGATATGGAAGATGGTACGACACATGAAGTGACAGGAGCTGATGTATATAACTTAGTATTTAAAAGTGGTCAGCCTTGGAACATTAGTGCAAACGGTACAATATTTACAACAGATGTACAGGGCATAGTACCTGGCTTACTTGAACGTTGGTATAGCGAAAGACAAACACTTCAACAAAAAAAGAAAGGAGCAACAACAGATGCACAAAAAACCTTTTGGGACAAAAGACAACTCGTTAAGAAAATTAACCTCAACAGTTTATATGGTGCTATTCTCAATCCTGGCTGTCGTTTTTTTGATAAACGTATTGGACAATCGACAACGCTCACAGGAAGAGCAATTACCAGACACATGGGAGCAGAAACAAACAGAATGCTTACCGGAGTGTATGACCATACCGGCGACTGTATGATATACGGTGATACTGACTCTGTTTACTTTAGTGCGGTGCCAGCCTTACCAAAAGGCGAAGAACTAAACATGGAAAGTGCTATTCGTTTATACGATCATATTTCAGATACTGTTAGTGATACATTTCCTAAATTTTTAAAGGATGAGTTTAATGTTCCTTTTGAAGCAGGTGCTGTTATGATTGCAGGACGAGAAGTAGTTGGTAGAGCAGGATTGTTTATTACTAAAAAACGTTATGCAATTAATGTATTAGACTTAGAAGGATATCAGCCTGAAGGCGGTAAACTAAAAGTTATGGGTCTTGATATTAAAAGATCTGATACTCCTGAATTTATACAGGACTTCTTAGAAGAAATTCTAACTGATGCTCTTAGTGGCTCAACAGAAAAAGATGTATTAGCAAAAATTAAAGAGTATAAAACAGAATTTAAATTGTTAGATCCATGGGGCAAAGGAATGCCTAAAAGAGTTAATAACTTAACAATCTATGCTAACAAGATGCAAGAAACTGCACGTTCTAATAGTAACTATAACTTAGTAAAATTTGATGAGCCAAAGAAAGGTAGTTCAATGATACCTGGGCATGTTAGAGCAAGTATTAACTATAACAACTTACGACTTGCACACGGTGATCAATATAGTATGCCTATTACAGATGGCATGAAAGTTATTGTATGCAGACTTAAAAATAATGCAATGGGCTATACAAGTATTGCATATCCTACAGACGAACTTAAAATACCTAAATGGTTTAAAGAATTACCGTTTGATGAAGAAGCAATGGAAGAAGCAGTATTAGATAAGAAGATCGATAATGTTATCGGACAAATGGGTTGGGACTTATCCAACATAAACGCAAGTGAATCATTACAAAAATTCTTTGAATTTTAATCGAAAAAAACTGACAAAAAACACTTGACAAACCTAAATAAGAGTGTATAATAAAGATTGTATACACACGGAGAAAAATACATGGCAAATGCAAATAATTACATTAAAGACGTACTCAAAGACGTACTAAAGCATACACACGGCTTAGGAATATTTGAAATGGTAAAGATGACTGGTACAGTTGACGGCACCGAAATTGAAACAGTAGATCCAGATAAGACAGTTATCTTAAAAGGTGTTACAGTAAATCCAGTTCCAGACTTTGTTGATGCAACAGTTGGTCTAAGTAGAATGGGCGTACTGCAAGGTTATTTACAGTATCCAGGTTTCGATGATGCAGATGCTACCGTTAAAATTGATACGCAAGAACGTAACGGTGAAACTATTCCCGTTGAAGTTTCCTTTGAAGCACAAGACGGCAATGATGCACATTATAGATTTATGCTGTCCGATGTTATTAATCAGCAGTTAAAAGAAATTAAATTTAAAGGTGCTGAGTTTGATATTAATATTGTGCCAACTGCAAAAAACTTAAAAGACTTAGGATACTTTAATAGTGTGCTTGGTTCTTTTGAAGCAAATTTTAGTCCTAAAACAAACGGAACTGATTTATTCTTTCACATTGGTGATGGTGTAAGCGACAGAACAAAGATTCATGTTAGTAATACCATTGAAGGATCAATTACAAGAGATTGGAGATGGCCACTTGATATTGTTCTTAAGATTTTAAGACTTGGTGACAATGCAACATGTGTTATGAGTATTAACGATCAAGGACTATTACAAATTAAAGTAGATAGCGGACTTGGTGTATACACTTACTTATTACCGGCTAAATCGTAATGACAGACCTTTCCAAGAGACAATCCGATTATGCAGTATATTTGCCTGCTATAAGTAGTTTCTATACAAAACAATTAGAAAAAGTATTACGTGAAGTAGATTCACGTGTACCTGCAGGCTTTGAGAAAGGTTATAACGGTCTTGACTTCTTAGATCCTAATGGATATTTTCATTATAATAAAGGATTATATTCGGCAGGTCACGCTCAACTTGATCTTATTAAAACTGATAAAGATGAACCAATGATACAAAAAAGAGATAGAAATACCTCTATGATACTTGGTGACTCCGGTGGTTTCCAGATTGCAACAGGCGTTATGAAAATGGATTGGGCTAATGCTAAAGATCCTAATGACCCCGCTAGAACAGCAATTTGTGAAAAGATATTAAGATGGTTAGAGCATACAGCGGACTGGAGTATGACATTAGACATACCGGCCTTTGCCGCAGTTGAACCACTAAGCAGTAAAACAGGACTAACAGAGTTCTCAGACACATTAGATATCAGTTTACTAAACTTGCATTACTTCACAGCAAACAGAGTACCAGGTGCTACTAAGTTCCTTAACGTATTGAGTGGAACCGATGAAGCAACAAGTAAAGAATGGTATGATTCTGTTAAGAGTTTTTCTGATCCTAAGTTTGTAGGTGAAGCATACGGTGATGCAAACAGAACGCTCGAAGGCTATGCGTTTGCTGGTATTAACATGAAAGACATACATTGTGTTCTAAACCGCTTGTTAGACTTACGAGAGGACGGCTTACTTGAAGGCAAGGACTGGATACACTTCTTGGGCACAGGTAAACTGCAATGGGCATGTTACTTAACGGCAATACAAAGACAGTTAAGAAAGTATGATAACCCTAACGTTACATTAAGTTTTGATGCGGCAAGTCCTTTTGTAAACACAGCATACGGACAAACATACGCACACAACTTCTTTGAACCGGGCAAGTTTGGCTACTTCATGGACAGAGCATTTGATCAACAAGCACTTAAAGGTAGCACATTACCTGCACCATTTGGGCATAGTCCTGTAATGAGCAGATTAGTAATGGGAGATTTATGTCCTATGGAACAAGGTGATGTAGATAAGAACGGTAAAGCAAAACTAAGTGCCGGCATGCCTTTAGTAGACAAAGATGGTAAACCTAAACTTGATGCAGAAGGCAACGAACTATTTGCTGAACGTGATAGTACAAGTTGGGATACCATTAGTTATTTACTATATATGGGGCATAGTGTATTCAACCATATTGATGCTGTACAAGAAGCAAACAGACTTGCTGATGTAGAAGCATTTAGAGAAGCAGTTGATTACAAGACATGGAAGGCACCTGCTAAGAAGAGCAGTAAGGCGGCAGAGGTATCACCGTATGTTCCTGTAAGAATATTGATGTTTCAAAAGTTTGCAGAGGATTTCTTTAATCCAGAGACTGAGAACCCAAGAGAGATGTTAATTACTTACAAAGAGTTTTTAGATCATATTAGTCTTGCAGGCGAAGATGATGGTGCTAAAGAAGAAATATTAGAAACATTTTTTGAATTTTAAGAGGAAAAAATAATGTATAATACGCATAACGAACTAATGGACTTAAATGATTTAGTACAGGCTGTAGAAAAATGGCACGAAGATAGAAATCTTATTGATGGTGCAACAGACAAAGATCAAGTATGTAAACTTATACAAGAGATGGGCGAGTTGTCAGACAATGTTTGTAAAGGCAATGACATCAGAGACGATTTGGGCGACATGATGGTTGTAATGATTAACATTATGAAACGCAATAACATTACATTAGAAGACTGTTTACAAGTTGCATACAACGATATTAAAGATCGCAAAGGCAGAATGGTTGATGGTATTTTTGTAAAGGAGACAGACAATGGATAACCTTACTAAAACTATTGCAGAATTTATTAATAAATCATTGCAATGGCATAAAGATTTTCTTTATAATTGGCAGGCAAAATATGCCATAGAAGATTACAACATGTGGTGGTTAGCATTTGGAAAAGGTGTTATAACAGTTTTACTTCTACAGTGGATATTTTAAATGGAACGCAAAGGACATACAGAAGACACTAAGTTTTTTATAGGAACAGAAGTTGAACATAGTCCTGCTTACGGGCAAAAAACTTTGTTTGTTATTGGTCCCCAGAATCCTAAAGAAATATTAGCAAGAGCTCTAAATAACAATTGTCCGCATATCTATTTAGGTGCTAATCAAAGTTACATGCCCTGCTCTGATCAAGAGTACAAGGATTGGGATTTTGTATTAACATCTTTATTAAAAGAAGATATATGGGTTACATTAGATTTTGATGTGTCTCACGCAGAAGAAGTACTCGAAGGCGGTATGGTCGAGTATGATACATTTATACCAATGATTAGTGTTAAGTTGCCTTACATTAATCAGTTTAACTACAATGCAACACTAAAGTTAGACGATAAAGACTTTAAGGCAACTAACCCAGGTGTTTGGTCCCACAGTCTACACAAACTACAAGATAGAAAAGTGTTTACCGACTGGTCCAAATATACAAAGGATGAAATTATAGACTAAAGGTTGACAGTCAGCCGTTTTATGCTATAATTAACTATATGAGTACACACAAATTTAAAATTGAAGCCATTGACGAGGATGGTATATCGACACAAATTGTTACTGAAAGTATTGATTTACAGTATGATGAAGATATCGAACTTGCAATGAAATATTATGTAAAGTTGCTAATAAAGTGCGGTGCAGAACTGCCCGAAGAAATAACGGATATGATTAATGATTGATATTATATATTTTATAATAGGATTAATAATTGCTTATATAGGCTGGTTAGGTCTTTTGGAAAGTAGTAAAATGCTAACTGAAAGGTCGATACTTAGAAAATTTACAGGTGCGTATTACGACTTTGAGATTACAGAAGCATTAGAAGAAATGAATCTCACCAGAGAACAAGCAATAAAGCAATACAAGGATAAGAAATGAGAAGTATTTGGGTAACATTTAGTAAAGAAGGTATACACTATTATCCTGGAGCAGACACAAATCCTGCTACAGCAACAGGTGATGAATACGATGTTAGTTTCTTAGGATATAAGCATAGACATATATTTCACTTCAAAGTATGGATAGAAGTATTCCATGATGATAGAGATATAGAGTTTATACAATTTAAAAGATGGTTAGAGAGACTGTACGCAGAAGTAGAAAGCAGTACAAGTGTTCTCCAACTTAATAACAAGTCCTGCGAAATGATTGCAGATGACTTAGCGGCAGAGATACAAACAATGTATCCTAACCGTTACATAAAGATTTCCGTAGCCGAAGATAATGAAAACGGTTGCGAAATGGAGTACCACGAACCTATTCCGGTTGAGAAACCTGAAGGTAGTTGGTATGAAGGTGGTAACCCACACAAAGACGATTCCCAGGACACTTATGTCAAGGGACTCGATGATTAATAATTTAAGGAGATAATCATGACAGAAGTACATTTACAAATCAAAGCCCTATTCGAAGAGTATCACAGAGAGAGTGATAACTTTGAAATCAATGGTGTTAAGGCTTCGGCCGCAAGAGCAAGAAAGGCACTAATGGAAATTTCAAAACTTTGCAAAACAAGAAGAAATGAAATTCAAGAGAAAAAGGCATCAATGTAATGACTGACAAGAGTAATGCATCAGTAAAACCTGAGAAGATTAGTAAGGACCAAGCAGAAAAACTTAATGATTTTGCTCAAGGGCTCGATGACGAGATTACTCATTCAGTTGATTATGGAAATTTAGAAGAGGATAAAAATGCGTAAACTATTTTATATGGGTCTTGAAAGTTACGAGGCAAGGTACACATTGCAGTTAGAAGACTGGAACGAAAGAGTATTTGGCAAACGTGACATAGACTACGAAGTAATTACAGGTGAAGAGTTAGATAACTCTAAGGCTATTGTTACTGGTAGTGTATTAGATGCACACGGAAGAACTTATTATAGTTTATCGCAAACTATGTCTTTAATACAAAAAATGAAAAACGGCGAAGTCACAAGTGATGATGTTATTTTTTATGAAGACATGTTTACACCAGGGCTTGAATGTTTACCATACATTATGGACCAATCCCCTCCTGAGTTTAGACCTAAAGTATTTGTTCGATTTCTTGCACAAACAACCGATCCAGATGATTTCTTAATTAGAGAAGGCATGTTTGATTGGATGCGTAAGTATGAGGAAATGCTTGATCAATTTGTTACTGGAATTTGTGTTGCAAGTGAAGAGTTTGTATCACATCTAAGGATTGCTGGAATAAAGAGTCCTATCTATGTAACAGGTTTACCATATGGTAAAGAAGAAGTTAGAAGTCGCATTGATTCTAATATTCCTCTAAAAGAAAGAACTAAACGAGTTGGCTTTGCGGCTCGTTGGGATGATGAGAAACAACCACATTTTTATATGGACTTAGCAGAAGCCTACTACAAAGTAGATCCTGAAGTTGAGTTTGCTATATTCTGTGGTCATCCCGAATTAAAAAGTAATGACCAAGAGTATGTAGATCGTGCTATGGCATTACAAGATGGTAATACTGCAAACTTTAAAGTCCACTTAGGATTAAAGAAAAATGATTACTATAACTTACTTGCTGATAGTAGTGTACTATTTAATTGTGCATTACAAGATTGGGTGAGTAATACTGTTAGTGAGGCAGACACGTTTGGTACACTTACTCTATATCCAGCATATAGAAGTTTTCCAGAAGTATTTGCTAACAACGGTAACCACTTATATGTACCATGGAGTTTAGACGATGCTCAAGAAAAGTTAACAAAAATGTTTACTGCTATTGACAACGAAGATGTTTCCATGTACAATGTAGGGAAGATAAGCGATTATCAAGACGGCACAATAGATAGAACTATTGATGTTATGTTAAATCAAGGAGAGCACTTGTCACGTAACGATAACTTGTATCGTAGACATGTAGCAAAAGCAAAATATGAATAACGAAAAAGAAACACAAAAAACAGTTCTCGTAACTGGTGGTAACGGTTTTATTGGAACAATGGTATGTAAACTGCTTGTTGGAGCAGGACATAACGTTATCAATATTGATAGATCAAAGAAACAGCAAGAAGGTGTTACTTTATATCCGTTTGATATTAATAATAATCAATTAAAAGGTGTTATACAATTAACACAGCCAGATACAATTATACATTTGGCCGCAGACCATGAAGTAGGCAGAAGTGTTACTGAGCCACATGTATTTTATGATAACAATGTAAGGAACACCATTGCATTATTAAATCACGCAGTTGAGTCTGGAGTAAAGAACTTTATTTTTAGTAGTTCAAGTTCAGTATACGGAGACGTATTAGGTTTCCCTACTCCAGAAGAAAGCCCAAAGGTGCCAATGTCACCATATGGTAGAACTAAAGCAATGGTTGAAGACATGCTTAAAGACTATGCTAATGCGTATGATATAAACTTTGTAGCATTAAGATACTTCAATGCCGCTGGTGCAGATCCTGAGAACACACATGGTTATACACAAGAACCAGCAAGCCATCTTATTCCAATTATTGCAAATAAAATTGTTAAAGGCGAGAAACTAACAGTAAATGGAGATGACTATCCAACACCAGACGGTACAGTAGTTAGAGATTATACACATGTATTTGATATTGCTACAGCACATTTGGTAGCAATGAACTACTTGGATGACGGTGGTGTAAGCACAGAAGTAAACATTGGAGCAGGCAACGGGCAAAGTATTTTAGAAGTAATTGCCGCATTTGAAAAAGTTACTGGCGAAAAACTTGACTGGGAAATGGGTCCTAAACGTGCTGGTGATCCTCCTATGACGTATGCTGATATAACTAAAGCAAACGAATTATTAGGCTGGAATCCAGTTTATACAATAGAAGATATTGTAACTCACGCTCTTGCTTGGGCAAATAAAAAACACAAATAAAGATTGACAAACCTAATAAGTTTGTTATAATATATACATGAGCAATTTGGTTTATACATTCGACGACATAAAAAGACAACTATCTATAATTGTTCAAGAAATACAATTAGAAGGATATAGGCCGTCAGTAATAATGGCGCCAGCACGTGGTGGCCTTACTATAGGTGTAATGCTTAGTCATTACTTTGACTGCCCTTTCCAGGACTTTACTTGGCAAACACGAGACGGAGAAAAGAACGAAATACACGAAGATTCTAAACGTTTATCTTCGCTTTTATCTAAATACAAAGACAAGAACATTTTAATTATTGACGATATTAATGATTCAGGTAGAACATTAACTGGCATTGCTGAAATCGTTAATGATAATGAAGGCATATTTTTACACGGTGACTTAAAGTATGCTGTATTATGTCAAAGGTTTACTACAGGTTTTAATGAGGTTGACTTTATTGCTGATTACATTGAAACAGATAAATGGGTAGACTTCCCTTGGGAAAATTGGTGGGCAAGATAATGTGCGGTGGATTTACAGGAGAACATGAAATGAAAGTTCATAAAAAAGCAGAGATAGTGACAATTGCCGATGGCATTATTGTTCACTTATGGAAAAACTACAAACAGTTTGGTACAGTAGATGTACGAGACAAGAGCATACATTATGCTAATAATGTTTGTGAAAATTGGGAAAATGGTATTCTCACAGAAGATAACACACATATTGTAAGGAGTTAATATGGAAGGCGAATTCTTAATAAGCGAAGAAATTAAAAGAAGAATTAAAGAAGCAGACAAACGTTTTTTTGCAAATGACTGTATCTCTGAATTTTTCGAAGATGGTGAGAAAGAAATGTTAATTGATGAATTAACATGCAGGTTTGAGGGTGTATTAGATTCTCTTATTATTGATAGAGAAAACGATCCTAATAGCCAAGCAACAGGCAAACGTCTTGCAAAGATGTATGTAAATGAATTAATGGCAGGACGATATACTGAAATGCCTAATGCAACATGCTTTCCTAATCATGTAGATAATGGATATAAAGGTATGTTGGTTGTAAGAAGTGAACTTAAAAGTATGTGTTCGCATCATCACCAACCAGTAGCCGGCATAGCATATATTGGTATTATTGCCGCTGATAAACTAATTGGTTTAAGTAAATACACAAGAATTGCACAATGGTGTGCAAGACGCGGAACATTACAAGAAGAATTATGTAATGATATCACAGAAGAAATAATGAAAGCAACCGGATCAAAAAACGTTGGCGTTTATATACAAGCCACACACGGTTGTTGTGAGAACAGAGGCATTATGGCCAGTAACAGTCTTACACAAACAACAGTACTTAAAGGTGCGTTCTTTTCAGACCCAGGCACTAAAAAAGAATTCTTTGACAACATTAAATTACAGCAAGGAAGATAAATGATTAGTACTCGTAATGCAACAAGAACATTAGTAGTTGGAAAACATGCAGTTCCAGTTAGAGACATTACTGAGGCAGTATGCGATCGTGAAGAATTAGATTACATTTTAAAAAGGTTTCCAATATCAAAAGACGAAGTATTCGAAAGCATAGATGCAGTATCTGATTTAGACCCTTTAAACGCCGGAACACATTTAAAAGTTGAGGATATTAGCACAGAGGAAGACATAATAACGTTAAACGTGCTTACAGTAAGCGACATAATGTATTTAAAGCTGGTTCAATATGGGCGAGTAGTGTTGCCAAAGGAAGTAAGATTTAATGTTTTATTTGATTATGGCTTAATGGAATCAGCATTAGATTGCTACAGCGATATAGCAAACGGAAATGATTCTTTCATGTCCAGTGAGATGCACGAAACGGTATACAATGCCGTACAAAAAGCATGTAGCGATACATACTCTACTGATCAATTATTGAATTTACTAAAAGAGCAAACAAAAAGAAAATGACATTAAAGTATAGTGAAACATTTTATTCAGCACAAGGGGAAGGTCAGTACGTTGGCATACCCAGTCTGTGGATGAGATTCTTCCTGTGCAATTTACAATGTAACGGCTTTGGACAGAAAGATCCAACAGACTCCAGTACATATGAGTTACCGTACGAAACAATTGATTTAACAAACATCGATAGTGTGTTTGATTTACCTGTTTTTGATAAGGGTTGTGACAGCAGTTACACTTGGAGCAAACGCTACAAGCACCTTATTACCGATAAGACGGTGGAGGAGGCTGTAGACGAACTTACAGCTCTTCTGCCGCACGGTAACTTTATTCACCCTGCAACATTAAATGAGACACACATGGTGTTTACAGGCGGTGAGCCCATGCTTAAGAAAACACAACCTGGCATGATGGAAGTGATAGATGAGTTTAGTAGAAGAAAAAATAAGCCTAACTTTGTTACTGTTGAAACAAATGGCACAAAACCTATCAGCGATGAATTTGCTAATTATATTAGCTCAGAATATCCAGCATGGGGCAATGGTCAAGAATGGTACTGGAGTATTAGTCCTAAACTTTGGGCAACTGCTGGTGAGAAGAATAAAAAAGCAATACAACCAGAAGTGGTTGGCCGGTACGCAGAAGTATCTCCACATGGACAGTTAAAATTTGTAGTGAATGGTACCGAAGAGAGTTGGAGAGAAGTAGAAGAACACACTAAAGCATTCAGAGATGCAGGATGTAAATTTCCTGTATGGATTATGGGTGTAGGCGGAACGTTTGAAGGACTTGTACAAACAGAAGCCACAATAGCCGACGAAGCAATACAACGAGGCTATAACTATACAAGTAGAGTTCACGTACACATATACGGGAACGCAATAGGAAAATAATATGAACGAACACGATAAAAACTTTTTAAAAAATATGAGCCCGTTATTGATAGCGGCACTTGTTATGTTTTTTATGTTAGTAGCATTTGAAACAAAAGCAGATCACAAAGAAGATAACTATGAAAAACAAAAAGCCTTGATCGATATGGCAAATGATGGCATAATTGGTTACACAGAACACGGTATTGCTATAACTAAAGATGAAATAAAAAAACCCATACTATATACTGGAGACATAATTAATGCTATGTCAAAGGGTAATAATATCATACGCATAAAGATGCGTAATAAAGAACAGTATAATTTACACACATCTTTTTGTTGGGATTTAGACTTTGCATCAGGATATGTATTTGGTAAGCAAGGTTTTAGTTCTAAATTTAATAGAGTTGAACCAGGTCTCAGAATTTTTACTGTGGCGTTTGGAACAATAAATCAATCAAACTATTGTGTAGTTACTAAAATTACAATGATTAATGGAGTAGGATAATGGCAGAGAAAAAAAATAAAATGAAATTACCGTTTAGTATGATGCCTGCAAGTTGGGGTCTTAAAGGTAAGACTCGTGCTATTGCAGAGTGCGAATACTATTACGAAGGCGAAGAACTTGAAAAAGAATTAGCGGCATTAGACTTAGAAACAGCTGAAGAAAAAACTATTGCAAACTTAGATATTGATTACAAGAATGGTAAAATTGGTATCTCTGAATATGAAAAAGAAAGAGCAAATTTAAAAGATGAACCTTGGGTTAATGTATTAAAACTTGATGTAAATCCAGATAATGCAAAAGCC
>Ga0114994_10001220_pt1 | contig 18374 bp, 14 predicted proteins | sample ArcticOcean_MG_C_9_FD_87043 | JGI IMG/M metagenome (GOLD analysis project Ga0114994, IMG submission 87043) | Marine microbial communities from western Arctic Ocean - ArcticOcean_MG_CB2_152 | ecosystem: Environmental > Aquatic > Marine > Oceanic | place: Arctic Ocean: Canada Basin | collected...
TCGGTCCGGGTGGACAGGTTCCTCGGCGCCGGGCCCAGGAGCACGGCTGTGGGAAGCGGTGCCCGCAGGACGGTGGCGTCGGTCGTGGTGGAGAGCCAGGCCTCGGTGGCGGTCAGGTCGGCCTCGTCCGCCACGTCTGATCGGCTCATGACCACCAGGTCGGCGCCGGCCACCTGGTTGATGACCGTTTCGCCCACGTAGCGGTCGGTCGCCCGTTCCCTGACTGAGAGTGGATCCACGAGCACCACCACGCCGTCCGGGGTGAATCCGGGGAGGTGCGCCCATCGGGCCACCCTGCGTGGTTCGCCCACCCCGCTCACCTCCACGACGACACGGTCGATCCGGTCGGCGAATCCACGGACCGTCTCGAGGGTCTCGGCGAACCCGTCGGCCATCGAGCAGCAGATGCATCCATTGGCGAGGGTGAGCACGTCACCGGCGGCTGATGCCAGCAGCCGGCCGTCGATGTCGACGTCTCCGAAATCGTTGACGAGGACGGCGATGCGTTGGCCGTCGGGCCTGGCCAGGATGCCGTTCAGCAGGGTCGTCTTGCCGGCCCCGAGGTAGCCGCCGATGACCGTTAGGGGAAGGCGGTCAGGTCTGGAATTCATGCCTGTGAGTCTCGCATCCACGTTCGTATACCTGTGGTCGACTCGCCGGGCATCGGGCGGTTGACGCTGTGGGCCGGGAGGGGTGGCAGTGGGCTGGCTGGTTCAGGCATCGACTCCGGCAGCGGGGTGGAGGACACCGCCGCACATTGTCCCCCAGACCGGAATGTCGCGTAGCTCCATGGGGTCGACCTCGAACGGGTCTGCCTCCAGGATGGCCAGGTCGGCGAACTTCCGGGGGCTGATCGAGCCGACCTCGTCCTCCATCCGAAGCTGCCAGGCGGCCCCCATGGTCACGGCGTGGAGCGCCTCTCCGACGGTGATGCGCTCGTCGGGGCCAACGGTGACGCCGGATGAGGTGAGCCGGTTCACGGCGGCCCAGGCCACATGCAGGGAGCCGAGTGGCGTCACCGGTGAGTCGGAGTGCATCGAGAGGGGAACGCCGAGGTCCAGTGCCGTGCGGGCGGCGTTCATGCGGGCCGCCCGGTCCGGTCCGACTGTGATCGAGATGTGCTGGTCGCCCCAGAACCAGGAGTGGTTCGAGAAGACGTTGGCGCACATTCCCAGCGCCCGCATCCGCTGGTACTGGCCCGGGGTGGTCATCTGGCAGTGCTGGACGGTGTGGCGATGGTCCGGCATCGGGTGGGCGGCCTGCACCTCACCGACAGCATCCAGGAGCACGTCTACGGCCTCGTCGCCGTTGGCATGTGTGTGGACCTGCAGCCCGGCCCGGTGGTACGGGGCCAGGCGGTCGGCGAACTGGTCCGGTGGGATCAGCCAGATTCCGTTGGGTCCGCCGTGGTGGAATCCCGGCCACCGGAGGCGGGCGGTTCCGCCCTGGATGGAGCCGTCCAGGAGGAGCTTCACGTAGCCGAAACGGAGGTGGTCGGTTGATTCCTTCTGCAGTTCCACCAGGGCTGCAGCGCACGTCTCGTCGCTGACCGCGCCGTTCTGCATTGCTCCATGGAACATGACCACCCGGGAGGGGAAGCCGTGGTCGACGATGCCGGTCCACTGGCGGACGATGGTCTCGTCCAGCAGGTTGGTCGTGCCGAGGTCGGTCAGCGTCGTGATGCCAACGTTCCTGGCTGACTTTCCGAAGAGGTGGATGGTCTCGTCGGAACGCTGCCGCCCGAAGAAGGACCGGAAGGCGGCGCCGGCCAGTGCCATGGCCGGAAACTCCTGCAGCTCGCCCAGGGGCCATCCCGAGGCGTCCTTGGGCACGCCTTCGGCAGCGGTGTCCGGCGTGATGCCCTCGGCCTCCATGAGCGCCGTGTTGACGGTGGCCAGGTGCATGTTGGAGTGGATCACGAAGATTCGGCGGGTGGTTGACACGGCGTCCAGTTGGCGACGGTCCAGACGCTCGCCCGGCCAGAAGATCGGGTCGAGGCCCCAGGCCAGGAGGGGCTCGTCCGGGTCGGCGAGGGTCCGGTCGGCCTCCCTGAGGCGTTCGACCACGGCGTCAAACGTCGTGCAGCCGGACCAGAAACGCCCATCGGGGTCGGTTCGGCCTTCGTAGCCCACGTAGGTGTACTGCCAGAGGCCACCGGTGTCCTTGTGGCAGTGGGCCTCCACGAAGCCGGGCATGAGGACCTTGTCCTCCAGTGTCCGGTCCAGGCTTCCGTCGTAGGTGGCGACCAGGTCATTGGGATCTCCGACCGCCAGGAAGCGGCCGTCGCGCACTGCGACGGCGCTGGCTGTGGCCCGGGCCGGATCGAATGTGTGGACGGAGCGCGCCGTGTAGACGGTGGTGCCCGAGGTTGTCGGGAGGGGTTGGGACATGCGCCGGAGTGTAGGTGACAGTACGAATCCGTACCGATACGGGCGATCCTCCAAGCGCCTGTTCTGGTGGAGGCGTAGTGTCGCTGTTACCGAGGAGAGGAGGTGGTCCACATCAGCAGCAGTAGATATGGGACTTCGGAGGTGGGCGGCCGCTGAGCGGCGCTGGACCACCCGGCGATACCACGCCGATCCACCCCTGGGACACGACCGTCGGCACTGGTCCCTGCCGTCATGACCGGTCGACCCGGGAATCCAGATGAATCGCAATTCGAGACTGAAGACGTGAGGGCGCGTCCGACCGGGCGTGCCCTCCGTCGCGTCCTGGCCGTGGGGCTGTTCACAATGCTGACCAGTCCGGTCCTCATCGTCTGGGAGGTGAACGTTCTCGTGGTGATGAGTCTGGTGGTCCTCATCCGACCGGCGTGGCGTGCCCGTACGTACGTCCTGCGATGGGGGATGCTCCTGGGCGTCCTGCCGTACCTGCTCCTCTGGCTGGTCCAGGTCGCCTTCTTCGGGTCCGGGGATGATCCAACCTCGGGGCTCGGGTCTGGCAACTCGACCACCCCGTCGCCCACCTCGGTGGTCGGGTCGTCGGGCTAACCTCCGCGGCCATGGACAGACCGTCGGCCTTCGCCCACCGCCGCTTCATTGGCGACAAGCGCACCCAGCAGGTCTACGACCTTGACGAGGTGGCCGACGTCGAGGCCATGGCCATCGTGCTGGACGAATTGATGTCCAGCGAACAGTTCCTGTGCTTCGGGCCCGACACGCTGGCCGAGGCCCGCAACCGTGGCTACCGGCTCCGGCCGGTCTGATCGGTGCCTCTCCGGTTGCCGGGGAACTTCCGTTTCGTGACCCGATGGATGGCTCGATGGGGAGGGGTTCCGCCAGTGTCCGGCGTCCCCGGCCGGGGCCGGTAGGTGGTGGTTCGCGACGGCGCCGAGGATCTCGGCGAGGCATCCGAGCCTGACCTGCGTCGCGACCTTGTGAGCGCTCTCTCCGACTTCTACGTCGGTCACCCCGATTCCGAGCGGTTGCCCATGCTGGGCGAGGTGGGGCGCCTGTTGGCCGAGGCGCTGGAGGATGACGCGGTGGTGGTGCCCGAACCTCGCGGGCTGCCGGTTGCCCGGTTGCTCGAAGGGGTGGCCGCCGGGACGGGCCAGCCTGGCATCGACCGGGTTCTACGTGCGTTCACGGCGGCGGGACCGATCCTGCACTGGGTGCAGACCGCCGAGTACGCAGCGACGCTCTCGCAGCACTTCCTGGACAACTACGGGTATGTCCGTGTGATCGGCCCGGGTGGGCTGGTGGAGTCCGATGTGGCCGGTGCCGGTCTGGGTGTGTGGGGAGCAGGCCTGCACTACCCGCGGCACGAACACCCGGCCGAGGAGACATACCACCTGCTGCATGGGTCCGCCTCGTTCCAGCGTGGAACCGGTCCGTGGGTGGACAGGGCGGTCGGGGAGTCGGTCCACCATGACCCGTGGGAGCACCATGCCCAGAGGTTCGGAGACGCCACCTGCGTCCTGTCGTGGGCGTGGACGGGTGACGTTTCCGTCAACGCCCGTCTGGTGCCCGTCGACGGCTGAGGTTGTTTTCGGGATCCACTTCCGGGGAGCGGTGTCTCCCTGCAAGAGATTCCCAGGTCCGGACCATCACGCGGTGGTCTATTCCAGGAGTGGGTGGTCGGGCTGTTCCCGGATCGGATCGTCGCCGGCGGAGGGCCGGTTTCCGCTCCGTCGGAGCGCCAGGGTCAGATGCGCTGGCGGATCAGGTTCAGGGCGCTTCCGGCCTTGAACCACTCGATCTGGTCTGCGGAGTACGTGTGGTCCATGGCGATGCTCGTCGTCGCACCGTCGGGCGAGGTGATGACCACCTCGACCTGCGTGTCGGGAGCCAGGTCTGCCAGGCCCACCACCGAGATGCGGTCCTCGGGACCGATCAGGTCGTAGTCGTCACTGTTGGCGAACGTGAGCGGCAGCACGCCCTGCTTCTTGAGGTTGGTCTCGTGGATCCGGGCGAAGGAGCGGGCCATGACGGCGCGGGCGCCACGGAACCTCGGCTCCATGGCGGCGTGCTCACGCGATGAGCCCTCGCCCATGTTCTCGTCGCCGATGGCGACCCAGCCGATACCGGCCTCGTGGTAGCGGCGGGCGATCTCCGGGTAGGCCCGTGTCTCCCCGTCGGTCACATCCAGGCCGGTGCCGACCTCGCCATTGAAGGCATTCACGGCGCCCATGTAGACGTTGCCGGAAATGTTCTCCAGATGGCCCCGATAGCGCAACCACGGTCCAGCCATCGAGATGTGGTCGGTGGTGCACTTGCCCTGCGCCTTGACGAGGACAGCCAGGTCGGTGATGTCCTCACCGTCCCATGCCGGGAAGGGAGTCAGCAACTGGAGTCGGTCGCTGGTCGGAGACACGGTGACCTCCACGCCGCTGCCGTCCGCCGGCGGTGCCAGGAACGTCTCTTCACCGGGATCGAAGCCGTCGGCCGGCAGCTCCTCGCCCGGTCCGACGGTGAGGCGGACCTCCTCGCCGGCATCGTTGGTGAGCGTGTCGTTGGCCGGGTCGAAGTCGAGGCGACCGGCAATGGTCAGGGCCATCACCGTCTCGGGAGAGGTGACGAAGGCATGCGTGGTCGCATAGCCGTCGTTGCGCTTCGGGAAGTTCCGGTTGTAGCTGGTGACGATGGAGTTCGGAACGCCGTCCTCCATGTCCTGGCGGTCCCACTGGCCAATGCAGGGCCCGCAGGCGTTGGCCAGCACCTTGGCGCCGAGTGCCTCGAAGTCGGCCAGTAGGCCGTCGCGTTCGATGGTTGCACGGACCTGTTCGGAACCGGGGGTGATGAGCAGCGGCGCCTTGGCGGTGAGTCCCTTGGCCAGGGCGTCCCGGGCGATGCTTGCAGCCCGGGTGATGTCCTCGTAGGAGGAGTTGGTGCAGGACCCGATGAGGCCGGCGCTGACCGTCATGGGCCAGCCCTCCCGCTCGGCTTCGGCACCCAGGTCGGCCACGGGGCGCGACAGGTCGGGGGTGTGTGGCCCGTTGATGTGGGGCGACAGGGTGGACAGGTCCAGCTCGATGACCTGGTCGAAGAATGCGTCCGGGTCTGCTTCGACCTCGTCGTCGGCGCGCAGGTGGTGGGCCACGGCGCCAGCTGCGTCGGCCAGGGCCTCGCGGCCGGTGGCCTTCAGGTAACGGGCGATCGCGTCGTCGTATGCGAACAGCGAGGTGGTGGCACCTATCTCGGCGCCCATGTTGCAGATGGTGCCCTTGCCGGTGGCCGAGAGGCTCCGGGCGCCGGGCCCGAAGTACTCGACAATGGCACCCGTGCCACCGCTCACCGTGAGGATGTCGGCGACCTTCAGGATGATGTCCTTCGGGGCGGCCCAACCGCTCAGCTCGCCGGTCAGGTGGATGCCGATGAGCTTGGGCCAGCGCACGTTCCACGGGAAGCCGGTCATCACGTCGACGGCGTCGGCGCCGCCCACGCCGATGGCCACCATGGCGAGGCCGCCGGCATTCGGGGTGTGGCTGTCTGTGCCGATCATCATCCCGCCGGGGAAGGCGTACTGCTCGAGCACCACCTGGTGGATGATCCCGGAGCCGGGCTTCCAGAAGCCGGCGCCGTAGCGGGCACAGACCGAGGCCAGGAAGTCATAGACCTCCCGGTTCCCGTCGATGGCCGTGAGCAGGTCCGTCCTGCCGTCGTCGCGGGCCTGGATGAGGTGGTCGCAGTGTGTGGTGGTCGGAACCATCACCTCGTCGAGGCCGGCTGTCATGAACTGCAGCCAGGCCATCTGGGCGGTGGCGTCCTGCAGGGCCACCCGGTCCGGGCGCAGGTCGACGTATGAGACGCCGCGCTCCATGCCGGCGGTCTCGGGGTCGTCCAGGTGGTTGATGAGGATCTTCTCCGCCAGCGTGAGGGGGCGGCCCAGACGGCGGCGGCCGATACCGAGGTGTTCATCCAGGGTGGCGTAGACGCCCTGGACCAGTTCGATGGGGGTGGCGGCGGCGACGGTCATCGGGAGCTCGCTTTTCTGGATCGCTGGTCTGGAATCGTGGGATCCGATGGGAACGGGGCTGGTAACGACCACATTTCCATCGATGTTCCGGATGCTACCTGCGGGGCAGTGGCCGCTGAGCGGGGGCGCATTCGAAGAAGGTCTGAAGTTTGATCGATGCCGGAGGGACGGTTCAGAGCGCAGGCCACCTGCGGCGTTTGCGTCGTGACCGGCGGTCACGGTCTCCGAGTGCCCATGCCCGCCGCCAGGCGCCCACGTCGGGACCGGTCAGGCCGGGCGAGGTGCCTGCATGCGCCCGCCGGCGGGCCTGCCACCAGTCGGAGGTGGCCTCGTCGCCGAGGGCAGCGACCGCCGCCTGCAGCCGGACTGCGAAGGCCCGTGCATTCTCGCCTTCGGCGGCCACGAGCGGGTCTCCGAAGGTGACAGTTGTGCGCGACGGGTGTGGCAGGGCTCTGCCCTTGCGGAGGATCCGTCCGGTGCCCTGGAGGTGGATGGGCACAACGGGCACGTTGCACCGGATGGCCAGAAAGGCCGCTCCTCCACGGAACTCCTGGCCCCATCCGTCCGGGCTCCGGCCGCCTTCCGGGTAGAGCAGGATGCTCCAGCCGTCGTCGATCAGGTCTCGGGCCATGTCCGCCGATTTCCGGCCGACCCTGCTCCGTTCGATGGGTACGGCGCCCATGGCGAGTGCTGCCACTGCACCGCTCACCCGGTTGCCGAAGAAGTAGTCGGCGGCTGCTCCTACGAGCAACCGGTGACGCCATGGGTCAGGGATGGACGTGAGCAGGAGGGGGGTGTCGGCGTGGCTGTGGTGGTTGGCCACAAAGACCACTGCGCCGTCCAGGCCATCCAGGCGGTCCATGCCGCGGCGGTCCGGTGAGGCAATGACCGCCATGGCCGGTCGCATGATTCCCTCGACGATGGTCGCCCTCGCCAGTCGGGCCGGGTACCGACGTGCCCAGTCGGTGTCGTAGTCCGCACCCAGACGACGTGACGGAGGCGCCGGAGCGATACCGGTGGGCACCGCGGCGGCACGCCACGGAAAGCCGAACCTCCCGATCATCGCCCGGGTCTTCGCCACCCGGAGGCCGACCTGTCCCATCCGATCAGGTGACGTCGGCCATGAAGATCGGCGGGTTCTTCATGTGCGTGATGGTGGGCTGGGGGCCGACCACGTCCGAGGCCATCTCCAGGGCGTCCTGAAGGCTCGATGCCGGCTGGAAGCCCATACGCCTGACGGCCGCCGGGTCGCCTCCCACGATGATCACCCGGCCGAGGTGCTCGAGGGCATGCGTACCCCAGTACCACATGTAGAAGGGGTGGACGCCGTGGTACGCGTACGAGTTGCGGTACAGGTGGATGTACCACTCGTCCTCGGCGAACTGCTTCTCGTACTTCCGTTCGATCTCGGCGGGATCGGTGGTGTCGGCCAGGACCTGCTCGAAGAAGTCGATGTAGCTGGGGTGGTGGACCGGATGGAACTCCCACGGCGTGGGATGGCTCAGGATGAGTACCCCGCCCTCCCTCACCAGCGGCCGGCCCCGGTAGAGGTTGAAGAAGTAGCCGAGACCGAGGCACATCACCAGGATCGGGTTCATGATCGAGTTGACGTTGTAGGGGCAGATGTAGGGCAGGCCCATGGTCAGGATGTCGGTCTGGCCCTCGACGGCAACGAGTTGCTGCTTGTAGACGTTTTCCGTGGTGACCTCGTGTACGGCTTCGATCTCGCCCGCCTGGACCGAAGTCAGGGCGTAGGGCGCCTGCCAGCTCGAGAACGCCTTGCGCTTGGCCGCGCTGGGCATGAGATCCAGGCCGGTCTTCATGGCCAGGAACTGCATGCGGTCTCTGGTGGACCACTCCCACTCCCGCTTCTGCAGTAACGCCATGGGTCCCTGGCGGCCGAACGTGTCGTTGTTTACCGTCGTCTCGATCTGGAAGATCTTCACCCCTGCATCCTTCAGGACCTTGCCCATCCGCCAGTTGGAGGCGTGCAGGGCGGAGTTCTTCTGGTCCATGAAGGAGCGCGAGTTGGACATGGTGTGCACGTTGTGGTGGTGGCGGAGGCTCTTGTATCCGGTGAGGCCCGTGGCGGTGCTCTTGTGGCCACCGTCCATGGCCACGAGGTTGATGTTCACGTAGACGACGAGGTCGCTCTCGGCGGCCCGGCGGCTGAACTGCACGTCTTCGCCGTGGGGCGTCTCGCCCAGGATCACCATGCCGTCGGGGTCTTCGGCATCGTGGTTGTAGAGGCGACCGTCGGGGGCGAAGGCGTCGTACACCCGGTCGCCGACGGCGTGCCGGAGTTCGTCCTCGGTCATGCGGCGGTGGATGGCCAGGGCGGCGATGAGGTGGACGTCGTCCACGCCGGCCTCGGCGGCGAGGTCCAGGACCGCTTCGATGACCCGCTGGCGGATGTCGGGACGGCGCATCGGGGGGAGTGGCAGGGAGATGTCGTCGAAGGCGATCGTGAGCTTCATGCCGGAGAACAGCAGGGCACGCAGAGGTTCGGAATCGCCGAGGGGGTTGTCGAGGGCGTGGCGGATGGCGCCGTCGGGGTCGGCCAGACCCTCGAGGGGTTCAGCCGGGTAGATGACCCGGGAGCGGCCGGGCGGCAGCTTCTCCAGGCGGAAGCCCTCACCGTGATGGAACACGATGGGCGGGCTGTTCCGGTCGACGTCGAGGACGAAGCCGGGTCGGGGGGCGAGGTGACGTCCGTTGCTCACAGGTCGTTGCGCTCCTTCTCGTCGCGGAGATCGAATGCGATCTTTACAGCACCCCGGCGACCGGCGGCCGCAGCGTGCTCCAGGGCTTCCCGATAGCGGGAGAGTGGGTATGTGGCGGTCACGAGTCGGCCCAGGTCGGCGTCTCGGACGAGGTCGGTCGCCATGTCGAAGGTGCGGCGCTGTGTGCCGTCGGCGAGGGTCTCGGTGCCGTAGGTATAGGCACCCACGAGCTCGACCTCACGGTGCCAGAGGGGGGTCAGTTCCAGGGTCACCTCGGCGGGCATTCCGACCAGGACGATGCGGCCCCGTGGCCTGACGACGGCCAGGGCGTCGGTGAGGCTGGCCGACGAGCCGACGCAGTCCACGACCACGTCGGCGCCCCCGGTGAGCCTGTCCACGACGCCTTCGCTGGTCCCGCCAATGGTGGTGGCTCCGATGGCCCGGCTACCGGTGGCACGTCTCACGGCGCGCCTCACCTCATCGGGGGCGATGACCATGTCGGCACCCAGCAGGCTGGCCATCCGCCTCTGTTCGGGGTAACGGGCGGTGGCCAGAATCGTGCGGGGAGCGCTGTGTGCACGCAGGGCCGCCAGAGTCACCTGTCCGAGCGTTCCTGCGCCGAGGATTACCACGACGCCGTCGTCGGGCACGCGGGCGGCGAGGGCGGCGTGGACGCCACAGGCAGTGGGTTCGACCATGACGGCAGCAGCATCGTCGAGGTCGTCGGGAACGACGTGCAGCTGGGTGCGATGTGCCGTGAAGGCTGTGGCCCAGCCTCCGCCGGTGTCGTGGCACGACCCTGTCTGAATGCCGGGTTCGAGGTCTCCGAAGGAGGTGTGTTCGCAGTTTCCCAGACGACCCTCGGCGCATGACCTGCAGGTTGGATGGAGGTTGCGTGAGACGCAACCCAGAACCGGTTCGAGGACCACCCGGGTGCCGTCGTCGAGGTTGCCTACGACCTCGTGGCCGGGGACGAACGGGAAGGAGACGAGGGGTTCGAAGTAGCGGGCCGACCGACCATCCACTGTGGCGAGGTCCGATCCGCAGATTCCCGAGAGTCGGGGCCGGACGCGGACCCAGTCGGGGCCGGGTGCGGTGGGGGGTTCCATGTCCACGAGGCTGAGGGGCCCCGTCGAGGCGCCGCGACCGGGGACGAAGCCACCGGCGATCCGGGCGGCCGCATAGCGGGGGAGGTTGCGTCGGAACTGGAGGGCCTTCACCGCGTGGCCCTCCCGGCGGGTGCCAGTGGAAGGAGGCTGCGTCGCATGCCGGGGGACTTGCGGAAGTCCTCCACCAGCCAGCCCCGCTTCCTGGCAATGCTCGCCAGGCGGGTCTCCGGGTTGACCGCCACAGGGAACCCGACCGCTTCGAGCATGGGTAGGTCGCTGGCTGAGTCCGCATAGGCCACGGACTCCCTGAGGTCCAGCCCGTGCAGTTCGGCATGGTCAGCGAGGGCCTGGTAGCGGGCTTCTCCGGTGGGTGGAACCGATGTCATGCGGCCGTCGTAGGCGCCGTCCACCACCCCCAGTTCAGCCGACACGATGTCGTCGAAGAGCGGTCGGAACGGCTCGACCACGAAGTCCAGGGCCCCGGTGATGAGGACGGTCCGGTGGCCCAGGGCCTTGTGCTCCCTGACCCTGCGGATCCCGGCCGGGAACGACTTGGCCAGGATCATCTCGCTGAACTGTTCCATGGAGTCCAGGGCGATCTGGTCGACCGGTGCACCCTCGTAGCGGCGGTAGAAGTGGCGGAGGAAGTCGCTCCGGTCCTTCTTGTCGAGCGAGAGCAGCGCCGGGGCCTCGGCCACGAGACGGGCCACGAAGCGGGCCCGGTCACGGCCACGGAGGTTGCGGCTACCCAGCCAGGCGTACGAGGCGACGACGTTGGACGCGATGAGGGTGTTCTCCAGGTCGAAGGCGACCAACTGGCGCTCTGGTGCCAGGACCTGCCGACGGAGCCGCTCGGTCCGGCTCTCACCGCCCCGGGCCGGGGGCCTCATCGGGACCCGACCCGCTTTCACGACCGATGGCAGGTGGATGTCGGGTACGTAGCGACTCCAGTCGATCACCCGCGGGTCGAAGTTGAAGGCGGCCTGGTCGGCGTCGTCCAGGGAGTCCCACAGGCCCAGCAGGTGGTCGAGCCCGTATATGGCCTCGCACTCGGCGTATGCGCCGTACAGGTCCACGTAGCCCTCGGCTCGGCCGATCAGCTCGCGCTGTTCCTCCAGGCGGACTCCGACCTCGGCGTGGCGTCCCCGCACGGGCAGGGCCTCGAAGATCTTCTGCGCACGTTCGAGCGTTCTGGTCGCTCGCTGTAGTTGCTTCTTGACCCGACCACGGCCGGGGAACGACCACTGGGGTACCGCTATGGGCTGGCCCATCTCGTCGTATATGGGGTGCTCGGTGAACCACTCGCGGACCATGTCCACCAGGTGTCCGTACTGCAGCGGGTTCACGCTGCCCGACGCCACCTGCACGATGTCGGCACCTTCGTCGGGTCCGAGGGCCCTCGGGCGGCCACGGCGCAGATGGCGGCCACCACGAAGTCGACCGGAATCACGTCCACGGTGCCCTCGGGGACGCCGGGGAACTCCTTCAGCAGGCCTCGGGCGTAGGAGATGATGACCGGCTCGGCCATCCGGAAGCCCCGGATCCAGCCGGGTGACGGTTCGGAGTGCGCCGACTCGATGATGGCTGGTCGCACGACGCTGATGGGCACGTCGCCGGCACTCTCAGCCACGGCGATCTCTCCGAGTGCCTTGGTGAAGGCGTAGGCATCGGGGAAGCCCAGTGAGGTGGCCCGGGCAACTCCAGCCTCGGCCATCTTGTCGTCGACCCATCGGCAGCGGAGCTGCTCGGTCTTGGCTGCGAGGCTGGGTATGCCGGCGGCGCCCAGCTCGCCGTGCGCCTCGTCCCGGAAGGCCGTCAGGTTTGCCGGCGTGCGGCTTTCGGTCTCGGTGTCCAGGCGGATCCGACGGGCGGCGTCGACCTCTGTGCGCCAGTCCACGTCCACGAAGAACGAGCTGGCGTCGACCGGTTCCTCGGGGGCGCGTCCACGCCGACTGCCCGCCACGTAGCAGGTGGAGACGGTGACCAGATGGGGGGCGACGCCGAGGCCAGCCAGCGTCTCGACGATCCTGACCGGCCCGAGCAGGTTCACCTCCACGGCGTGGTCCAGGGGCGAGTCGAAGCTCACGACGGCAGCCGAGTGGATGACGATGTCGCTCGATGCGAGGGCTGCGAGCCCTTCAGCATCCAGGCCCAGGTTGTCGCTGGTGACGTCGCCGGCCACGGCGGTGATCCGACGTGCGGTCATCTCGGCGAAGCCGTCGGCTCCCAGCTGCGAACGCAGGTTGTCGAAGGCGTCGTTGCGCAGGATGTCGCGTTCGACGCGTCGATCGGCCCCGCGACGGCCGGGTCTGACGATCAGCACCAGCTCGCAGTCGGGAGCGGAGCGGAGCAGGCGTTCGACCAGTGCGGTGCCCAGGAAGCCGGTGCTTCCCGTGATCGCGATGCGGCGCCCTGCCAGATTCTGGGGTATCACACTGCACTGTCTACCAGATGGTCAGGGCCCTTACCAGATGGTAGACGGATGGACTACGGTGACTCCGTGGCGTCGACCGAAGATCGTGGAGGCACGAAGGCACGGGTGCTCGCCGCCGCCCTCGCCTCCTTCGGCACCGCCGGCTACGACAGCACCTCGCTTGACGACCTGGCTGTCGGGCTGGGAATCCGAAAGCAGACGATCCTCTACCACTTCGTCTCCAAGCGCGGCCTGCTGAATGCCGTGGTGGATCGGGTCGCCGAGGACCTCACCCTTGCGATGGACCAGGTGCTCGCCGGAGGCCAGCGGGACTGGGAACGCGTGGATGCGTTGGTGCGGTCGGTGTTTCGCGTGGCCCTCGAGCAACCGGTCCTGCTCGGGCTGTTGCGTGAGGTGAGCCGCCCCAACTCGCCAGGAGCCCAGCGCCTGCGCGGACACCTGGATCCCCTCATGACCAGGGCCCGTCTGTGGATCGAGGCGGAGATGGCCGCCGGGCGACTGAGGAGGACCGACGCCCAGCTCCTGCTGCTGAGCGCCTACTCCACTGTGGTCGGCGTAGCCACGGAGATCGAGGTTCTACGGGCTGCCGGCGTCGGGCCGACCCTGCGGCCCGTGGTTCAGAGGAGGAAGGAACTCCTGCGGTTCCTGCGTGCCTCGTTGGACCCGAGGTCCTGACCCGGGCCGGTTATCGCCCGGTGTTGCGACGGCGGCGTGCGTGGCGCTCGACGGCGAGGTCAACGAGCTGGTCGATGAGACCGCTGTAGGACAGCCCCGCCTTCAACCAGAGCCGTGGATACATGGATATGGCGGTGAACCCCGGGATCGTGTTGACCTCGTTGAGAAGCATCCGGCCGTCGTCGGCGAGGAAGAAGTCGACCCGGGCCATTCCGGAACACCGCAGCGCAATGAAGGCCCGGGCGGCAAGTTCCTGGAAGCCGACAGCGACCGACGGTTCGAGGTCGGGATCGTCGATGAGTTCTGCCGCGTCGGTCTCGTACTTGTCCGCGTAGCTGTAGAAGGCATCGCCGGGCCTGATCTCGCCGGGGCCGGAAACCTGGGGCACCCTGTCGCCGAGCACGGCCAACTCGATCTCGCGTCCCGACACGGCTTCTTCGACCACGATCCACTCGTCGTAGGTGGCGGCAGACGCCAGGGCGACGTCCAGGGAGGCCGGATCGGAGGCCTGTGAGACCCCGACCGAGGAGCCCAGGTTGGCCGGCTTCACGAACACGGAGGGTCCCAGGTCGGTGAGCAGTTCCTCCAGGAGTGCCCGGTGGCCGGGTGAGCCCGGGTCGGCCAGACGGTCGGCGTGGAGTCCCCGGTACCTGGCCTGGGGGATTCCGTGATGGGCGAGCACCTCCCGTGCTGCCAGCTTGTCCATTGCGAGCGCCGAGCCCAGTACTCCGCTACCGACGTAAGGCACGTCGGCCAGCTCGAGGAGGCCCTGCAGGGTTCCATCCTCACCGAGGGGGCCGTGGACAAGGGGGAACACAGCGACCGGTCCGTCGGCGGCCAGCTCGGCGAGGCGGGGGAGGGGATCCCAGGAGGGCCCGGTCGGGTCGAGGCTGTCTCCGAGGTCTTCGACCCGGCCGTCGGCGAGGGCTGTTGCGGCATCGGCGGCCAGTGACCAGTGCCCATTGGTGTCGATGCCGACGGGGATCACCTCGTAGCGTCCGGTGTCGACTGCTGCAAGCACGTGGCGTGCCGACATGCATGACACGTCGTGCTCGGCGCTGCGTCCCCCGAAGAGCACCACGAGACGACGGCGGACGACCATCTGGGCATCGTAGGGTGACGCTCCGTGAGGTTTCGGGCATCGGAGGTCGCCGCAGCAGTCGGTGGCGAATTGATCGGCGACGACGTGACCCTGGACGGCGCCACCCAGGATTCCCGCTCTGTGACGCCGGGGTGCCTGTTCGTACCCCTCGTGGCCGATCGCGACGGCCACGGGTTCATCGACGGGGCAATGGCCGGCGGTGCCGGCGCCCACCTGACCTCCGGGGCCATCGGCGCTGGAACGGCCATACGGGTACCGGACACGGCCGTGGCGCTGTGTGACCTCGGATCAGCGGCGCGGGCATCGATTCCCGCACGGGTAGTGGCCGTGACCGGAAGCGTCGGCAAGACCTCGGTCAAGGACCTGGCCGCAGCCGTTCTCTCGAAGGGCGGTTCCACACACGCCTGCGAACGTTCGTTCAACAACGAGATCGGTGTTCCTCTGAGCATTCTCGGAGCCCCCGACGACACCGACTTCCTGGTGCTGGAGATGGGTGCCAGAGCCGAGGGCGACATAGCCCGGCTGGTTGGGATTGCCCGTCCTGACGTGGGGGTGATCACCACGGTTGGAATGGCCCACACCTCGGCGTTCGGGTCCCTTGAGGTGGTGGCGCGAACCAAGGGCGAGATGTTGGATGGCCTTGCGCCCGACGGGTGTGCGGTGCTCAACGCCGACGACGACCTCGTGATGGGCCAGGCGGGCAGGGCCCGCTGTCCGATCCTCACCTTCGGCGACCGTGGCGAGGTACGTGCGCGTCAGGTCAACCTGGACGACCTCCTCCGTCCGGCATTCCGTCTGGAATCACCGTGGGGCCGGGCCGACGTCCACCTCGGGGTGCACGGCGCCCACATGGTGCCCAACGCTCTTGCAGCGGCAGCCATCGGACTCTTCCTGGGGTTGTCCCCCGAGGAGGTGGCGGCCGGCCTTTCCAGCGCCCGGCTTTCACCGTGGCGGATGGAGGTGGCGACGGCGCCGGGTGGACTGGTCGTCGTAAACGACGCCTACAACGCCAACCCGGCATCCATGGCCGCCGGGCTCGAGGCACTGGCCTCCCTCGCCGTGGCGGGCCGCAGGATCGCAGTGGTCGGCCTCATGGCCGAACTCGGTGGATACGAGGCGGCAGCGCACGCGGATGTAGCCGATCTGGCCGACAGGCTCGGAATCGACCTGCTGGCGGTGGGCACGGACCTGTACGGCGTGGCGCCGCTGGCCGACATCGATGAGGCATCGACCCACCTTGAGGGCCTGGCCCTGGGGGACGGAGATGCCGTGCTGGTGAAGGGCAGTCGGGTGGCCGGCCTCGAGGCGCTGGCGGCCCGACTACTCGAGGACTGATGCGTAGGCACCGCCGCAGCCCGACAACCGGAACGGTGCATGGAACCGGTCGATGGATGTCTCAATCCACGTCGTGGGGGAGTTCCGCCGGGCGCAGCGGGGTGTTGGAGCGGTTCCAGATGGCGAGCTGTTCTGTGTCGCAGTCCGGGCAGAGGTGCACGACCCGCAGGGACTGGATGGAGAGCTGGGTCCCCCTCGACTTCTCGACGATCGACTGGAGGGCGGGTCGCACGGCGTCGGATCCACACGTCGGACACCTGTGGGTGAGGTCCCGTTCCCATTCCAGGTCACATGACCCGCAGGTCACCGTGATCGTCTCCTCGCCGGGCGGACCTTCAGTTCGTCCGAGGAGGGACTCCTGCTCGCCACAGCGCGGGCAGGCGATCTCACTCATGTGACCAACGCTAGACGGGTGGACAGTGCCGTCACCGGGGTTGCGATGCGCCGGCTCGGAGAGTGGGTCGGCACCCGCCCGTAGGGTGGACGTGTGCCCCGCCACGGCGACGACCACTATCGGACCCTCGGGGTGTCGATGGCCGCATCAGACGAGCAGGTCCGTGCCGCCTACCGGGTGCTCGCCAGGCGTCTCCACCCGGACCTTGCCGAGGGCCCGGCGGACCGCAGGCAGGCCGAGGCAGCGATGGCGTCGGTCAACGAGGCGTGGAGGATCCTGGGTGACTCCCACCGCCGGTCCGCCTACGACCTGGCTCGTAGGCCACCGGATCCCGTGGCCCGCCCGTCGCCGGCAGATGAAGAGTTCCATGGGCGCCGCGGAGACTCCTTCCAGGCGATCCGTGTACCGCGGGCGGTCGGGTGCCTGCTCCAGTTCGGACCGGTGGCCCTGATTGTGGGGCTCCTGGTCGGAATCCTGGTGGTCACCGCCTTCATGGGTGGAGGTACCGGGGTGGCGCCGAGGCTTGCGCCCGGCTCCTGTGTCGCCCTGTCATCCACGATCCGGGTGGTGCCGTGCACCGTGGAGACCCCTGTCATCGTGGCGCGCGGCGTGGCCGGGACACCATGCCCACTGGGGTCGGTGACCCTTGTCCTGCCGACGCTGATCGAGCAGGTCTGCGTGGCTCCGCCGGGGACGCCGGTGGGCTGACCGAACAAGTGGAGGTGGCAGTACCCTCGTGCGCCTGCGGACCGTTAGCTCAGTTGGCTAGAGCGCTCGCCTCACACGCGAGAGGTCACTGGTTCGAGTCCAGTACGGTCCACCACGGTGACCAGCGGAAATGCTGGTCATTTGTGCATTGATGGTCTATTGGGATGAGGCGAGACGGATACTCGGTCACTGACCGGCTGTACGTATCTACACCGAGGGCGTCAGAGACACCCCCGCCCCCCCTCCGGGGAGGGGTGACAGACTCTGATCGTGAACAAGGTCCTGATGGGTGTGGTTGCTCTGACGCTGTTTGCTGCTGCCTGTGGCGGGAGCAGCGAGTCTGAAGAACTTGCGCAGGTCGGTGAGGAACTTGACGCGTTAAAGGAACAGGCCGCAACCACAACTGCGGCACCGACAACAACTGCGGCATCTGCGAGGACCGTCACCACCACGGAGCCACCCACCACCACTGCGGCCATCACCGTCGCAAGCCGGCCGGTTGTCCCGGGCTGCACCGACATTGTTCGGCGGCTCCCGGCGTTCGTAGAGGGAATCGCCGACCACGAGTTGTGGATTGGACGCCTTGTGGCCGATCAGATTACTGACCAGCAGATGCTGGGAAGTGGCTGGTCGGTGGGCGATGGGTTCATGATCGACGGCGTCGCACACATCTGGGCTATGAACGCAGCCGACAACGTGATACATCACGCCACCTTTGCCAACGATGAGTTCACTGACTTGGGCCCAATCTCAGTCGATGGCGCGGTGTTCCAGGGTTTCATCGACCCGGATGTGTTCCGACTCCCGGACGGGGGTATCGGCCTAGCCGCTGTCAACGGAATGCGCGTTGAGGGCACTCCACGCCAGCCCGGGCCGGTCTGCCTCATGCGGTCAGACGACGGCCAGAATTTCGAAACAGTGCAGGTGCTACTGGACACGCCCGGGGTCCAGGACCCGGCGGTGATTGTCGGCGACGAGTGGGTTCTGGCAGTCAAGGTCTTCAACCAGAAAATAATCCAACTCCTTGTCGGTACCCCAGACGGCGGGTTCGAGACGACAGCCTCGGTACCAGGTGGTGACCCTGACCTCGTCATGGAATCCGACGGCTCCATCCGTCTGACAGTGTGCGGTGATGGAATGTTGAAGACCTACCTCTCATCTGAGGGCCGCAGTTGGGAGCCATCTGATCCGATCCGCAGCCAGACTTGTGGTCCTGCCTGGATCTCTGGCAGTGACTGGATACTCCACCTGCCCAAGCCAGGCCAGGGTGGAGCCGCTCCCATCCCCGGAGGGGGAAGTGGCGGGCCGGCCAACCCACCACCGACGACACCGGCAGAGCCCTCCTCGATGACCTTTGACACGCTTGGCTCTGCCACCTTCACGCCATCTCTGGGGGAAACCTTTGAACTCGTCGCCACTGAAGGGATCATCTACGGCACAGGGGCGCGAGCCGATGGAAGTTCAGTTGAACTGCTCCTCA
>Ga0114994_10001229_pt1 | contig 18320 bp, 11 predicted proteins | sample ArcticOcean_MG_C_9_FD_87043 | JGI IMG/M metagenome (GOLD analysis project Ga0114994, IMG submission 87043) | Marine microbial communities from western Arctic Ocean - ArcticOcean_MG_CB2_152 | ecosystem: Environmental > Aquatic > Marine > Oceanic | place: Arctic Ocean: Canada Basin | collected...
CGGGCAATTCCATTTATTACCATGCCCGTCTGACGAATAGGCATCTGAAGGACCGTCATAAAAGCCAAAAATTGGATCAAGTCACCAACAGAGATTTGACCGTCTAAAACCTTCAACCCGCCAACCCATAACACGAGGCCCATAGCTAAGAAATAAGCATAAGTCATAATGGAGGTATTAGCGTAGCGAATGTTTACTCGCTCAATCGCTATACCGAGGGCTTTTTTTGAGGATTCATCAAATTTTTCTATTTCAAAATCTTGCGCCGCAAAAGCCCGCACGACACGAATACCACCTAAATTTTCTTCCATGATCCGCGTAAGGAGCGACATGCGTTCTTGCAATAATCGCCAAAGCGCACGCGTTTTAAGCCTAAACACTGAGGCCCTCCACAAAGCAAAAGGCACAAAGCTTAAACTTAACAGCCCGAGGACTACATCATTAGCCATATAAAGATAGGCCCCACCTCCGACCAGAACAATCAATAACAACGGCCGTAAAATACCATGATCAATAAAGCGTCGAACACCCTCAATATCGAGCATTCCACGAGTCATCAAATCGCCTGAATGAACTTTGTCGTGGTAAGAAAAACTCAGGTGCTGCAACTTCTCAAAATAATCGAGCCGCAGTTGATAAGCAATCCCTTGACCAATTGCTTCACCAAGATAATTATGAATCATGGTAAAAAGACCACGAGAAATAGCAACCCCAATTAAAAGACTAGCTGCCGTCCACAAAGCGTCTTCAGCAGCTGTTTGCGATGCAGCTACTCCGCTCAGCAACCCAGTCGCGTAATCTACTGACTGGCCTAAGTAACGCGGCAGCAAAAGCTGAAAAATCCCAGCAATAATAACGGCGATAATCGCCAAGGTAAATTGCACCCGATACCGCAGTGCCATTTTAGATATTCGCATCAACGAATTAAGCCCTAGGCGATAGTCGCCATCAAGTGTTGGCACCCGGTAATCCATACCCCCGCGCGTGCTTTGGAGTATTTCTTCTGCCGTTTTAATACCCGCAGATTTATTCATTATAGCTCGCTTGGCTTGGCTCTCTGAACTAAGCCCATATTAAGATTATTATTGTTCCTATTCATCTATGAATCTAATGGAGGGGAGGGAGATTAACAACACTTGCCCAAAATATCACCGGCGGGTAGGTTTGATTCTTTTATGATTCTTAAGTGCGGCTGAAGGCACACTTAATTTGTATACGCTGATTTAGATGAAGGCCTCCTCATTCAACGTTTAGCCGCTATTAATCCACAAGAATTAGAATGATCCATATTGGGGAGTTTGCCTAAAGCCGTTAAACGGCTAGCGTCGAACTAGAACAAATTAAAATTTTATCCCAGGTTGAAGATTACGCCCTAACTGACCTAATCCAAGGTAAAGCGGTTCTCTATTTCAAAATAAAGTTCAGCAGCAGTCCTTTACCGTTAAAGACATCTTTTAAATCAACATCCCGCAAGCAGCGAACGTTCTTTATAAACGCATAACAGTAAATATTATTATGACTTAAAATAACCCTCAATTTCTATCGATAGCGATTAGAGTAATCAACTTATTATGGAGAATAATAAAAATCCAAGTGATATTTTTGTTCTGATTTAACAACCAATAAATCCATGAAAAATTTGCGCTTTCTAATTCATAAGCCATCACTGGGGGAATACATTTGAACAACCACAATTCCCTTTTTCAACATTTTTTATTAACCCTTAGATTTGAGTGCTCGCAAAAGCCATTGAACGCAAACAACACATTAATGTTGCCATCGGGGAAATCTAATTAAAGACCGAACCTAGATAGAGAGATTTAATATTGAAAAGAAATATAGACGTGCTGGGACCCTTCATTCCAATAAACCGCTAGAAACACAGCCTGATACTGTTTCTAATTTTTTTACAACAAATTAATAAAAATAATCCCACCTTTGGTGATTTGTTCAAGGCTGCTATACTGCGTTACTTTACAACTAACAAATGAACAGTTGACCTTAACTATGAATTCTAAAACTGCGCAATCCTTGAAGCCTGCTATTGCATATCATTTGGCCGGCAACATTGCCGTGGCATTCGAATTATATTCCGACGTGCTTAGCATTAATCCAGATAATATAACTGCTTTAGTCAACCAAAGTACCATTTTCATGGACATTGGACGTCCTGCAGAAGCAGCGTATTTATTGGAGCATGCGGTCAGTCTTGCACCAGAGGATATGGAAGCTCTCAATAATTATGGTAACGCGCTTCAAAAATTGGGCCGGTACGATGCTGCGATCAAACAATTCAAACGCTCCCTTGCTCTTTCCCACAACAATAGCGCAGTTGCAGGAAATCTTGGACGGGCTTTGCTGCGCCAAGGAGACTACCTTGCCGCCATTAACGTTTTAGAGACTGCCATCCGACACAACCCAGAGAACGCGGCGCTCAAATTCGTCAACGCGCTCGCATTACCAATTATTCCCGAAAATTCTGATCAATTACATTTTGCCAGAGAACGGCTGTCATCGCTTTTACATAAATTAGCAAGAGAGGATCTGAAACTTACCGACCCAATCAATGAAGTTGGTATCACAAATTTTACCGCGGCCTATCAGGGAATGGATGATCGGAAAATTCAGGAGGATCTTGCCAGCGCTTATCGCGCGGCCTGCCCAGAACTTAACTTTAGTGCCCCCCATATTGGCCAGAAACGTAAGCCAGGAAGATTTCGGATCGGCTTTATCTCAGAAAACCTCTGCAGCCACACTATCGGCAAACTTAACCGAGCAATGATAATTGGTTTAAATAAGAACCAATTTGAAGTTTTTGTTTTTTGCCCCGGGAAAGACAAACGCTGGGAAGATGAGATCATCGTCGAGATTTCTGCAGCAGTAGAACACATATATTTTCCAGCACCTACTCTTGCGTGCACTCGTGCCATCATCGCCGAAGCCGCTCTGGATATTCTATATTTCACAGACATCGGGATGGAGCCGCTTTCCTATTTTCTAGGGTTTGCCCGCCTGGCCCCTGTTCAATGTGTCACTTGGGGACACCCGGTTACTACAGGCATCCCTACTATTGATTATTTTATTTCTAGCGAGCTAACCGAACCAGAGAAAGCAGAGAATTTTTATTCAGAAAAGCTTGTCCGGTTGGAAGGCTTCACCACAGATTTTGTATTGCCTAATATCCCACACTTAAGAAAAACGCGGGCGGAATTTGGATTGCAAGACAGAACGAATCTTTATATTTGCCCGCAAAGTCTTTTCAAATTTCACCCTGATTTTGACGAAATTCTTGGTGAAATTCTTCGCCAAGATATTAACGGCGAAATCATTTTACTTGAAGGGCAACATCCAAAATGGGTCCATAAATTAAGGGCACGTTTTATGGGACAAATTTCTGACGTTGCAGCACGCATCAAATTTATACCGCGTTTAAGCGGTGCTGATTACCTACAACTTATAGGCTTAGCGGATGTCATCCTGGACACCCCTTTCTTTTGCGGCGGCAACACTAGCTACGAGGCCTTTGCTCTTGGCAAAATCGTGGTAACTTTGCCAGGAGCCTTTATGCGCGGGCGCCTCACACTTGGACTCTACCGTCAAATGGGCATCGATGTACCTCTCGCAGAAACAGCTGAAGACTATATCAAGATTGCCCTGAAATTTGGACTTAATAAAGAAGCTCGGGAGGAAATCGAGAGCTATATCCAAGGCGCCTATAAAACCTTATTCAATACTCGTTCGGCATCTAGGATGCATGAAGAGTTTTTTCTTGAAGCAATCAAAATTGCCAGCCATTAATCTACGTTATAATACTCTTCAGCAATTTTTTGAAGGATAAGCATTGTTGACAGAGAATGGACGTGGCTTAAAAATAGGAACGACCCTAGCCTATTTGATGGCCACAGGAACCGTTTTAGGCTGGGCCATCGGCATTGTCATTGGCCGGAATATTTTTGAAACCACGCCACCAGTTGGCCTATCATTTTGGCGCTGGTTTATTGCCGCATTATGCCTCCTTCCATGGGTTATTCCAAGGTGGAAAACAGAAGCCGCCATCGTCTTCAAAGCCTGGAAAACCATAGCTGCAATGGGCATGTTTATGATTGGTGCCAGTACTATATCAATGCTGTCGGTCAACTTCACAACAGCCACGAATGTGTCTCTAGTAAATGCTGGTCAACCTTTAACCACAGCCCTTATTGCTTGGATTATTTTTAAGGATAAGCTCTCAATTCTCCAGACCCTTGGTATCATCCTTGGGGCAGTGGGTATCGTAACGATGGTGGCTCGTGCTGATATAGCATTACTTCAATCCCTAGAATTTAATATCGGTGATTTATTAATGTTGATCGCAATCATTGGCTTTGGCTCATATGCCAATACACTTCGAACAATTTCGCACAACCTTAGTCTCACCGTTTTAATGTTCGTTGTGACCATGGCAGGCTGCCTTGAATTATTGCCTTTCTATGTATACGAATCTCTAACGTATATGCCAATGCCAACCGATTGGATAACCGTCGGCTGGGTTGCAGTCCTCGCAATTGTAACATCGTTATTTCCAATTTATTGTTGGAATGCGGCTGTTTCAGTCGTCGGTGTTAATCGCTCGGCTATATTCGTAAATTTGATGCCGGTATTTGGCGCTACCTTAGCAATCATATTTCTTGGAGAACGCCTCTACGCTTATCATTTCCTAGGCGCAGGATTAATCTTTATTGGAATTTTGTTAGTCGTCAGCGCTCACAAAGAGAAACCTTCTTGAGCCAACGCGACCAGGACTTGCTCAACCACACCCTCCCAATTGCCCAAACTAGTTTGGCGAAACAAACGCATATTCGAGTACCATGGGCTATCGGATCTTTGTAAAAGCCAGCGCCAATCTGGTGTCTCGGGCAAAAGCACCCATACCGGCACACCCAATGCACCCGCTAAGTGTGACAGAGCAGTATCACTGGTAACCACGAGATCAAGATGTACCATTATAGCTGCACTATCAATAAAGGCGGCTATTTCATCAACTCCTTCGCTAAATTCAACAACCCCCCCCGTAATACCAGCCAGTTGATCCTGACCAAAGCCCTGCTGCAAAGATATAAATTCATAGTGTTGAAGCTCCAGGAGAGGTTCAAAGTAACTAAGCGGCAAGGAGCGTTGATGATCTGCTTCATAGCTTGGATTGCCTTGCCAAGCGATCCCAATCCTCGGTTTATTTCGCGTCCCAAGTATTTGGTTCCACTGCGTAATTAAATCTGGTTCAGCCGATAAATAAGGTCCCGTATTCGGAATTTCATCAAGCGCTAACAAGTGTGGCAAGCTCATGAGCGGTGCATTGAAATCAACATCAGGCAGCGTTTCATCTTCGCCCACAAGCGTGAGCGTTGCGTCAAAACTTTGCAGCAATCGTTTGAGGCGTTCTGGACATCGCAAAATTACTTGCTCTGCTTGAGCGGAAACTAGCGCTACAAAACGCATAAACTGCAAGGTATCACCCAGGCCTTGCTCGCACCAAAGCAACACATCTTTGCCAGTCAAGTTTTCACCCAGCCAATTAGCTCCCGGCAAGCTATCCCGCTTATTAATCATCGACGGAACGGTCAACCGAGCTTCAAATTTCTCCCAACCTTCTTTCAGATGTCCCGCTAACAATAATGCTTGCGCAAGGTTAGATTGCACAGTTTCATTCTCAGGGTTTATTAAAACAGCGTTCCGGTAAGCTTTAATAGCATCTTCCAAACGACCCGCATGCTGAAGGATTAACGCTTTATTTCCATAGAAGGCAAAGTTATCCGGCGACAAGGTAAGGACGGAATTAATATCAGTAAGCGCTGCATCAAATTGCCCTAGATTGCGATAAATATTCGCACGGAAACCCAAGGCTTGGTTTATTCCAGTGACATCTCCCTCACAAATCGCAATTAGGCAATTTATTAAACCAAGCGCTTCATCGTAAAGATTTTGCTTTTGCCGACAAAGTGCCAAGTGATAAAGAGATGGCTTATGATCGGCGGCTATATCCAACGCCTGGAGATAATACTCTGCAGCAACCTGATAGTCCAATTCTGCCAAATACACATTACCAATATTATAATGGGCATCAGCATAATGGGGGGCTATACTCAAGGCCATTTTAAAAGCTATTTTTGCCGCAGCGAAGTTATTAAGTTCTGTCTCGGTAATACCGAGATTATTTTGCGTAGCTGGATTTTTTGGATCAACATTAACGTTTTTTCTCAAATGGAATCGCGCATCTTTTAATCGGCCAAGCTTCCGTAACGCTATGCTCAAATTATTACGCGCTTCTACATTACCCGGATCCTGCTTCAAGACGCATTCAAAAGCCGCAACGGAGCGTTCAAAATTATCACCTAAGAGTTCTGCCTTGCCCAAATGGAACCAAGTATCAGTCCGCAACGGATCTCCTTCAACCGCGCAACGGAAAGCCTGAGCCGATTTTTTGAAATTCCCTAAATCCTGCTGCGTAACTCCATAATTATGTAAAATGCTTGTATCGGGTCCACCAACAAATAAGGCTTGTTCGAGGACCCTTATCGCCTCATCGTTAAGGCCAGCTTGATTTAATATAACGCCAAGAAGATGGAGGGCATCAACATTCTTAGGGTCATTTCTAATGAGCACACGACAAACTTTAGCTGCCGCATTGAGATCACCTTTTTGTTGTATTTCAAGGGCTTTTCCAATTAATAATTTGTCAGAATCCATGCTTTTACCTAACGAAGACTTGCTGCCACGGCTTGTAAAATCTTCCGACCCCTCGCGGTTTTTTGGATTAGTGTAAGTTTATCCGTCATGCTTGCTACTTCTTTAGTTCGGCATTTTTCAAATAGCACCAACGTTACAAAAGCACCCAGCTCTCCAGTTTATAACCAGCAAAAAATTTCTGCTGACACAATTACAGTAAAATTAATCTGGGCCATAATAATATTTTTTGTTAGTTAGCATTATAAAAGATATTTATAGAATCCACTCTGATGGCACGATTAATTATCTCTCATAATATTACTATTACTTTATTAATCCGTCTCTCTAAGAATAATACTAGGTTAATATTATAAATAGATTAATGCTAAAGAACTGCGAGAAATATTAAAAATATTCTTGACCCTTAAGAGCTGCAAGGGCAGTTTTCTGGCTCGATGCGTATTTACAGACACTATAACGACTTACCAGAAGATTATCGTAATGGCTCTATCGCCGTTGGTAACTTTGACGGTGTGCACAAAGGCCACTGCGAGGTGATCAACCGCGCCGGTGATTTTGCCCATGAGCGCGGTATTCCCTGGGGTGTACTGACATTTGAACCCCACCCTCGATCTCTTTTCAACAAAGATGAGCCACCTTTCAGGTTAACCCCATTTCACATCAAAGCCCGCCAAATTGAATCGATGGGTGTAGATTTTCTAGTGGTTGTTGACTTTAATAAAAATTTTGCCGAAATCGCGGCAGCGGATTTTGTTGAGCAAGTTCTTGTCCTAAGTTTTGAGGCCTCTTATGTCGTCTCTGGCTTTGATTTTGTTTTCGGATTTAAGCGCACCGGAAACATTGACGTTCTTCGGGCACTGGGTCAAAAATTTGGGTTTGGCACCTCGGGCATAAAGCAAGTTCTAGACGAAGAGGGCGAGGTTATTTCATCAACACGCATCCGAAAATTTTTAGCGAACGGTGATCTACGTGCAGCGGCTCGACTATTAGGCAGGCATTACGAAATTGAAGGCCGCATAACCCAAGGTGATCAACGTGGAAGAACAATTGGATTTCCAACAGCTAACATAGACTTAGACACCAACACCAGGCCCTTAATCGGAGTTTACGCAATTCGAGCGGGAATTGACCTGGGATCGGATACGGTTTGGCATGACGGCGTCGCAAATTTGGGCTATAGACCAACATTTAACGGTGAAACATGTATCCTCGAAACACATTTATTCAACTTTAATAATAATGTATATGGTGAGTATTTGCGAGTTGCTTTGGTTGAGTTTATCCGGCCAGAGCAGAAATTTAACGGGATTGAAGATCTAACTGCTCAAATTAAAAAAGATTGTGTCCAGTCAAAATTAATTTTGACTGAAGAGCAATACTAGAGAGAAAATTAGATGAGTGTTGAATATAAAAATACGGTATATTTGCCGAAAACAGACTTTCCAATGAAAGCTGGTTTAAACAAACGCGAACCAGAATTACTGGAGCGCTGGAAAAAAATCGACCTTTATAAAAGGTTGCGAGAAGATGCCAAGGGCCGTGAAAAATTTATTCTTCATGATGGGCCACCTTATGCAAATGGCAACCTGCATATTGGGCATGCGCTTAACAAAATTCTCAAAGATGTAATTGTGCGTTCACAACAAATGCTTGGCAAAGATGCTAACTATGTGCCCGGCTGGGATTGCCATGGCTTGCCGATCGAATGGAAAATAGAAGAAAAATATAGAAAAAAAGGCGCTAACAAAGACGAAATTCCAATTTCTGAATTCCGCCAAGAGTGCCGTGAGTTCGCCGATCATTGGATAGATATTCAACGCGAGGAATTCAAACGCCTGGGTATTGAAGGTGATTGGGATAACCCTTACACGACCATGAACTTCCCTGCCGAAGCGCAAATTGTTCGTGAACTCGGTAAATTCTTGATGAATGGCAGCCTTTATAGAGGTGCAAAACCCGTTATGTGGTCAGTGGTTGAAAAAACAGCACTGGCGGAAGCCGAAGTTGAATACCACGACCACACATCAAATACGATTTTTGTAAGTTTCAAAGTAAGCGATTCATCTAAATCAAGCAAAGCAAAAGGCGCTAATATCGTTATCTGGACAACGACGCCATGGACTATCCCCGGCAACCGTGCGATTGCCTATAGTGCTAAAGACAGTTATGTCCGCGTGAAAATTATCAGCGTGGATGAAGATTCAATGTCCAAGGCCGGCGACGAAATCGTCGTTTCCGAAGCATTACTCGGCCAAGTGATAAAGCATGCTGGCATTAGAAATCATCAAGTTATCGACACTTTCAAAGGCGAAGACCTTGGCGGCACGCTTTGCCAGCATCCCCTCAATGGCCAAGGTTACGACTTTGATGTACCCTTGCTCGCCGGCGGATTTGTCGACATGGATACTGGCTCTGGCTTTGTCCATATAGCTCCGGGTCACGGCGCAGATGACTGGGAACTTGGTATCGCCAATGATATTACGGTACCTGATACCGTAGGCGGCGATGGATTATATTATGAGCATGTGCCTCTATTTGCGGGCGTTCATGTATATAAAGCTGACGACATGGTTATGGATGCGTTAAGAAAAGTCGACGCTTTGCTAGCCCATGGGAAAATCAACCACTCTTATCCACATTCTTGGCGCTCTAAAGCGCCGTTGATTTTCCGCAATACACCGCAATGGTTCATCTCTATGGATAGCGATAATCTGAGAGACAAAGCCCTTCGTGCAATTAAAGACACTACTTTTTATCCAGCAACTGGGCGAAACCGTCTGCAAGGAATGATAGAAACTCGCCCAGATTGGTGCGTTTCCCGCCAGCGCGCCTGGGGCGTACCAATCACAGTCTTTGTGAATAAAGAAACCAGTGAGGTTCTGCGCGACCAAGAGGTGTTGGACAGAATTATTAAGGCGGTAGAAGTTGAAGGTGCCGATGCTTGGTTCACCTCTGATGCGTCGCGATTCTTAGGCCCAGATCGCAATCCAAACGACTATGAGCAAATCACCGATATTCTCGATGTCTGGTTTGATTCAGGCTCCAGCCATTCATTCGTCCTGGAGCAACGCGCAGACCTGGCATGGCCGGCAACCCTCTACCTCGAAGGCTCTGATCAGCATCGAGGCTGGTTCCACTCTTCCCTATTAGAAAGCTGCGGCACGCGCGGCCGTGCGCCGTATGATGCCATATTAACCCACGGCTTCGTTATGGCTGAAGATGGTCAAAAGATGTCTAAATCATTGGGAAATATAACTGCGCCACAAGAAATTATTGAACAACATGGGGCAGACATCCTGCGCCTATGGGTCGTGGGATCTGACTACTCTGATGACCTTCGGATTGGTCAAGATATAATAAAGCATCACAGTGACATCTACCGACGCCTCAGGAACACTCTGCGCTTTTTGCTGGGCAACCTGAACGATTTCAGTGACGCAGAAAAATTGCCTGTCAATGAAATGCCAGAGTTGGATCGCTGGGCACTGCACCGTATTCACGAGCTAGATGTGATGATTAGAAAGTCCTGCTACACCTATGAATTCCATTCGCTCTTTACCGAACTTCATAATTTTTGCGCTGTAGATTTGTCTGCGTTTTATCTCGATATTCGAAAAGACGCGCTTTATTGCGATTCCATGAGCTCTATTCAACGTCGCGCTACCCGCACTGTTCTGGACCAACTCTTTAATTGCCTGACAGCTTGGTTTGCCCCATTTATTTGTTTCACCGCTGAAGAAGCATGGCTGACCCGTTTCCCCGACAACACCGATAGTATTCACTTGCGCCTCTTTCCTGAAATACCACAGATTTGGAAAAACGATAAACTCGCGGACAAATGGTCGAAAATTCGAGACATTCGCCGCGTTGTGACAGGAGCACTTGAAATTGAACGTGCTGAAAAACGTATTGGCTCCAGCCTGCAGGCTGCACCCAAGGTTTTTGTATCAACCGATTATATTGAAGCCATGGCTGGATTGGACTTGGCTGAAATCACCATCACATCCCATGCAGAACTCATAGAAAGCGATGTGCCTGACGGAGCATTTACGATTGAAGACGTCAAGGGTATTGGCGTTGTGCCGGGCTTGGCAAAAGGCAAAAAATGTACGCGCTGTTATAAAGTTTTGCCGGAAGTTGGATCGATTTTAAATCATAAAGAAGCTTGCGGGCGCTGCGCTGAAGCCGTAGACCAATTTTCCGTCGTTGCCCAATAGCATTGTCAATAACTTTTAAGGAGCCGTTCATTTTGCTATCATTTTCCCGCTTAGGGGGTATTACAGCAGTGTTTACCTGTCTTTCAGATCAGGCCACAAAATGGTGGGTTCTTGAAAGTATAATGCAACCTCCCCGAGTTATCCCAGTCACCTCTTTTTTTAATTTAGTACTAACGTGGAACAATGGAATAAGTTTTGGTTTATTTAACAATGGGAGTAACTTAAATGCACTTATATTGTCATTACTGGCCATCGCGATAGTAATTTTCCTGATTATGTGGCTGCGTAAATCTGAGACAAAACGCGTCGCCATCGGTTTAGGACTAATCATCGGCGGTGCGATAGGTAATATAATTGACCGTGGCCTCCATGGAGCAGTTGTTGATTTCCTAGATTTTCATATTAATTCATATCATTGGCCTGCCTTCAACATTGCCGATAGCTGCATCACAATCGGTGCCATGATATTAGTTTTTGATTCTCTATTCTCTCCGAAGCCAGAACAGGCTAGAATATAAATTTATAAGAAATGAGTCGAAAGATAAAAATATTATGAACTTAAAATTTTATCCACTATGTGCGCTTCTTACTGCTGCCGCTTTCTTGAGTAGTTGTGAGAATACCAAACGGGCCTTGGGTCAATCTAAAGAAGGACCTGACGAATTTGCTGTCTATCAACGTGCACCATTGAGCCTGCCACCTGATTTTAGCTTGAAAGCACCAATCCCCGGTTCCGAGCGCCCGCAGGCAGTGAACCCAAGAGATCGTGCTATTCAAGCCATGGGTATTAATAGACGCCCAGTCGGTCGCACAGATGAAGGCTCTCGCCAGAGCCCCGGCGAGCGCTCAATTCTTCAATTAACCGGTGCAACAAATGTCGACTCTACGATCCGCCAACGCGTCGAAAAAGAAACTCGTATTATGGCAGTAGAAAGCATAACCCTTACCGACAAAATAGCTTTTTGGCGAAATACAAAACAATTTGGTACAACGGTTGACCCAGCCAGAGAAGCCAAGCGCATAAGCGAAAGCCGTTCATTAGGTAATTCTCTAAACCAGGGCGACACTCCAGTAATCCGGCGAAAAAAAAAGGCGGTATTGGAAGGTATATTTAAATAGCCAAGCGACTTTATGTTCATAGCCCCTTTAATACGCCTCAGAATAAACTATATTCATTGAAAATCTAAAATGTGGCGCTATCACAATTACAATTTTAATTAAGTGAATGACTGGTTAAATTTGGTGTACCTGATGAAGTTTTGCTCTATATTGCTAATGTTATTGGTAGCAACCGTCTCTCCACCTTTGCTTCAAGCGGCGGAAACCGGGGTTTTCAATCCAGAAACCTTCACTCTCAAAAATGGTATGCAGGTGGTTGTTATCTCAAACCACAGAGCCCCCATTGTGAGCCATATGGTTTGGTATAAAGTCGGCGCTGCAGACGAACCCCGTGGAAAATCCGGCATCGCGCATTTTTTTGAACATCTTATGTACAAAAAAACAATAACATTAAAATCCGGCGAGTTCTCACAAATAGTTGCCCGCAACGGTGGAAGAGGTAATGCGTTCACATCGCAAGATTATACAGGTTACTATCAAAACATTGCAGTAAACCGACTAGAAACGGTCATGAAGCTAGAAGCTGGTCGCATGCGTGGATTAATTTTAGAAGATGAACAGATAGAGCCCGAACGCCAAGTTATTTTGGAAGAGCGACGATCTCGCACCGACAACTCTCCTAGTGCCAAACTTGCAGAACAAATGAACGCTGCAATGTTCATGAACTATCCCTATCATAATCCCGTTATTGGCTGGGAGCACGAAATAAAGTTACTTACTAAAGCTGATTTAAAGAAATTCTATAACCAATGGTATCGGCCTAACAATGCCATCCTTGTCGTTGCGGGCGATATCACTGCCAAACAATTACGCCCCTTAGCGGAAAAATATTATAGCAAAATACCCGCAGGGTCAGAAGTCAACAGGCTCCGCACAAGCGAGCCGCCTCACAATGCAGCAATCAGAGTGATATTACGCGATCACCGCGTGCGCCAACCAAGCCTTCGGCGACACTACCTCGCTCCGAGTCTCTCTTACGGTGATCGTAAACATATTTATCCGTTAGAGGTTTTGGCACAAATATTTGGCGGTGGCACGACTAGTGTGCTCTACCGCTCTTTAGTAATTAAACAAAAACTAGCGGTTTCTGCTGGCGCTTTTTATGATAGTGGCAATAAGGGACCCTCATCATTTGGACTTTATGCAAGCCCCCGCCCAGGAGTTACAATGGCAAAATTAGAAGCTGCGCTTGATGCCGAGATAAATATTATTCTGAAGATGGGTATTAACAAGAATGACATTGCGCGAACAATTAATACACTAAAAGCAGATGCGATTTTTGCCCGAGATTCAATTGGCGGGGGTGCTCGTGTAATCGGCGCAGCCCTTGCTAGCGGCCATACAATCGCCGATGTTGAAGAATGGCCAAAACGTATTAGCTCTGTGACCAAAGACCAAATAGATTTAGCCGCAAAGGTGATTTTAATCAAAAAGAAGAGTGTAACTGGCCTGCTATTGTCTGAGAAAAATGGGAGCTAAAGCAATGAAGAAATTTATACGCTCCCTAATAGTGGCAACTTCAATTTTTTTAGTTGCTTCAGATGTGGCCGCAATCGAGATCAAGGAAGTTAAAAGTTCAGCCGGTGTTAAAGCTTGGTTAGTAGAGGATCATACCAACCCAATTATTACAGTTGATTTTTCTTTCCGTGGGGGCGCCGCCTTAGATCCAGTGGGTAAAGAGGGTTTAGCCAATTTGGTGTCAGCGACTTTGGATGAAGGTGCCGGCGATCTCAAAAGCCAGGTGTTTCAGAAAAAACTTGAAGACCTTGCAATTTCTTTGAGTTTCCGCTTTGGGCTTGATAGCTTTTCTGGCTCTTTGCTAACGTTAAAAAAGAACCAAAAAACTGCCTTTGAGCTTCTAAGTCTTGCTTTAACAAAACCGCGCTTTGATGCAGAGCCTGTTGAGCGAATTCGCAGCCAGATTATAGCCGGCATTCGGCAAAAATCTGAGAATCCGCAACAAATTGCGAGCCAGGTACTTTTTGCCAAACTTTTTCCCAAACACCCATATGGGCGTCCAAGTGATGGGACAGAAGACACCATAAATGTCATTAAAATAGCTGATCTTAAAGTTTTTATTGAGCAACGCCTAGCGCGTAATAATCTTGTTATCAGCATCGTTGGCGACATCACAGAAACCGATCTTAAAATTCTATTAGACAAAACTTTCGGCGCGCTGCCCGCTAATGCCAGCTTGAAGGCCATTGCCGAAGTTACACCAAATGCAATAAAAAAGACCATCGTCATCCAGAAGGTAATCCCACAAAGCATCATTACGTTTGCGCAACCCGGGATAAAAAGAGATCACCCTGATTTTTTTCCAGCTTATGTTATGAACTATATTTTAGGTGGCGGCGGCTTTAGTTCAAGGCTCTACGAAGAAGTGCGTGAAAAACGCGGGCTAGCCTATTCAGCCTATAGCTATCTCGCACCGTTTGATCACGCTGGCCTTATTATAGGTGGCGCGGGGACAGAAAATGCGCGGACAGGGCAAACAGTTAAAGTACTTAGAGACGAATGGGCAAAGATGAATAAACTTGGCATCAAGAAACAAGAGTTAGATGATGCAAAAACCTACCTGACGGGATCCTACCCTTTGCGATTTTCCTCAAGCGGACGTATTGCCCGCATCCTGACTTCAATACAAAAAGAAAACCTTGGTTTGGATTATATTAAAAAGCGCAACAGCTTAATTAAGGCGGTCACCTTGGAAGCTGTAAATCGGGTGGCTACTAAATTGCTTAATCCCAATAAAATCACTATGGTGATTGTTGGTGAGCCCAAAGGCATCAAATCCTCACCTAACTAATAATCATTTGGTATTTTTGAGCCACCGTAATTTTGCTACTCTATTTTCAGAAAATGTAATTTTTGCGCGAATAAGTTCGGGGATTAAAACTGTTGGTTCACGGTTATTATAGTCAAGATATTAGTACAGCATCCGCCTCGTTAGATGCTATCAGCTATCAGCGCTATTTGACATTAGCTGATGAAGCCCTTGCGTCCTTAAAAGCACACTACATCGCTAAGGAAATTAAGCTTTTAGACCTCGCACTGAAAACCTCCGACCTTGAAGAAATTGAGCCCATTGCTGAACGCTTCTGTGAAAGTTTTGATGATGTTATAATTTTAGGTGTTGGAGGCTCTAGCCTAGGAGGTCGGACAATTTGTGAATTAGCCGCTCCTGCTGGCTCCTCGAGACCCACTCTCCATTTCATGGATAATATTGATTCGAATAGTTTTGATCGCTTATTTCTAAGCGTGACCCCCGCACGAACGGGTTTCATAGTTATTTCAAAATCAGGTGGAACAGCTGAAACCCTAACTCAGTTCCTGTATTGCCTAGATATTTTTCGGCCCCATTTGGACAACACTAAACTAGCGGATCATTTTGTCGTCATTACCGACCCCGGAGACCGCCCGCTTAGGCGTCTCGCTGAGAAGTGGAATCTAGACATAATTGACCATGACCCGGATGTTGGTGGACGTTATTCGGCCCTCTCCATTGTTGGTCTTTTACCAGCACTCATCTCCGGTGTTGATGCTTACCAAGTTCGCGATGGTGCGGCTGTCGTACTTCAACAAATGATGTCTGCCAGTACCGCCAAAGATTGCCCGCCCGCTGTTGGAGCTGTGTTGAATGTGGCCCTTGCCAGAGAAAACAATATTAATTCGACAGTCCTGATGCCATATTTGGATCGGTTAGCTCGTTTCGGAGACTGGTTTAGACAGCTTTGGGCTGAAAGCCTGGGTAAGAATGGTGAAGGCTCAACACCTATATGGGCTTTGGGCGCAGTTGATCAACATAGCCAATTACAACTTTTTTTGCACGGACCGAAAGATAAATTTTTCACCCTCATATTAGCTGATCAGGGAAAAAAAGGACGCTGTATACCTGAAGATCTCACCGATGACCCAGAGTTAAAATTTATTTTTGGCAAATCCATGGGCGATTTAATGGTCGCTGAGCAACAGGCCACAGCCGCGACCTTAATTAAAAACAACTGTCCAACTAGAATTATAAGAATTAAGACGCTAGACGAACAAACCCTCGGCGCCCTGATGATGCATTTTATGCTTGAGACTATTATTGCCGCTGACCTCATGAGGGTGAACGCGTTTGATCAACCCGCCGTTGAGGAAGGCAAAGTTCTAGCCAAAAAATATCTGTCAGGTGAAGCTAACTGATGACAATCCGTTTACTACCTTCGACCACCGTCAATCGGATTGCAGCGGGCGAAGTGGTCGAACGACCTGCATCGGCTATCAAAGAGCTCGTCGAGAATAGCATTGATGCTGGTGCAAAACGCATTGACGTGATTATTCGCGAGGGTGGCAGATCCCTCCTTTCTGTTAGTGATGATGGCAAAGGTATGAGCCCTGAAGAGATGTCTTTGGCAGTAGAGCGTCATGCAACTTCCAAGCTGCCCAACAATGATCTCGAAAACATTCAAACCCTCGGCTTCCGAGGTGAAGCCCTGCCATCCATCGGCTCAGTCAGCCGTATGACAATCACCAGCCGCGTATCCAACACGGATAATGCTTGGATGATTAAAATTGAGGGTGGCGACAAATCAGAGCCGGCTCCAGCAGCGCTTAGCCAGGGAACAACGATAGAGGTTCGTGACCTTTTTTATGCTACACCGGCCCGTCTTAAATTTCTTAAAACGCCCAAGACTGAAAACTCCTACGCCATGGATGCCATTAAACGCCTTGCCATGGCCTATCCAAATATCGCTTTCACGGTCGGCGACGGATCGCGGTCAATGCTAAAACTTTCACATTCGCAAGGTGATTTTCTAAGCGCGCGCCTAGACAGGTTGGATGCCATCATGGGTAATGAATTTGCGTTCAATGCGCTGCCTATCGATGCCGAGAGAGAAGGCTTGCATCTCAGTGGACATATAGGCCTACCAACTCTCAATCGCGGCAATGCAGCGCTGCAGTTTTTATTTGTTAATAATCGTCCAGTAAAAGACAAGCTACTGTTTGGCGCTGTTCGTGGCGCCTACCGGGATTTCTTGGCCCATGACCGCCACCCTCTTTTAGCATTATTTATAGATATTCCCACGGAAAGTATTGACGTTAACGTACACCCAGCCAAAACTGAAGTACGTTTTAGAGATGCTGGGTTAGTGCGAGGATTGATTGTAAGCGCCCTCAGGCATGCCTTAGCTGAAGCGGGGCACCGGGCATCCACAACGGTCAGCAATCAAGCCTTGGGTGCAATGCACCCCCAGCATAGCCCCCTACCTTACCAAGCCTCGTTTCGCAGCAATCAAACCAGCGCGATCTTTCCGTCAGTTAATCAGCAAGGAGCTGCAGGGGATTTCCAAGCACCGATGGAGCACCTGACCGATTTAGATATGGGTCTATCCGTCCGGCACGTCACCGACGGGGATACTGAAGAGATTTCAGAGGACTGGCCGCTCGGCGTTGCTCGGGCACAACTGCATGAAACCTATATAGTCGCCCAAACAAAAAATGGGATCGTAATAGTCGATCAACATGCCGCACATGAACGCTTGGTCTATGAAAACATGAAAAAAGCCTTGGCCGAAGACGGAATTAAACGCCAAGGTCTCCTTATACCCGAAGTTGTCGAAATGGCTGAAGGCGCGGCAGATAGAATAACCCAGCGGGCGGAACAATTGGCCGAGTTGGGGCTGGTTATTGAAGCTTTCGGACCGGGCGCTATCGTTGTCCGAGAAACCCCTGCAATGCTAGGGGAAATTAATATCAAGGGACTAATAAACGATCTCGCCGACGATCTCGCTGAGAGTGACGAAGCTTTGAATTTAAAAGAGCAACTCGCCCATGTCTCAGCCACTATGGCCTGCCACGGCAGTGTCCGCGCTGGCCGCCGCCTCAATGGCGATGAGATGAATGCTCTCTTGCGCCAGATGGAAATTACGCCTCATTCCGGCCAATGTAATCATGGCCGCCCAACATATGTCGAGCTGAAACTCGCCGATATCGAAAAACTGTTTGGACGCCGATAGTGAATTAACTTATCGGCTTTAAAATATAAATTGCCGCTTTACCATATTTACGTTGATCAATCTGCTCAAACCCAGCCGGGCATTTAAAATTTTCTTTAGAACCCACTTCCGCTATGCAAACTGCACTCTTAGCCAGCCATCTATTTTTAACCAGAGAATTTAAAGCCAGTATGACCAAATTCTTTTCATAGGGTGGATCAAGGAAAACCACATCGACAGCCGACAGGCCATAGGGTAGTAGCCCTAACAAGGTAGCATC
>Ga0114994_10001230_pt1 | contig 18314 bp, 11 predicted proteins | sample ArcticOcean_MG_C_9_FD_87043 | JGI IMG/M metagenome (GOLD analysis project Ga0114994, IMG submission 87043) | Marine microbial communities from western Arctic Ocean - ArcticOcean_MG_CB2_152 | ecosystem: Environmental > Aquatic > Marine > Oceanic | place: Arctic Ocean: Canada Basin | collected...
CAACCTTGACGCTAGGGCCTTGCACCGGTCGCAGGCGTGGTGGAACCGCGCGATGCGCTCGCGCTCTTCCGGCTCCGGAACTAACTCCATCAAAAAGCGCCACTCCCGGCCGTTCTCCCCTAGGACGGGCGCCCACGTCGCGACCTCGACGCGCCACCGCGCTCGGCCCGTCCGTCGGCTCGCCGCGCGCCACGCCACCGGTCTCAAACACCGCCGACTGACAAAGCCCTCGTCCCGGCCCACGCGCCACCGCACCCGTCGCTGCCCCGTGCGGGCGACGGCGCCCAGGTCCCCTTCTAGCAGCAAATTCCGCGCGCCGCGCGGCACGGCCGCGAGCTCGGCGCTGTCGAGCGCGGGCGTCTTCCTTACTAATGCCACCGCCGTGCAGACCTCGTAGACATCGTCGTCGTCGCGCGCGTCCTCGAGCGACGCGCTGCTGAGCTGCTGGGCTATGTGTGCGGCCATGCCTTAGTGGTCTTATTTATATATGCTATGCCGACGCGGGACCCGGTCATTTCTGCTGCTTGCGTGAGATGATGATGCCGTCGTTCTTCTGCGACCGTCGTGTGCAGCGATGCGAGTGTGCAGCGATGCGGCGCAGCGAGCCCGATGCATCGATTTTGGCCGAACCGGGCGCGAAACCCGCACGCTTATCCGTAGGATCGTCTACGCGCCGGTACACACTAGAGGCACACACACGCACCCGAGGCGTCGCAGGTGTGGTGCCTCGGGCGGACTCTTCGGCTCGCACGAACCACCGAGTCCTTGACGCCGTCGACGCGGCCCACGAGCGTAGTTCTTGCTTGTGCTTATTACTTGGCCGCGTCCTGGCCCGTGCCGATGCAGACGTCGATGATCGACGTCGTGTCGACGTCCTTCTTCACCAGGAGCGTCTTCCCCCCCTTTTTCGTGAGGGACGCGTCCAAGCGAAGTAGCGTGGACCGCGTGCCCATGGCGTGCTGCGCCGTGCCCGCCTTGGCCCCCTTGTAGCCGATGAAGGCCCACGCGGCGCGGTACTCGATCTTCGCGATGTCCCGCGGGGCGCCCAGCTTGTACAGCTGGTTGTAGAAGCCCTGGCCGAGGGGCCCGCTCGCCTTGATGGCCGTGTCCGCGATGCCTAGTAAAACGGGCGCGCCGTCCGGCATCGCGTCGACTTGTTTCTGGAACTCAAGCGTCGCCTTGTCCCTTTTGTTGTAGAAGTCGATGCGTTTGTGCGATACCAACGCCAGTTTGTCCTTGTCGAACTTTAGTTGAGCGCACCAGATCCCGACGGAGTTCGGCGTCAATTGTAAAGTTTCGACGCCTTTCGCACCGTGGAAGGCCATCCAGCCGCCCCCGCGGTCCGCTTGGCGCCCGTAGCACTCGACGGCGACGTCATGTAACTTTAGTGTGGACGCGGGCGCGGAAGACTTCGCCCGCTTCTTGAGCTCCGCCTTGAACTTCTCATTATGTTCTTCTGTTAAATACGACCGTTCGATGCGAAAGCGGGCGAAGAACTCCAGGTCCTTCGAGCCCATGGGAAACGCGGCGGTGAAGCCCAGGGACTGTAAGTTTTTGGCGATCGGCGCCTCCAGTTTGTTGTACTGCTCGTGGGCAAAAGCAATAAAAGAAATGCGCTCTCCACTAAAAGGCGTCGTCGAGTGCTCCGCGTTGCCGTCGAAGAGCTTCCACTGGTTGTGGCACTCGATGACCCCCTGGTCCGCCGTCCAGAGGTGGCCGCCCGTGTGCTTCCCGAGGCTGATGATGTAGGACGGGCCGATGTTATTGCCGTCGACGTGCTTCTTGGCCTGCGGTATAAAAGCGGTGAGTGTCTCGCGTCGACGGCGTGAGGTGAAGGCGGACGCCGCGCGCCACCGCATAATTATAGTTCACCTGCAGCGAGGAGAACGGGAACTCCGCACCCTTCTTCGTCCGCGGCAGCGTGGCCCGGGACCACCGCACCAGGAACTTGGTCATCTCGGGGTGGTTCAAGGAAATGAGACTGGTGCGGGCCCCCTGACCGAGCGCAAACACCAAACCGGCGCACATGCCCGGCACCGCGCGCCCCGTGTCCGTGACGTTCGGCCGGGCTTGGGTCGGCCACTTCCCGTTCAAGAGCCGCAGCATCGTGACCACTTCGCTTCCAGCAGGCGCCGCGTCCTTCTTGTGCGAGCGCAGCCATTGCGAGGCGTAGCTCTCGACCTTCTTCAGGCCCGCGCGCACGTCCGCCGCGCAGGACGCGTCGGCCGGCGCGTTCGCCTGCGGCGGCGTCTCGGCCTTCTTCGCGCGCTTCGGCTTCGGCGACGCCTGCTTCTTCGCCGGCGCCGCGCGCTTCGGCGCCGGCTTGGGCGACGCCTTCTTTTTCGAAGGCGGCGCCTTGCGCTTGGGCTGGACGCACGTGGCTGCCTCCGTGAGCGTTAGAGTCGTGCGCTCGTCGTCGCACGGCTCACTACAGTGCCACCGGACCGTGCACTCGTCGTCGTCGATGCTTTCGACCGTGCCTTTGTAGACACCGAAGCCGGGGAACTTCTTCTCTACGGTCGAGCCCACCGTGATTTCAGCCATGCTATCTTAACGTGCGGTTTCGCGCGGTAGGCGCCGAGAGACGCGGTCTTCGCTGGCACAGCGCGAGATAAGGCTGGCACGAGTATCCGTGGGGAGTTATATCGTGCCGACAGCAGCTCTGTCGTGCGATTTGCGCAGCTAAACCACTTTGGCGCGGAGAGCGGCAAAACCCGTGCGAGATTTCGCGCGTGTCACTTTTCTAGGCACTTTTCTGCTGCGCGTCCTGAATTGTACGTGGCGCTGGGTTGCTGGGTCCTCTCCGCAAAAACCCGCCATAGCTCGATTTTTGCCCAGCATTCAGTCCCCTCCTTTTGATTTGGCCTATCTCGACCGAACAAGGACTGTGAACCCCAGCGCCGGTCAATAATCCAACGAGGAGCACTGCGACGCAAGGGGCTGCACCCGCTGCGCGCCTCGCGCGCCGCAAGGCCGGCACGCAACCACCCCCCCCGCAGGCCCACCTCGTCCGACAGCAGCCATGGCGGAGTCCTGGTGCGGCCACCTCTGCCGCGTCAAGGCCAACGAGGGCGCGATCGTAAGAAAGGGCAAAGACCAGGACAGCGAACTCGTGGGAGAACTGCCGGCGGGCCTCGAGCTGAGAGTGTGGGAGTCCGGCTTCACCCTGAAAGGCGACGGCACGCGGGTCGGCCGGTCCCGCGTCACGGCGCCCTTGAATGGGTGGTTGAGCGCCAAGTGCGTGGAGGTGCTCCCGCAGGGCGTGCGCGGCGGGCCTGTGCCGCGGTGCGACGACTACGAGGCCTGCTTCGAGCCGGCGGAGCCCGAGCGCACCGCCAAGCAAGAGGGCCCGCCCAAGACCTACGTGCCCGTGTCCATCAAGTGCGTCGTCCTCAACGTGCCGGAAGAAGAGAGAGAAGGCGTCACGAACTTCAAGGTGGGCTGGGCCCACGGCCAGACCACGGTCGTCACGGACAAGGAGTCGCGGGCGAACACGGAGCTCTACCAGTGGACCAAGGGCACGGACGGCGGGCCGCCCGAGCTCCGCGCGCGGCTCTCGTTCCACGGTTTTGCTTCCAGGGCGCTGCCGCCGGGCAAGACCCTCGCCTAGGCCCTCCCCCTCAAATCCTTGTCCGGTCTCCTGCTCGCCGCGACTCGATTTACCTAACGCCATCGGGGAGTAAGGCGATCGGCTAGGATTTACACAAAACAGCTTAGGCCAGCGCCTCCATCACAGCGCCTTCCGCGCTTGGACCACGACCATGGGGTCCCGCTGGCCCACCCAGCCGTCCGGCGACACGTCCGCCACGGTGATGTCCGCGTCGTCGAAGCCCGCGTAGTGGTAGTACGACGCGAGGATGCGCGCGTGCGCGGGCTCCGTGAAGGGCCGCGTCCAGCAGGGCACGACCTTGCTGGGAAAACACCGGTTCGTGAACGCCATCGCCGCGACGCCCCCCGGCTTGAGCACGCGCCGGACCTCCCTGAACACTTCGAGCGGGCTCGTGAGGTAGTCCGCCGAGAGGCTGTTGGTCACGACGTCGAAGCTGTTGTCCGCGTAGGGCAGCGTCGGGTCTTTGTTGAGGTTGCGCACGGTCCACTCCGTTTTTGACGGGTTCGCGAGGAGCTCCAGGGCGTTTAATCCCAGCGCGGCGCACCTTTTGGCCTTGTAGCCTTTGGGGTAGTGCGACGTCCAGGACGAGCACAGGTCTAAGACGTCGCCATTTTCCGGCAGCACGCAGCCGTAGTACGTCGTCAGGGCCTCCCGGCATTCCTCGCCGGCGTGCTGCACGAACTTCGGGATCAAATAGAAGAGCTGGTCGTCGCTCGGGTCCTCCGGCGTGAGGTCCCGGGCGTCGAAGGGCCACTTTTCGGAGTAGGTCACGTCGTCCAGCGCTCTCGACACGGGGGAGCTCTTGGCGTGCGGGATGTCGACGCCGCCGACGACCAGCGCCGCAGACTGTCGCATCGATGCTAGCATGAGGAAGACACGCATTGCTGGCATGTTAATATGGCAGAGCTTGTTTACGCAGGCTTGTGATGATGTATACGCAGGCTTGCGCTTGCCGAGCTGAGAAACCCGTGACTTTAACCCGAACCCAAACCCGCGCGATCAGTGAAGTGCGCGCTAAGTCGGGCAGCCTCTGTCCATAAACCGGGCTGCCTTTGCTCACCTGATGCACCACTAGTGGCTTGCATTAAACTGGGCTGCCTTTGCACGCCTCAGGTGCACCACTAGTGGGTCGCATTGCCAATGCGGTTCAAGACAAAGATGCGGTCGAGGACCATGCCGCACGGGGAGGACGATGGGCTGTTCTACGATGCAGAGGAGGACGCAGCGGCACCGGACCTGCCGCCGCAGCGGTGGGTCTGGGCGACGCGGCTCGGCGTGGCCGCCGCGGTGATTGTAGCGGTCGTGCTGGTCGCAAGCGTCGCGCGGAGGCGTGATGGCGCCGACGAGGCGCCACCGCCTTGGATGACGGCGGCGGCACCCGACGCGTCCGGTCCACACCCGCACGAGTGGGCGCCGCCAAACGCGCGAATCGTACACTACATCGACCTCACACGACCACCAACACCTCATCAGCAGCAGCGGCTGATATCGCGGAACAAGCCGGTCACGGCGTCCGTGCGGGGCAACCTGGGCGAGGCCTCGGTAATCACGAACGGCAAGCGCGACGACTGGTTGAAAGACCGGTGGCAGGCCGCGAAAAACATGCAGGGCGCGCCGATACCGGGGCCCCATTGGCTGCTCGTCGAACTGGAGCAGCGATGTGTTGTCGAGCGCATCGACGTTGAGTTTGAGTCCGCGTACGCGCGAGACTACGTGCTAAAAGGGCGAACACGCGACGGCGGCTGGGTCACGCTCGCCGTCGGCGTGTCGGCCGTCGAGTCGCGGCCCGCGAAGCAGCGCGTCTTGCATCGCCTCGCGTCGCAAGCCATGGCGCCGGTCGACCAGGTCAAGCTGGAGATCGCGCGGCCCGGGACGCAGTGGGGGACGAGTGTGTGGGAGCTGGACGTGTTTGGGACGTGTGCAGGGTAAGTTTATTGGATTATTTTGTGAGAGAGACGCTGACTAGCCCTCGCATCGATGCATTGGAGCCCGGGCTAAACCCGTTTTGCACTGGAATTTTATTCAGCCAATCACGCTCGCAAAAAGCCACTCAACGCGGGGCGTCTATTTCCGCGCACCTCTCCACTCGTCGCTGTTCAAGGAGTCGTCGTTTTACTCGCTTGTAACCATGGCCTATGAAGTCTATTACTGGGGCGCGTGCGAGAAGTTCTACGGACGCGCGCTCTCTGTTCTGCTCATTTTAGAAGAAACCGGCACCAAGTACGTCATCAAGGACCAGGCGCACAAGCCCGAGGGCACCTTCGCGCTCCCGGCGATCAAGACGTCGTCCGGAGTCGTCGTGTCGCAGTCCGCCGCGATCTGCCACGTGCTCGGCCACGAGTTGAACTTAGCGCCGACGGACGCCGCGGCCGACGCCAAAGCCCTGCAAATCTGCTGCGACGCCATCGATTTCATCACGGAAGCTACCAAGCCCGACTTCGCGACCGAACGCAAGCAGAAGTGGCTCACGCACTTCGCTTCCGTGACCTCGGTCGACGCGCCGGTCAATTACGGTGACTTCCTCCTCTTCACGGCCCTCGAGCTGGCCATCTCGGCCTTCACCGCGGCCATCGACGAGAGCGAGTACCCGGCCGGCCTCGGCAAGTGGTGGAACAAAATGCTCGCGACCAAAGCCGTGACCGCCTTGAAGGGCAAAGGGCGCCAGTTGATGCCCGGCGAGGCCAACAAAGCCTGGTAGGTCCCACGTCCTAAGTCTATCCACATCATACAATAGGGCTATTACACGGACCGGGCCACACACACCGCCGCCTCAAAAGAGGCCGGACAGCTTCTTCTTCTCCCCCGGGTCGACCAGTCGCCCCTCGCACCCGTCTTCCGCGGAGAGCCAGAGCTGGTTCGTCGCGTCGAGGTGCAGGTAGCAGCGGTGGTTGAGCGTAAACGAGTTCGGGCCGTAGCGCTCGCGGAACCCCGCAACGCCCTCGTCCTCCAGCCTTTTCCCGTCGCGCCACACGCGTGATGAGTCGTGGCCCCACCCGTCGTAGCCGTCGCGCTCGCCGGCGACCCAGCCGTCCGGGTCCTTGCCGCTCGCCGAGAGCTGGAGCACGAAGTTCATGCCACCCGCGGCGTTGGGTACTTTGTGCACCTCGCGGCCGTGGAAGAACGTGGCGTCGTCGGCGAAGTTGGACTTGTCGTACCCCGGTACTTGACTCATCCGCCGTGCCGAGGCGTCTTGGATGACGACGTTCGGCGCGTCCGGTCCTCTGAGTTTCGCGACGAGCGCGTCCGTCAGCACGAGCTGAAACATCATGCCGCCGCAGAAGTCGAACACCGCCTTCTTCTCGTGCAGGTCCACCAGATATTTCGCCGCGTTGTCGGCGTAGTCGCGGTCGCGGCAGGTCGGGTTCTCCAGCGAATTCGCCTTCGTCATGTCAGCAGTGGTTGCGGCCGCAGCTCTGCGGGAGAGCGCTGTCGCGAGGCCCAGCGTCGGCGCCTGGAAAGCTCGACTGGCGGCACCGAGGAGCGCGACGGAACGGAGCATTTATAAGACGTGAAAATTTAGGCAGCCAGCTCGAGTGCCAGCCAGGTTTGCCAGCTAGTTAAATGCTCAAACTATTGTGCGGGTTTTATTGCGCGGGTTTCGAAGCACAAGGTGCATCTCCCTTGCAAACGACCGACTCTGCGCCGCAACGCTTCCTGAGCACCGCAAGCAACACCAAAAAGCCATAACGAACCATACGGCCGAGACGCTCACGCCGCCGCGGTGATAAAAGCAGACCCGAGCTGACAAGAAGTAGTCCTACAGCCATGGAAGAAACCAAAGCTGCCGACGAGGTCACCCTCAGAGACCTGAAAGAAGTGATCGACGGCCAGACGCACCGCATCGATGCGCTGACCAGTCTCGTGCGCGCCCAGCAGGTCACGATGGACCGCCTGCTGCGCGCCGTTGAGCGGGGCGCCGCGGTGCCGGCGCTGCCGGCGGCGGCGGCGGCCTACGCCGCGAGCCCGCCCCGGGCCTCCGCGCCGCCGCCGAGCTCCCGGACGGGCCCCACGGGCTACGGCGCGGCGCCCGCCCAGTACGTCTCCCGGACGGGCCCGACGGGCTACGGCGGGCAACCGGACCCGCAAGCGGCCGCGCGCGCGAGGGAGCAGGCGCAGCGGCTCGAAGCGGAGCGGCAGCGGGGCGACGCCGCGCGCCGGGCCCACGCCGAGCGCGTGGCCCAGGAGCAGCGCGAGCGGGAAGCGCGGGCGGCGCTGGAGCGGGAGCGGCAGGAGCAGGCGCGGAAGGAGGCCGCGGCCCTGGCCGCGGCCCAGCGCGCGGAGCAGGAGGCCCTGGCCGCGAAGCGCGCGGAAGAGTTAAGGCTCCAAAAGGCGGCCGAGGAGGCGGCGCGGCGAAAGGTCGAGGCTGCGAAGCAGGCGCAGCAGGCCAAGCTCGCGGCGTTGCGCTCGAAGATGCTCGGGGACCTGGTGGGGAGCGACGACGAGGGCGAGGACTCGCTCTTCGGGTCCTCGCCAAAGGCGCCCGTGAGCACGTCGTCGTTCTTCGACTAGCGTAACAGCATTCAAGTATATAGGGTACCACAGTTATGCCTCCTCGAGCCGCGCGACGAGCTCCGCCTTCTTGCCGCCGACTTTGAGCCCCCGCGCCTTCAGGAGCTTCTTCAGCTTGGGGACCGTCATCGTGGCGTAGGACGCCGCGGCGGCGGGCGCCGGAGCGGGCGCCGGCGCGGGCGCCGCGTCGCCGCCGCCGCCGATACCTAAAATAGACAGCAGCTCCGCGTCGTCGTCGTCGTCGCCAAACAAGTCGTCCTTGTCGTCGCCGAGGAACGCCGCGAAGGAGTCGTCGTCGTCGTCCTTGAAGAGCGCGTCCGTGCCGTCGTCCGACAAGAGCGACCGGAGGAGGTCGTCGTCGGACGCGGCTTCGGCCTTGCGCGAGCCTGGCTTCTCCTTCTCGTCCTTCTCGTCCATATCAGCGAATAGGGAGTCGAAAAACGCGTCATCTTCTGCAGACGGCGCTCCTAATAAAGCGTCGTCCGGATCGTCTTTCGCCGTCGTGTACTCGTCCCGATCCAAATCGGCGTCGACCGCGGCGCCACTCCCTAAAGAAGCTTCCCGGTCCGAAGCTAAAGCTTGCGTGTCCCAGCGCGAGCGTAGGGCAGCGCGGCCCGCGCCGTCGTCCACGTCGTACGGCGCCGCCTCCTTGCGTTCAGAACGACGCTGGCGCCGCGAGTCCAAACCGGCATCGGCGGTCGAATAGTCTGGAGGCGCATCCCGATCCTTCCGCCGCGCGTCCCGCTCCGCGGCTTCGCGCGCCGCGTTATCGGCGCGCGCCGCGGCCATCTCTTCGGCCTGGGCCATCTGCGCGACCTCCTCCGGCGTCAATAACCGCACTTGGTCGGGCTCGAAGAACTCGTCGAAGTTCGACGCCCCCGTCAATGTGACTATCAACTGGTCGTTCTTGACCCTTTTTACGAGGCCGCGCTCGCCCGCCAGGGCGCCCTTGATCACCGCGACGACATCCCCCAAGGCATACGTGTCCACGATATTTTCAGTACCAACGTCCTGTCCTTCCAAAGTGATCTTGAGCATGCCCGTGACCTCCCGGTCGGTCAAAGGGACGGGCACGACCGCACCTTTGTAGCCCGCGACGACGTCCCCGATGCCGTTGCGCATGCCCGGGTCGTCCCCCACGAAGTTCGCGACCTTGGGGATGCGCGTCAGCACGTTCCACGAGTCCTGGTCGGGCTTCCACTTCAGAAACATGTAGCCCGGGTAGACGACGCGATCCTTGTGGAAGACCGTCTTGCCGCGCGTGCTCGCGACTTTCTCCGTCGGGACCAAGATCTCCTCGACGCGAGACCGGGAATGGGCGTTCTCGGGGTAGGACAAAATCTCCTTGACGGTCTCGCCGCACCAGATCTCGTTCCCCACGTAGCACTGCAGGATGTACCACTCGCTCTTGTCGCTCGTCTCGATGTCGACGGGCACCGCCGCCAGGCGCGTCCGGCTCTCGGTGGCGTGCCCCGGGCGCGTCCGGCGCGGCGCCGGCGCGCAATCGGCGGCGTGCGGGCAGCGTTTCGCGAGCGGCGGCACGAGTGCGGTGGCCAGGGATGCGCACGCGGCCAGTGCGGCGGCGCACACGGCAGCCGGGTGCCGTGCGCGCATAATTGCTCACTTCAGTGATTTGGCTATTGATGGCTCTAGGCTGCGAATGCTCGCTCCAAAGTAGCTATACGTGTGGTTGCAGCGGTGCGCTAGGCGACGAGCACCGACCCGCAAGCGTGGAAACACTCGAGAGCGTACACAGCACAGCTGAGCGATGCAGCGCTGCAATTTCGACGTGCGGGTTTTATTTCAGCCCTCGTAATTTCGCCGTTTATACAGAAGTTTAGGGCACAGAACAACTTTCAACGCCTTGTGTGGTCGCACACCTGCTACCCGATGCCACGAGCAAAGCATGGCTCGCCGCCGTGCAGCACCATGCTCCTCCTCACTTTGCTCACTGGGCAGGCGCTGCAAGCAACGCGTTGCATCCGCGCGCCGCACCGCGTCGTCAGCAAGTCGAGCACGAGCGACGCGACGGAGCGCGAGAGCTACCTGCAGTACAACGCCAACTCGTGGCGCGGCGTGTGTCGCTCCGTCGTCGTTGACGCCACTAGACGAAGAGTAGACTACGATGTGGAATTGGATGGCAAGCGGTACACCGCGGACGTCACGCGGCAGAAGAACGGTAATCTAGACGAGACCTTCCGCTGGGACGACGCCGACGAAGTTATAAAAACGACCCTGCCCGCGGCGGCCGTCGTCTGCGACTTCGACGGCAGCTACTCGTGCGACCGGGCCTCGTCTTTGGTTGCCGGCGCGGCGCCGTCCGTGACGATAGAGACGGGTTTGGCCGTTTCCGATGACGCGCGAATACGCCTCGTGGCCATGTACGACGGCGCCAGTGGTCTACTGAAGCGCATCGCGTGCCTGGACGAGCGCCGCGTGGGAGCGAAGGAGACCGCCGGCGGCGCCGCGCTGGCGGCGGAGATCGACGACGTCTTCGCCGTCGCCGGCGAGTGGGCGGGCGACGCGACGGTCCGACGGCCGGACAACACCGCGTGCCGCGTGTTGAAGCAGGACTTCACGCTGCGGTGCGACGGCGAGCGGTTCTATAGGGGACTGGAGCTGCGGACGCCCGGCGACTTATTCGACACGAAACTGGAGCGGACGCTGCTGGAGTCCTACGGCGCGGTGAGCGAGCCGGGCGCCGCGTACGATTCGGTGGTGTTCCGGGAGGACAGCGCCGTGCTGTGCATCCTGCCGGGGTGTTATGCTTTGTGTCCCTTTGAACTGAACGAGACAAAAGCGTTCTTCGTCGAGGCCGGCTGCTTCGTCGATGAAGATGATAGAGCGGGCCAACTCCCCATCTCCGTGCGTTCCGTGATCATGATAGAGGGCGACCCGGGCACCTCGTCGCGGTTCCTCGCGCGGAGCGTGCGCCTCTACGCGCCAAAACGGGAGCTGAAGAGCGTGACGGCGTCCTACCACCAGCTCGTGGATGGGGCGTAGCCCGCTCGCGTAAAGTAGACTTTGTATTTAGTGTACACTAGGAGGGGCTCGGGGCCGCCGCGGCTGCGCATCATACTATGCGCGCGCAAGCTCCAGCCGGGTCCTTGCCAGACGCCGTCGACGCGTAGCCAGCGCCCAACGCGTCGCCACCTAGCAATATACTCGAATCTCTTAGAGACGCGAGGGGGGATATGGGGAGTGGTATCTAATAGCCGCCGGCCTTGGCGGGCGTCGCGGCGATGTGCGCCTCGTCCTTGAGCAGGACCTTGGTGTCGGCCTTGTTCTTCAGGTCCTGGACGTGCGCCTTGAAGAAGCGTAGACTACGCTTGCAGTCCTCGACCGTGGCGAAGCTCACGTCCACGGTGCGGTCCGCGAAGATGAAGGAGAACGCGAGCTTGCAGTGCCGCGCCGCTAAGGATTTCCGCAACGTGTCCGTCCCGCACACGAGGCGGTCGCGGGCCTCGGGGTCCACGTCGTGCCCAGCCCGCAGCTCCAGGCACTTCTCGAGGTAGAAGCGCTCGCGCGTCGAGGCCGGTTTGCCACTACGCATCTGCCAGTATAACGCCGTGGAGTCCGGCGTCAGCTTCAGGCGCCGCTCCTGCGCCTTGCCCTTGCGATTGTGCTTGACGACCTCCAGTCCTCGTCCTTGGCAGTCGCTGACGAAGCGGGCCAGTTCGGCTCTTGTAATAGTCACCTTGGCCGTGGGCCGCTTCTGCTCCAACAGCTTACTTCGCATGCCCGGGGTCATGGAGTCCGAATGCCGTAGTAACTTCCGGCGAAAGCGCGCGTAGGCCTCGTTGGCCTCGCCCGCGCCCGCCAGGGCGGCGGCGTCGGACATGTGCCGGCCCATGGCGTCCTGTGCTCTTGTGGCCTCCCGCCGCGCATCTTCTACCACTTTAGCGAGGACCTGCTCCCGCTGGCGCGCGTGCTGCGCCTCCTGCCGCGCTATTTCCACGTCCAGCGCCAAGAGCCGCGCCTTCTCCCGCAATTCCGTGTTCTCGGCGCGGATCTCCTCCAGCGCGGACGAGGCCTCGCCCGCGAGCTCGCGCATGGCGTTCGCCTCGCTCCGGACCTGCTCGGCCTCGGCGCCGCTGATGGAGCCGCCACTGGCATTGCGCGGCACGCCCATCGACGCGGCCCGCGCGACGCTCGAGCCCCGTTGCCGCGGCGGGGAGTTGCCCCCGGTCTTCTCTAAGGCGATCCGGTTCAGGCGCTGGGTGATGCTATCCAGGTTCTCGCCCCGCGCTCGGAGGTCCCTTACTAAAATGCACCGCCGCCGCGCGACCTCGGGCCGCCCGATCTTCGTCTGGATGGTCAGCGCGGCTTTTCGTGCCTCCTGCAAGTACCCCACTAGTCTTACGTCCACGCCGCGCCATCTAGCTTGGAAGCACGAGAGGGCTGTGACGAGTCTCCGGCGCTTCGCCGCGCGCCGTCGCGCTAATTTAACCCGCAACGCGCAGGCCACGATCAGAATGCCGCGGAGCACCTTCCGGTACGATTTCTTGCCCAGGTACCCGCGCCCGTGGGCTTGCAATCTCGCCGCAAGATCAAAGCAGACGAGGGCCCGGACGCGCTCGATGTCGTCCAAAGCGCCGTCCCGCAGAAAGACCTTGGTCTTGCCGACGAAGACCCGCCCCGGTTTTAAAGGTGGGTGCTTCGCCAGGGCGCCTTTTCGCGCGCCCTTCTCTAGACATCTCAGGATGTGTTCGCAGGCGCTGCGCCAAGGGAGTGCGGCCGCAACCACTGCTCTGTCTAACACTAAATCCTCGTCGTTCTGCTCTAAGTCTTGCGCGGTCGGCGCGTCCACATCATCGGTCACGGCTAGCCCATCTAGTGAAGCGTCGAAGTCGCCCATGCCCGCCGCGTCCGCCGCGGCTCTACAGGTAGATAACGTTTTCGACCGCCCGTCGCCCGGTAGACAAACCGCAAAGCGCTCCACGAACGCTCTCAAAGGATTGCGGTCCGGGTACCCGGCCCTCGCGACGCGCAAAGCAGATAAAACACCGCAGCACCGCAGTTGCTCCACGACCGCGACCCGATCAAATGAACCAGCCTGCCCCATGGGCAAGGCGTTGTCGTTCGGTCTAATGCATCGGACATAGCGACACTTCGTGGCGGCGATCTGGCCCATCAGGTCCTTCAGTTGGTTTCTGAACTTCGAAGCGACGGTTTCCGCGGCGTTGACCTGCGAACCTCTTCTAAGGGCCCGCTGCCCGGACTGCCTCCTATGCTTCCGCTGGGCCGCTAATTGCCGCGCCTCCGCGGCGCCAAACACGGCGACGCTCATCCCGGCGCCCGCGGGGGTGGTCATGGCCTCGACAAGCTTGGCCGGTAACACGTCTCTGTTCCTTTCAACCCACGACGCGGTGGCCGTGCACCGGTACAAGACATCGCCCGCGTAGTGGTTGATCTTGAACGGTAGGGCTTCGCCGCTATCCGTCATGCGGATCTTCGGGGTGGATAGGATCTCGTTCTCCTTGTACGTCCGTAGCAACTTCCCGACGAAGTTCGCGTCCGCGCCGGAACCGCCGCGGATGCATTCCTCGTTGAGGATGTCCACCAGACCCCCGCGCGCTTCTATGAGCCGTAGCACCTGGGCGTTGTCTTGATAGTCGACGCGCGTCCACGGCACGCCTTCTGCTAACAGTTCCCGCTGGGCTCGGGCTAAAACATCCGCGACAAAGCGCTGCTGCAACCTTTCGTTGGCGAAGTTGATCAGTAATTGCTCGAAACCGTTCGTACTTCCGGCGGCTCCATAAAACTCGAACCCAAATAAATCCAGCATGCCGATCACTACCGAGTCCGCCACGCGGTCTTTCCTTCGAGTGGTCGCGTTCGATAATTCCACGACGCGATCGAAGAGTCGGGAATACAACTCTTTAGCTAGAGCGTCGCGGGCGTCCATGGCTTGGTCTGCACTTAGGGAAGTGGTCGAGGTCCCTACGGTCCTCCGCAGGAACCCTTCTTCTAGTAACGCACGGTCGCAGCCCAGGGCATTCGCCGCCTGGGTCAAATCGTTGGCGTTACTTACTTTGCAGCCGTGGTCTTCCGTGCGCGCGTAGACCGTGTCGAAGGACACTTCGCCCAAGGATAAAACGGCGTCCACGCAGTGGAGTAAAGCTTCCCGCGCTTCGCCATCCAACTGGCACACGGTTTCCAAACTCTCGATCATCTTGGGGTAGGACTGCCGGTCGTCGAACCCGCGCGCCTTCGTGGCGGACGCGTCGGCGCTCCGACAGGGGTGCTCCGGCAGGTACTTAGGTCTCCGCCGTCGCCGTTGCTCCAACAGTTCGTAGAAGACGTGGAAGGCCCGCTCGCCCTTGGCTCGTTCGACAACTCGTGTTTTTTCTAACAGCGCCGTCTCGCACCACGAGCTCTCCAGGGCCATCGTTCTGGCGTCGAACTCAATTCTCAGGAACTTGGCGAAACGACTGGAGTTGCCGTTCCGTAATGTCGCAGCGTTGCCGAAGGACTCGAGGAGCGGCCCCGCCCGCAGCACTTGCGTGATGATCTGCGACGTCGCGCCGCCGTGCCGCGCGACGTCGGCCAAGTGGACCAGCATGATCTTCACCGTTTCCGTTTTGCCAGAACCGGACTCGCCACTCACCAGAATGGACTGGTCGTCGCCCCGAGCCGCGCCCCTCGCCGCGGCACCACTTACAGAGTAGCAGTGCGCCGCCCTGCGTCCTTCCGCGGAATTGGGCGGCGCCGAGTGCAGCGCTCTCAATTCAGGAGTGTACAGCTTCAGCCACTTGAAGGGGTTGACCGCAACCACCACATCGCCGGCCGCCGTGTACGGCTTGGCCACGTGGGCCCGTTCCTGGATCGTGTCCAGGATGGATGCTTCGTGCACGTGGGCCAAATCGCACAAGTCGTCGCAGTTGGCCATGTCCAGGCCTTCTTGCTGGTACATCTCCTCGCTCGGCAGCGTCACGTTTCGCGGCCGGCCCTGGATCACCGCATCTACACTTAGACCGGGCGTATAAATTTCAGGAGGCCGCGGCAGCGTGGCCTTGAGCCACACCGCGTCGCCGACGTCGTCCTCCACATAGAGCTTCATGCTGGGATTGGCTTCTAGGCTTCCTTGCCGCGCTCGCGCTGCTGCGTCGCTGGGCAGCCTCGACGCGTTGTCGTTTAAAGGGTGTCGGGGCCGGTGGCTGCCCGGGCCCGCGTGCAGTGGTCTACGCGGTGCTTGGCGCGGCGACGGCGGCGCCTCTGCGGGAAAATCGAAGATAGCGGGTGGCGCGGCGCTGGGGACACGTGGCCTAGGCGTCTCTACGCTTGCGCCTAGGAATCATGGCTCCCATGCGCCTGTAGGCCAAAACCCGTAAGCTGAAAACCCGTGCTCGACTAAGCTGCAGGCTTTTTCATTTGTGCCGGCGCTACTCTAAGCTGATATTACGTGCGCACAGTTGATATTACGCTCAGAAATTGTCGGTCTCAACGCTGCAAGTTGCAGCAACGCCCTCGTCGCTGCGTGCTGCCTGCACTGCACGTCCTAGCCCAGAGCGTTTCACGCCATACGGATGGGCTCAAAAAAGCTGATCGCGAAGCTAACCACCAAGCTGGGCCGCGCGCCCACGGCCGACGAAGTAGCAAAGGCTCAGGCAAAGAAGGAGAAGAAGCGCGCCGCCAAGCGTGGTGCCGACGCCACGCCGCCGCTCAGCAAAACAGTGGTGGCGGACGCATGCAGCAAGCCGGCAGCACCGCCACAGCAGCCACCCGCACCGCCGCAACAGCAGTCCAAGAAGCGCCCCAAGAAGCAATTACCCACAACGGAGCGCGACGACCTCGCGACGCTCTACTGTTTACAGGGCACGGCGCGCTGCGCCCTGGGCGGCTGCGTCGTCTGCGCGCACCGGCTCTGCCAGCACGGGGCGCCACAGCGGCCGCTCCCCGCGGCGCAGCGGCCCGAGAGCTGTCTGCGAGTCGTCGGTAATTGCCCAGGCGACGATTTACACAGATTGTACGGCGGCCTGTGCGTCCTGACCGTGGGCGACGGGGACCTCTCCTTCTCGGTGGCCCTAGGCGAGCGCGGCCGCTGCGCGAGCCTGACCGCGACGACGCTCGAGCCGGACCTGGAGACCCTGCAGCGCGAGTACCAGGGTTTGGATATACGAAGCCACGCGGCGCGCGTCGCGGACGTCCGGTACGGCGTCGACGCGCGCGTGTTGGCGTTTTCTGAAAAGTACGACCGCATCGTCTTCAACTTCCCCTGCATGCCCGTGGCCCGGGGCAGGGACGGCAATTCCGAGGGCTCGGGCGTCGCGGACGCCGCGGCGCTCGAGGAGAACAAGGCACTCGTGCGCGCTTTCGTGGACGCCGCGACGCCCTTGCTCGCGCCGGGCGGCGAGCTCCACGTGACGCACAAGACGAAGGCGCCCTTCTCGTGGTGGGGCCTTCCCGGGCTCGTCGCCCACGCGGCGCTCGCGTACCGCGGCGCGCTGGTCTTCGACCGCGCGGCCTACTACCCCTACGCGAACCGCAAGGCGCGCGACCGCAAGTCCTTCGCGGCGCTGGACGCGGTCGTGTACGTGTACGCGCGGGCCGGGGACGGCGCGCCGGCGACGCTGCCGCCGTTGGTCGCTTCGGGCGCGCCGACGCCGTTCTTCGAGGGCGTGTTGGCGCCGTTGGGCGACGTCGTGGCGCCGCGGCGCGTGTGCCGCGCGGTGCGCCTCGACGCGGAGCTGCTCGCGCGCGTCCGCGAGGCGGCGGCGACAGGGGTTTCTTCCCGGAAGAAGCGGCGGCGGTGACCTGTGTTGTGTAACTATTGTGGTCTTGAGACTGACTATCTCCCCCGTGACGACTCGCATTTGAGCGCTGGATTTGACTGGCATTTGCGAAAACCCGTGCAAACCGGGAGACGATTTTTCAAATCTGGCGCTGCCACGCTCGTCACCTGCGCCGATTCACAGCGTGCCACAGCTCGTGCGATCGCTGCTTGCACCTATCTTTCACGCACGCCAGCTGCAGCGCCCCGCCGCGCCGTTCCTTGCCGCCAGCGCGCCAAACACAAAAATGGGTATCAAGGGCTTGATGCCCCTCATCCAGGAGTTCGCGCCGGGCGCTGTTAGAGAACTGCAGGGCCCCGAGTCCTACACGGGTAGAATCGTAGCTATTGACGCCAGCATGTCCCTGTACCAGTTCCTCATCGCGATCCGGGGCCACGGCGCCGGGGGCCACGGCCCGGCCACGGTGCTCACAAATTCTGAAGGCGAGCAGACGTCGCACATCCAGGGCATGTTCAACCGGACAATCAAACTTTTAGAGTCCGGCGTCAAGCCTGTGTACGTCTTTGACGGCCGACCGCCCGAGGCCAAGGACGGGGAATTGGCCAAGCGCCAAGCTAAAAGAAAGGAGGCCGAGGCCAAGCTGAAGGAAGCCACGGCCGCGGGCGACAACGACGCCATCACCAAGTACTCGGGCATGCTCACCAAGGTGTCTCGGAAGGACTGCGAGGACGTCAAAGGCCTGTTGCGGATGATGGGGGTCCCCGTGGTCGAGGCGCCGTGCGAGGCGGAAGCGCAGTGCGGCGAGCTCGTGAAGCACGGCAAGGCCCACGCCGTGGGGACGGAGGACATGGACGCCCTCACGTTCGGGGCCACGCGCCAGCTGCGGAACCTGACCTTTTCCAAAAAGGGCAAGGACTCGGACAAGAAGATCCTGGAGATCACCCATGCGAGAGTGCTGGAGGGCCTGGGCCTCTCGAACGCCCAGTTCGTGGACTTTTGCATTCTGTGCGGGTGCGACTATAGCGGGACCATTCGGGGCGTCGGGCCCAAAACGGCTTTGAAGCTCGTCAAGGAGCACGGGTCCATTGAACGGATCCTGGCGACCTTGCCGGCGAAGAAGCGGGCGGACGTGCCGGCGAACTGGCTGCCCCCGGATCAGCGCGTGGCCGGCCAGGGCGTAGCGCCGCCCAAAAAAGTGAAGAAGCCCGAGGTGGCCCAGTCCAAGAAGCCCTCGCCGCTGAAGGGGGCGCCGGCCGCGGCGGAGCCGGCCGCGGCGGAGCCGGCGTTCAGCGCGGCGTCGGAGCCGGCGTTTAGCGCGGCGTCGGAGCCCGTCTTCGCGTCGACGTCGGAACCGGCGTTCGCGGCCGCGTCGGAACCGGCGTTCGCGGCCGCGTCGGAACCGGCGTTCGCTCCCGCTTCCGAACCGGCGTTCTCCGCCGCCTCCGATCCGGCGCCGGCCG
>Ga0114994_10001233_pt1 | contig 18284 bp, 9 predicted proteins | sample ArcticOcean_MG_C_9_FD_87043 | JGI IMG/M metagenome (GOLD analysis project Ga0114994, IMG submission 87043) | Marine microbial communities from western Arctic Ocean - ArcticOcean_MG_CB2_152 | ecosystem: Environmental > Aquatic > Marine > Oceanic | place: Arctic Ocean: Canada Basin | collected...
ATTTTAGTTTGCCTGAGCCTTATGAATATGCTGTTGGAATGGTCTTTCTTCCTAAAAAAAACAACCAACTTAACTACTGTATTGATGTATTTGAAAAAGAAATCAAAAATCAAGGTCTTGCAGTTTTAGGTTGGAGAGAAGTTCCTATTAACTCAACAGTTGTTGGAAGCATTGCCGCAAAAACACAACCAACTATCAAACAAGTTTTTATAGGGAAGAATAATCAAAAATTGTCAGATACTGAATTTAATACGAAATTATTTGTAGCTAGAAAAATAGCAGAAAACACTATATATAATATAGATTTTTCTCAAAAAAACTACTTTTATTTCACCAGTCTTCACAACAGAACATTAATCTATAAAGGATTACTTATACCTGAGGATATTGATAAATTCTTTTTAGATCTATCAAATCCTGAACTAGTTACTAGACTAGCTTTAGTCCATCAAAGATTTTCTACTAACACTTTTCCGACCTGGGATTTAGCACAGCCATTTAGATACATGTGTCATAATGGAGAAATAAACACCCTTAAAGGAAATTATAGCAGAATGAATGCGAGAGAAGAGCTCCTTAAAAATGAATTTATAGGTGATGATATAAAAAAAATATTTCCAATTATTTTAAAGGGAAAATCTGATTCAGCCTGCATGGATATGGTCGTCGAACTGTTACTAACAACTGGAAGAAGCTTGCCTGAAGTAATGATGATGATGGTTCCTGAAGCTTGGGAAAAGCACAAGTCTATGTCTGACCAAAAGAAAGCTTTTTATGAGTTTAATTCTTGTATCATGGAACCTTGGGATGGTCCAGCTTCAATTCCTTTTACAGATGGGAAATATATCGGAGCTCTTTTGGATAGAAATGGATTAAGACCTTCTAGATATAGTGTAACCAAAGATGGTTACGTTATCATGTCGTCAGAAACTGGAGTTGTTGATATTGAACCTAACAACATTGAAAAACACGGAAGATTAGAGCCTGGTAAAATGTTTTTGGTTGACATGAATGAAGGTAGAATCATTGAAGACGAAGAAATTAAGAATGAAATAGTTTCAAAATATCCCTACAGAAAATGGTTAGACAAAAATATTCTTCCATTAAAACTAGTCCCATATACGGGAAACAAAACTCCTAAAGAGAAGTTGAGCTTTGAAACTAGACTTAGAATGTTTGGATATACTGAAGAAGATCTAAAAACTATCATTTTACCAATGTGTGTTTCAGGTAAAGAAGCTATAGGATCTATGGGAACAGATACTCCACTTGCTGTTTTATCTAAAAAACCACAATTACTATTTAATTATTTTAAACAATTATTCGCTCAAGTCACTAACCCTCCTTTAGATGGCATAAGGGAAGAAATAGTTACCGATACAAGTTTAGGACTTGGAAGTGATTATAATCTTTATGATATAATTCCTGATCATTCAAAAAAGTTAAAAATTGCAAATCCTATAATTTCTAATGAAGATTTAGATAAAATAAAATTTATTAAAAGCTCAAATTTCAAAAGCTCATCAGTCAATGCTTTATATGAGTTGAAAAAAGGGCATAACGGCATAGAGGAAGCTCTTCAAAAAATGGTAAACGAAGTCATTAGCCATGTTAATATAGGAAGTAATATTATAATCATAAGTGATAGAGGAGTTAATGAAAAAATGGCTGCAATTCCTATCTTGTTAGCTTGCTCAACTATTCATCACTTTTTAATAAAGTTAAAAAAAAGATCAAAGTTTGGAATTGTAATAGAATCTTCTGAACCTAGAGAACCTCATCATTTTTCAATGTTATTTGGGTACGGAGCAAGTGCTATTAATCCTTACTTAGTTAATGAGATTATTGAGCATCATCATAGTCAAGGGTTTTTCAAAAATCAATCTTTAAAGTTATCAATCCAAAAATATAATAAAGCTATCGCCAAAGGAATTCTCAAAGTGATGAATAAAATTGGTATTTCAACTCTACACTCTTACAGAGGATCGCAAATATTTGAGGCACTTGGATTAAGGGAGAATTTTACTAAAAAATATTTTAGTAACACCCCAAGTAGAATTCAAGGTGTTGGTCTATATGCTATAGAAAAAGAATTGTCAATTCGACATAAAAAAGCTTTTGAAAAACAAAATGTATTCACAAGCCTTGAAATTGGAGGGAATTATAGATGGCGAAGAAATGGTGAAGCTCACATGCTAAACCCTTCAACCATATCCAAACTACAACAATCAGTTAGAGAAAATAAATATGAAACATATCAAATTTATTCTGATTTAATAAATAAACAAAATGAACAACTAATGACCTTAAGGGGGATGTTCAAATTTGTTGATCTAGATCCAATACCAATTGAAGAAGTAGAATCATGGTCTGAAATTGTGAAAAGATTTAAAACAGGCGCTATGTCTTATGGATCTATTAGTAAAGAGGCTCACGAGAACCTAGCAATTGCAATGAATAGAATTGGAGGTAAAAGCAATTCAGGTGAAGGTGGTGAAGACCCTGCCAGATTTAAAAAAGAAGCTAATGGTGATTGGAAAAATAGTGCAATCAAGCAAGTAGCATCAGGAAGATTTGGAGTTAGTTCTCATTACCTTTCTAATGCAAAAGAAATTCAAATTAAAATGGCACAAGGTGCTAAACCTGGTGAAGGGGGACAATTACCTGGAGCTAAGGTTAATCCTATGATTGCAAAAGTAAGAAATTCCACTCCTTTCGTTGGTCTAATTTCCCCTCCTCCTCATCATGACATTTATTCAATTGAAGACTTGTCTCAGTTAATATATGACTTAAAAAATGCGAATAGAGACGCTAGAATTAATGTTAAACTAGTTTCTGAGGTTGGAGTTGGTACAATTGCAGCTGGAGTGGCTAAAGCTAAAGCAGATGTAATATTAATTTCTGGTTTTGATGGTGGAACCGGAGCATCACCTCTAACATCATTAAAACACGCTGGGCTCCCATGGGAACTTGGTCTTGCAGAAGCTCAACAAACTTTAGTCATGAATGATTTAAGGGGAAGAGTAGTTTTAGAATGTGATGGCCAATTAAAAACTGGAAGAGATGTTGCAATAGCCTGCCTTTTAGGGGCTGAAGAATTTGGATTCTCAACCGCTCCACTAGTTGCATCAGGTTGTATTATGATGAGAGCTTGCCATTTAAACACCTGTCCTGTTGGAATAGCAACTCAAGACCCTGAATTAAGGAAAAATTTTAAAGGAAAACCAGAACATGTAATTAATTTTATGCATTTTGTAGCTGAAGAATTGAGAACAATAATGGCTGAACTTGGCTTTAGAACAATGAATGAAATGATAGGTCAAAGTCAAAAAATTAATATGAATGAAACTTTAGAACACTATAAGACCAAACATATTGATTTATCAAATATTTTATACAAGCCTAGCATAGATAAAAATGTTTCAGTAAAAAACAACTCACGGCAAGATCATAAGTTAGAAAATGTCTTAGATTTTAAGATCCTTAATGATTCTAAAGAAGCTATTAAAAATAATACTTCAATAAATTTATCCTATAAAATAAAAAATACAGACAGAACTGTTGGGGCTATCCTAAGTAATGAAATATCAAAAATTTACGGGATAAAGGGACTTGAAGAAAATTCAATTAATATAAGTTTTCAAGGAGTTGCTGGACAAAGTTTTGGAGCCTTTAGCGTCAAGGGATTAACATTAGCAGTGACTGGAAATACTAATGACTATTTCGGAAAAGGTCTTTCTGGAGCTAAAATAATTGTAAAAATCCCGTCGGAATCAACTTTCAAATCGAATAAAAATGTAATCACAGGTAATGTTGCACTTTACGGAGCTACTTCAGGTAAAGCTTACATCAACGGAATGGCTGGAGAAAGATTTTGTGTAAGAAACTCTGGTGCTACTGCAGTGGTTGAGGGAATTGGGGATCATGGCTGCGAATATATGACAGGAGGAATTGCTCTTATTCTAGGTGATATTGGAAGAAATTTCGCTGCAGGAATGAGTGGAGGTATTGCCTATATTTATAAAGAAGGAGGTGATTTTGATGAAAGAAATTTTAATATGGAAATGATCGAATTTGAAGAACCAAATTCTCAAGATTTAGATTTAATTAAAAAATTAATTGAAGATCATTTCACTTATACTTCAAGTGAATTAGCAAAGGATTTAATCTCAAATTGGGATATAGAATCAAAACAATTTATTAAAATAATGCCAACAGAATATAAATTAGCTTTAGAAAAAATGGCAAAAGAATTAGAAATAATTAATTAACTGACATGGGTAAATTAAAAGGATTTATAGAGTACGAAAGAGCTGAAGAAGGTTACATCCCAGTCAAAAAAAGAGTAAAAAATTATAAAGAATTTACTATCAAGCCGTCTGAAAAAAAACTTCAAAAGCAAAGTGGAAGATGTATGGACTGTGGTGTTCCTTTTTGTCATAGTGGTTGCCCATTAGGAAACTTAATTCCGGATTTCAATGATGCTGTTTATAATAACCAATGGGAAAAAGCATTAAATATATTACATTCTACTAATAATTTTCCTGAATTTACAGGAAGACTTTGTCCAGCTCCCTGTGAAGCGGCATGCGTATTAGGAATAATTAATCCTCCCGTTTCAATTGAACTGATTGAAAAGTATATTGTTGAAAGAGGGTTTAAAGAAGGTTGGATTAAAGCTAATCCACCATTAAAAAGGACTGGAAAAAAAATCGCAGTTATTGGATCAGGTCCTGCTGGACTAGCAGCAGCCCAGCAATTAAATAAAGCAGGGCACTCTATTGATGTGTTTGAAAGAGATTCAAAAATAGGAGGACTTTTAAGATACGGGATACCTGACTTTAAGTTGGAGAAGAATATAATCGATAGAAGGCTAGAACTTCTTATTAACGAAGGAATAAATTTCTTAACTAACACTGAAGTTGGCAAAAATTATCCGATTGAAAGTTTGAAAAAATACGATGCTATTGTATTGTGCGGCGGCGCAACTATAAGAAGGTCACTTCCTATAAAAGGAACGGAACTAAATGGAGTAAAGCAAGCAATGGATTTTTTAAAACTGCAAAATAAAGTGGTTGATGGAATAGGCAAAACTCATAAAGAGTTTAATGCTAAAGGGAAAAATGTGATCGTGATTGGAGGTGGTGACACTGGGTCTGACTGTGTTGGAACATCTAATAGGCAAGAAGCTGAATCTGTTACAAATTTTGAAATTATGCCAAAGCCATCTTCTAATAGATCAGAAGACAATCCATGGCCATATTGGCCTTTTAAATTAAAAACCTCGAGCTCTCATGAAGAAGGAATTCATAGGGAATGGAGTATTTTATCTAAAGAGTTTATTGGAGATGGCAAAGGAAATGTTAAAGCTCTGAAAACAGTAGAAGTAGAATGGGTTAAAAAAGAAGGTGAAAAACCTCAGTTAAAAGAAGTAAATGGGTCAGAAAAATTATGGCCATGTGATCTAGCTTTGTTAGCCTTAGGCTTTACAGGTCACGAACCAGATCTAATTGACCAATTGAGCATCAAAACTGATGACAGAAATCAATTATTATGCAATAACTATCAGACAAATATTCTAAATATTTTTTCTGCAGGCGATATGAGAAGAGGGCAATCTTTAATTGTTTGGGCAATTTCTGAGGGGAGAGAGGCAGCAGCTCAAGTTGATAAATTTTTAATGGGCTACTCTAATCTTGAAACAAAAGAAAAAGGAGATCTTCCTTCTGTTAATTAAAGAAATTCCAAATTAAACCAAATCTTATTGAAAAATCTCTGTAGGGATAAGAAGGGGAAGAATAAAAATTATTTCCTGTTAAGCTTGAATTAAAATGTTCTGCTTTTAAAAACAACCTAGTTTGTTTTATTTTTGCATTTACAAAGAAATCAATTATTGGAAATCCTCCTATTTTATTTTTATTCTGAACATGAAATGAACTAATAAGAGGGTTGTATTCATTAGAATAAAATTTTGAAAAATATTTAAAACTTAATCCAGTTTGAAAAAACATTGCTCCTTTTAAAATAGTATTAGAATAGTAAATAGTATTTCTGGTCAGAAATTCAGGCAAATTCAGGAAATCCGAATTTTGCTTAACCTTTTGAAACACTAGAGAATTATCTAAACTAAACTTCCCCAATTTAAATTCTTTTTGCCACTTAACTTTTAAGTATTCTATTCTAGAGTCAATTTGGCTTACTTTAGGAACTAAAGTTTTTTCATTATCTGAAAATCCATTATCATTTGCTAAAGAAAAATAAGTAAAGTTATTTATCATTCTAAAATCAATTTTTAAATCTCCTACTGATTTTGAATTAACACTTAAAAAAAGATTTTTAATTTCAGTTTTTTTTAAGTCATTATTCCAGTCTAAATCGACATAACTACTTTTATGTAATTCATAATAAAAACCAGGGTGATTATAAGAGATATTGCCTCCAAATCGATAATTAACGTCTTTATTATTAATTGATGTAATACTTAAGTCTATTAAATTTCCTAATCTTTCACCAAAAAGATTCTTGGTCATTTTTCCACTTAGATAATGATTAAAAATATTTTTATATACTTTAAATGAAATTGCATTTTCATTTTCATCAAAACCTTTAAAATCATCTGATAAAGAGTTCGATTTATAATTATAATTATAATTAGTATAAATCACTTCAATTTTTCCCAAAAAATCTGATTTTAAAAAAGTATAGAACTCATTTAAGGTCGTTCTGAGTTCTGACTTGTCATTTACAAGGTTGAGTCCTGGACTCAATTCACCAAAATATTCACTAGAAGCGCTTTGGTAAAAAGAATTATTTAAGGTTTCATATTCAAACCTATGACCAAGTGACAACTCATTTTTTTTTAAGGAATCATTCTTTTTAGAAAAAGAAAATTGATGATCAAAATAATATCTTTTACTAGAAAAATTATTTATTGCATTTTCAAACTTTACAGAAAGTTTAGCCCTTTCTTTAAATAACTGATCTTCAGATTCGAAATTAATTATTGAAGAGTCAGTTAAACCACCATTTTCTTTGTTTTCATAATTTTGATTAACAATGTGTAGCTTAAAATTATATTTATTGTCACTTGAGCTAAAGTTAGTTGTAAATCTAAAAACCTTAGATCCAGTTAAAATATTTTGATAATTACCTAAAGATCGCAAACCCTTAAAAGCAATTGAAAAATTTAACTTCTCAGAAACGTTAGAAGAAAAAAGAGCATCCGTAAACTGACCTTGTTCCATTACTGTTTTAAACAATAATTCAGTTAAAGGAGTTGGGACATGATAATACTTAACTTCATTAGATTTTAAATAAGCATACTGCTTAGCGGAAAAACTGAATGATGGTAAAAAAGATTTTCGATCATATTTATGCGTTAAAGCATTATAAGTTTGACCAATATTTGAAAACTTAAGAAGTTCAAAATCATCTTTTCTTAAATAATTAAACTTATAATGTTTTTTAATTGTTAAGGTAGTATCTAAGTAGATTGAGTCATAAATAGCATTTAGAATTAAATACTTTTTTATGTCAGCTCTCTTATTTTTAGAAACAGAATCTGTTGATGAACTAAAAATATTATTAAAAGAAGTGATTTCTTTAATTTTAGATTTAGGTATTCCCCCATGTTCCTTTTGAGCGTATGAAACACTTAAAAAGAAAAAAAATGTTATAAAATAAAACGAACAGATTCTCATTGAAATTATTTACAGTAAAGTTATTGATTTCATTTTACTTATATTTTAAATATTACCTATTTTTAAAATATATACCATAATGTTAAAACCTTTTTTCTCTAGTTATATCGAGTGTGGAACAGATGAAGCTGGCCGAGGATGTCTTGCCGGGCCTGTTACTGCAGCAGCTGTAATATTGCCTAAGGATTTTAGAAATAAAATTTTAAATGATTCCAAATTACTAAATGTGAAATCAAGAAATAATTTAAGAAAAATAATAATTGACAATGCATTAGACTATGCTATTGCACATGTATGTGTTAATAAAATAGATGAAATAAATATTTTAAATGCTTCGATTTTAGCAATGAATCAAGCAATTAATCAATTAAAACTAAAGCCAGAATTCATAATTATTGATGGTAATAGATTCCATTCTGAAAATAAAATTCCATATAAATGTATAATTAAAGGTGATTCCAAATACATGAATATCGCAGCAGCTTCAATTATAGCCAAAACTAGTAGAGATGCTCACATGATTGAATTATCAGAAGATAACCCATGCTATGGATGGAACCAAAATAAAGGCTATCCAACTAAAATCCATAGAGAGGCAATAAAAAAATATGGTATTTCAGTTCATCATAGAAAAAGTTTTAAGTTGATTTGAAATCAATTAGAAATTAAATTAAGAGTTCATTACATTTACACTTATAATTGAAATGAAAAAAATTCTATTAATTCTATTTACTTTATCAATTATTAGCTGTGAAAACAGTTATGAAAAGAAAACTAATTTAATAGATTTTGTTCCAACTAACCCTTTAATGTTAATCAAGTACGAATCGTTAAAAGATTATGAATCTGAAATTTTTTATAAAAATTTTAAATCTATTCTGGGTTTTAACTACGATTCTATTTCAAATAATTTTCTAGAAAAACCAGTATTAATAAGCTACCACAATATTGGGAAAAACAACTTAAAGCATGTTTTATTTACAGAAAAAGAAAATGTTATAAAACTAAAAAACGAAACATTAGAGGATTCTATAAGTTACAACGGATTCATAATTAAAAAATTAAAAAAAATCAATAAGCTATATTATTATACAGAGAAAAATGGTGTTTACATAGAGTCTACCGAAAAACTTTTAATTGAAAATTCTTTGAGAAATTCAAATCATATTAGTAGTAGTGTTGAAAGTGATTTTGAAAAATTATACAAATCATCTAGCTCAAATATTTCTCTTTTACTTTCAGATGAATTAAAAAAACATATTGATATTCCGGAACTTTTAGATTTTTATAATATCTCTCATATTTCAGATTGGATTCAATTTGACGTAGATTTTAATCAAAATCAATTAACGCTTCATGGTCTGTTATTCAAGAATGATTCTATTCCAAGAAAAATTAATAAGATTTCCGATATAGAACCAACAATTACGGGAATTACACAAATTGTTCCAAATAACTTTATAGAATTCGAACGTTATGCATATGACCACTCAAAATATTTAAAAAACCTAGAAAGCACAAATTCAATAGATAAAATTGAATTAATAAAAAATGACTCTTTATTTTATGACATATTAGAAATAGGATCTATTGTGTTAAATAAAGATTCTATTTCAACTTTTAATTTTAATAATAAAAATTTATTAAATTTAAAAATTCAACAAAACACAGAAAGCAGTTATAACTATAGAAGTAATAAAATTTATAAACTCTCACAATCTTTATTTAATCCAAATACATTGGATGATTTCTATAAATCTTTGGATAAAAATTATTTAACAATATTAAATGACATATTAATATTGTCAAAAAACAAGATCGCAATTGAGACAATTATTTTAAATTTCTCTAATAAATCTGTCATTAATAATTCATCAAAATTTAAAGAAATACTTTTAAAAATTCCTAAGAAAAGTAATCATTTAAAAGTTTATAATCTCGAGAAATTCGGTAATGTTTTGTCTGAAAAATTTGAAATTTTAAAAGAAGATTTCCCTTATTGGATCAGTCATTTAATAATTGATAACGAGCTAATTCACAAAACTCATATAGTTTCAAAAACAGAAGAAAAAATAAAATCTTCTGGAGTTAACTTGTTATTTAGTTTTAAATTACAAAGTTCAAGTCATTTAAAACCTAGAATAGTCACTAATTATGTGACAAAAGAAAAAGAATTAATCACTCAAGATGATTTGAATAATTTGTATCTAATTTCTAATAAAGGGGAATTAATTTGGAAAAAACAACTTGAATCTAAAGTAGTCGGAGAGATTTCTCAAATAGATCTTTATAAAAATGGTAGACTACAATATGCCTTTGAGACAGAAAAAAGTCTCATGATTTTAGATAAAAATGGGAAAATAGTTAAAAAATTAAATCATAAAAAAATATCAAAACAAGGCCTCGCAGTTTTTGACTATGATAAAATAAATAAGTATAGGCTTCTAATTGACAGAGATGGAAGGGTCGAAATGTTGGATGTTGAATTTAAAAAAGTTAGAGGCTTTAACAAAAACAACATTAGAAGTCAGCTTACCAATTTACCAAAACATTTTAGAATTGGATCAAAAGATTATTTAATAATTAATACTAAGAAGAGACTATATATTACAGATAGAAGAGGAAATGTTAGAGTGAAAGTTCCTGAAACGTTAAAAGTAAGTTCAAAAGAAATTTTCGTTAATAAAAATTCATTTGTCACTATTGATAAATCCAACAACTTAGTTAGAATGAACTTAAATGGAGAAGTTTCCATAAAACCTCTTCCTCTAGACACGCCTTACTTAATTACAGCAAGCAATAATATTTTAGTTACAATTTCTGAAAATATTCTTACAATAAATGAGAACATAATTGAACTTCCTTTTGGGAATTACACTAACCCTAAAATATTAACAGGTGTAGAGCAGGAATATGTATCAATTACAGATAAAGATCAAGATAAAATCTATCTCTTTGATTCTCAGTCAAAATCAGTCTCTGGTTTCCCAGTATTTGGAACTAGTTCAATTAACTTTTCAATGGATGAAAAAAAAGAAAAAATCATTACTTCATTAGGAGAATCAAATGAAATTCTAGTTTATTCAATTAATTAATTTAGCAGAAAAAATAATTAAAAAATTATTTATTATTTTTTTCTTTACTAAATCTATATTAATTTCTTTTTTTAATTCGTTTGAAATTGAAGTGACTGATTTGTTTAGTATTCCACAGGGAATAATATTTTCAAAAAAACTCAAATCATTATTTACATTTAAAGCTAAACCGTGCATGGTTACCCACCTACTAGCTTTAACACCCATAGCGCAAATTTTTCTAGATTTAAAAGTATTAGGATCTAGCCAAACTCCTGTTTCGTCAGAGCTTCTCTCTCCTTTTATTCCAAATTCACTTAAGGTTAAAATAACTACTTCTTCAAGAAATCTTAAATATTTATGAATATCTGTAAAAAAATTATCCAAATCTATAATAGGGTAGCAAACTATCTGACCTGGACCATGGCAGGTTATATCTCCGCCTCTATTAGTATTATAGAACTTTATACCCTTATTTTCTAACTCTTCTTTGCTTAATAGTAGATTTTTCATTTCTCCGCTTTTTCCTAAAGTATATACGTGAGGGTGTTCTACAAAAACTAAATGGTTCTTAGTAATTAAATTAGTATTGTTTCTTCTATTATTCAATTTTGACTGAATTATTTCATTGAATAAATTCAGCTGATAATCTAACGCTGCATCATATTCGACTAAACCTAAATCATGAACTATAATTGCGTTATTCATTTCTAAGATTATTTTTTAGGATTATTTAAAATTACCAAAGCTGCTATAACTCCTGGCACCCATCCGCACAAAGTCAATATAAATACAATTATGACTGAACCACAGCCTTTATCTATAACTGATAAGGGTGGAAAAACTATTGATAAAAGAACTCTAAGAAAACTCAAAACAAAATTTTAAATCAAAGATAAATATATAATGGTGAATATAAATACTTAGGTTGTAGCTTGTTCATGATTCCTTATATTTGATGTAAATTAAATATATAAATATGCTGTCTGAACAAGAGCAAATCAGAAGAGATAAATTAAATAAACTCAAAGAATTGGGGATTAATCCATACCCAGCTGCCCTATTTCCAATTGATACTGACACAAAAAAAATAGTTTCAAACTTTATAGAAAACCAAACTGTATCTATAGCAGGAAGGTTAATGTCAAGAAGGATACAAGGAAAAGCTAGTTTTGCAGAAATTCAAGATAAAATCGGTAAAATTCAAGTTTATTTTAACAGAGATGAAATCTGTCCTAATGAGGATAAAGCTATGTATAATGAAGTTTATAAAAAACTTCTTGACATTGGTGATATAATTGGAATTGAAGGGACTTTATTCATAACCCAAGTTGGTCAAAAGACAATTTTAGTGAAAAAATTTACTGTTCTCAGTAAATCTTTAAGGCCTCTTCCACTTCCTAAAAGTGACTCAGATGGTAATGTTTTTGATGAATTTACAGATCCTGAACTTAGATACAGGCAGAGATACGTCGACCTAATTGTCAACCCTAACGTTAAAGAAACTTTTTTAAAAAGAACTAAAATCATGAATATCATGAGATCTTTTTTTAATGAAAAAGAATATCTTGAAGTTGAAACACCAATTTTACAATCAATTCCGGGAGGAGCTACTGCTAGACCCTTTATCACTCATCATAATGCGTTAAACATTCCCCTGTACTTAAGAGTAGCAAATGAATTATATCTTAAAAGATTAATTGTTGGAGGGTTTGATGGAGTTTATGAATTTGCAAAAGCTTTTAGAAATGAAGGCATGGACAGGACTCACAATCCAGAATTCACTATGGTGGAATTGTATGTTGCTTATAAAGATTATTACTGGATGATGGAGACAACGGAAAATCTTTTAGAAAAGATTGCTTATGAATTAAATCAAACTAGCACGGTAAAACTAGGAGATAAAATAATAGATTTTAAAGCACCTTACAATAGAATTAGTATACTAGATTCTATAAAAGAACATACCGGAATTGATATTTCAAACATGCAGGAAAAAGAATTATTTGAAACTGCTATAAATTTAGGAATTGAAGTAGATAAAACAATGGGAATCGGGAAATTGATTGATGAGATTTTTGGAGAAAAATGTGAACACCACTACATACAACCGACATTTATAACTGATTATCCTAAGGAAATGAGTCCCTTAACGAAAGAACATAGAGATAATCCAAAACTTACTGAAAGATTTGAGTTTTTTGTTAATGGAAAAGAACTTGCTAATGCCTATTCAGAATTAAATGACCCTATTGATCAGCTATCTAGATTTGAAGATCAATTGAAATTATCTGAAAAAGGAGATGATGAGGCAATGTTTATTGATAATGATTTTATTAGAGCTTTAGAATATGGAATGCCACCAACATCAGGAATTGGTATTGGAATAGATAGATTAGTTATGCTCTTTACAAATAATCAATCTATTCAGGAAGTAATATTTTTTCCTCAAATGAAACCCGAAACATCAAAGGCAAAACCTAAAAGGGAAGATTTCGTTGAAATCGGAATTGATGAAAAGTGGATTGATCATGTTATAGGTGTTTACACAAGTAAAGAAAATTTACTTTCAAATAAACCTACTCAAGTACATCAAAAACTCAACGGATATAGAAAAAAAAATAAATTATCTATTGATGCTATTCAATTAATTGACGTAGAAAAATGGTTTGTTTAAAATTTCGAAATAGATTTACAAACTATTTTTAATAATAAAACAAACCGATAATTATGTTTTATTGCTAATTTTGACTACATATCTTGTCATAAACACTAAAAAATATTCGATTAATTACTATATTCATAATCGCAAAAAATATATATTATGAAAATTTCAACTATATACTCACTATTATTCATTTTTTTTATCTCGTTTCAAATAAATGCACAACGCCCCGCTAAAGCAGATAGTGACGATAATAGTAAGAAAGAGAGTAAAGAAGCAAAGAAGCCTAAATCCTATGAAGACATAATAACTAAAGATGCCGTAACTGATCATGGTCTATTTGATGTTCATAAGCTTAAAGACAAATATTATTATGAAATAAATGATTCATTGTTAGGTAGAGAAATGCTTATGGTTACTAGAATTGCAAAAACTGCATCTGGTATTGGCTTTGGAGGGGGGAAACAAAATACTCAAGTTTTAAGATGGCATAAAAAAGATCAAAATATTTTATTAAGAGTTGTGTCACACACTGTTGTTGCAAATGATTCTTTGCCTGTTAGTGAAGCAGTTTTAAACTCAAATTTTGAACCTGTATTATATAGTTTTAAGATAGCAACAGAAAGTAAAGATTCAACATCAGTTGTCATAGATGTAACTAAATTATTTACAGACGACGTAAAACCTTTAGGGTTTCCACAATCTAGAAGAAAAAGCTATAAAATATCTAGCCTAGATTCTAAAAGATCTTTTATAGAATCGTTAAAAAGTTATCCTCAAAATATTGAATCAAGGAGTGTAAAAACTTATAAATCTTCAGCGCCACCTTCTAACTCTAGTACTGGAGCAATTTCACTAGAAATAAATAACTCGATGATTTTACTTCCTAAAATCCAAATGAAAAAAAGGTATTTTGACCAAAGGGTGGGTTGGTTTGCAAGAAGTCAAGTTGATTACGGTTTAGATGTTCAAGAAAGTAAATCTATAAAATATTTAGATAGATGGAGACTAGAGGTTAAAGAGGAGGATATTGAGAGATTCAAAAATGGAGAGCTAGTCACTCCAAAAAAACAAATTGTTTATTATATTGATAGAGCAACACCTGTTAAGTGGAGAAAATATATCAAACAAGGAATAGAAGACTGGCAAGTAGCTTTTGAAGAAGCAGGGTTTAAAAATGCTATTATTGCAAAAGATCCACCTTCAATTGAAGAAGATCCTGACTGGAGTCCTGAGGACATCAGATATTCAGTAGTAAGATATTTAGCATCTCCTATTCCAAATGCAAATGGTCCACATGTTAGCGATCCAAGATCTGGTGAAATTTTAGAATCAGATATTAATTGGTACCATAACGTGATGACTCTTTTAAGAAATTGGTTTTTTGTTCAAACTGCCGCAATTAATGAAGAAGCTAGAGGAGTGTCATTCAAAGATGAAGTTATGGGTCGATTAATTCAATTTGTATCAGCTCATGAAGTTGGTCACACATTAGGATTGCCTCATAATATGGGAAGCAGCAGTGCTTATCCGGTAGACTCTTTAAGGTCCGCAACATTTACTAAGAAGTTTGGAACAGCTCCATCAATAATGGACTATGCTAGGTTTAACTATATAGCACAACCTGAGGATAAAGGAGTGGCTTTAATGCCTAATGTCGGGGTTTACGATAAACACGCTATAAAATGGGGATATCGACCTATTCTAAGCGCAGAAAAAGCTGAAGATGAAAAACCTGTTTTAGATAAATGGATTTTAGATAATCAAAATAGTCTTCTTCATAGATTTGGAAGTGCAGGTATAGATCCCAGTTCTCAAACTGAAGATCTTGGAGATGATGCAGTAAAAGCAAGTGAATATGGAATTAAAAATTTAAAAAGAATCATCCCTAATTTAATTGATTGGACTTCAGAAGATGGTAAGGACTATGCTGATTTAAATACAATGTACGGGCAAGTTCTGTCTCAGTTTAACAGATACATGGGACATGTAAGTGCTAATATAGGAGGTGTATATCAGTATTATAAAACTTATGATCAATCTGGTGCAGTTTACACTCATGTAAATAAATCACATCAGAAAAATTCTATGAATTTTTTACAAAAACAATTATTTGAAACACCAACATGGATGATTGATAATAACATTCTTAATAAAATTGAATTTGCTGGAATTACAAATAGAATTAGAAGCACTCAGTCTAGAACACTTAACAGCATATTAGATTTTGGAAAAATGGCAAGATTAATTGAAAATGAAGCAATTAATGGAAACAATGCTTATTCATTACTAGACATGATGTCAGATTTAAAAGAAGGAATTTGGAAAGAACTTTATACTAATAGAACAATTGATGTGTATAGAAGAAATTTACAATTGGCTTACTTAGATAGAATTAGTTACATAATGAACGAAGAACAGGGTTCAATCCCGTCTAGGGCAAGAGGAAGAGTTACGTCTGTAAAAGTTAGTCAGTCTGATATAAGAACTATTGCTGTTGGACAGTTGATAGAATTAAAAAAAGATATTAAAAAGCATAAAAACAGATCTGATAAAATGACTTTAATGCATTTGGATATGGCAACAGCAAAAATTAATAAAATACTTGTTGGCAAGCCTATCTAAATAGTTTTTGAAACTTTTTTTAAAGCATCGATTGTAAAGTCTATATCCCTGTAAGTAAGAGCATCGTTTAAAAAATAACTTTCAAATGCACTAGGGGGAAGATAAATTCCTTCCCTTAGCATTCCGTGAAAATACTTTTTAAACTTTTGATTATTTCCTTTTTGAGATGATTTAAAATCTGTAACATCTTCAGAACAAAAATGTAGAGAAATCATGGATCCTAAACGGTTTATTTTAAAATCTAATGATGTTTTTCCAAGTACTTCATACATTCCCTTTTCTAAATAAGAGGATTTATCATCTAAACTTTGATAAATATTATCATTAAGTTTTAACTCAGAGAGGGTAGCTAATCCTGCTGACATTGCTAAAGGATTTCCACTAAGTGTACCTGCTTGATATACTGACCCTTCAGGTGAAAGTTTATTCATTATTTCGTTTCTTGATGAAAAAGCTCCAACAGGAAGACCTCCGCCAATAACTTTTCCATAAGTAACTATATCTGCATTTACTCCTAGAACTTCTTGAGCACCGCCCTTAGCAAGTCTAAAACCAGTCATTACTTCATCAAAAATTAAAAGACAATCGTTCTGATCACATAATTCCCTCAACCCTTCAATAAATCCATTTTTTGGAATAACACAACCCATGTTACCAGCAACGGGTTCAATAATAATAGCAGCAACTTCATTTTTATTATTTTCAAAAAGTTCTTTAACATATTTTAAATCGTTGTAAGGAGCTATTAAAGTATCCTTAGCTGTACCTTTAGTTACACCAGGACTATTAGGTGTTCCAAAAGTTACTACTCCACTACCCGCTTCAATTAAAAAGGAGTCAGAGTGTCCATGATAACATCCAGAAAATTTTATTATTTTTTCTTTATTTGTATATCCTCGTGCTAATCTAATTGCACTCATGCACGCCTCAGTTCCTGAATTTACGAATCTAATTTTTTCCATTTCCGGAACCATTGACAAAGATAATTTGGCCAAATCCGTTTCTAAAGTAGTTGGCATTCCAAAGGAAGTGCCATTTTTAGCTGTTTCTGAAATTGCTTTAATCACATTAGGATGCGCATGGCCTAAAATCATTGGTCCCCACGATGAAATGTAATCAATAAACTGATTATCATCTTCATCGTAAACATAAGCTCCCTTAGCTCTAGAAGCAAATATAGGATCCCCTCCAACTGATTTAAACGCTCTAACAGGTGAATTAACTCCTCCAGGAATGTATTTTACAGCTTCTTTAAACAACTCACTACTTCTCTTATATAACATTTTTATTTTTTTGTTTTTGAACCTTGACCTAAACTTATATTATTTCCGATAAGGTTGTTTATTTTAATAAGATCCGAGACACTAATGTTATACTTCTTTGAAATCGAAAACAAGGTGTCTCCTTTTTTTACTAGATGATTTCCAACTTGCCTAACTATGCTATTAGAATCCTTGTTAGACTCCTTTTTAGAAACTCTCTTTTCTTTAGATTTATTTAAAGGTTTTTTAGAACCATCTAGTTTCCAAAGTTCATACCTTTCTATAATTGAAATTAATTTATTTGCATAAGCGGGATCAGTCGCATAACCTGCCTTTCTCAATCCTTTAGCCCACTTTATATAATTACTCATCTTTAATTTAAACAAAAAACCATATCGACTTCTAGATTTTAAGAACAATGAATGATCTCTGTATGATGTTTCAGGGTTTCTATATTTTCTAAAGCATTCTCCCTTTTCATCGTCATCGTGATAAACCTTTTTACCCTTCCAAGTACTATGACATTTTATCCCGAAATGATTATTTGATTTTAAGGCCAACTCACCCTTTCCTGAACTTGACTCTAAAATTCCTTGAGCCATCGTTATACTAGCTGGAATTCCATATTTTTTCATCTCATTTATAGCTGCTTTGGAATAAGTATTTACATACCAATGTGTTCTTTGTTCGCTAGTCATTGTATTAAAAAATCGATTAACAGATTTTACAGACTTATTTTTGATTTTTTTTGGACTATTGTCTCTGTAAGAGACTTTTTTTGAACCACATGAGTACAAAAAAATTAAACAAAAAATTATTAATATTTTATTATTTCGCATCCTTTCTTTTTTAATTTAATATTCATTTCCTTCACTGATTGTTGACCTCCTGTATTAATTAATAAAATTTTCTTTCCAAATTCCCATTTTTTACTTTCTATAAGTTTAATTATTTTAAA
>Ga0114994_10001234_pt1 | contig 18273 bp, 10 predicted proteins | sample ArcticOcean_MG_C_9_FD_87043 | JGI IMG/M metagenome (GOLD analysis project Ga0114994, IMG submission 87043) | Marine microbial communities from western Arctic Ocean - ArcticOcean_MG_CB2_152 | ecosystem: Environmental > Aquatic > Marine > Oceanic | place: Arctic Ocean: Canada Basin | collected...
CGGTCGCGGAACGCCGCGAGCTTGGTGAGCTTCTTTGCCGCGTAGTCGACGCTGCCGCGTTGCACGATCAACGCCTGGCGCGCCCAGGCTTTCGCCGACGGGTGCGCCGCGAAGGCTTCGGGAACGCGCGCGAGGCACTTCTGTACGTCATCGTCCGTCGGGTCGGCGTCGAGGCGGGCCTCGCCGCCGTCCCAGTGCTCCTCCTCGCCCGTCGCGAGCCAAGACCGCGCGCGCGCGAGGAGCGAGCCCGATTTCTTCGCGGGCTCGCCCTTCGCGGGCGCCACCGGCTCCGCCGCGACGGGCGCGACCTTGGCGAGGGACGCGGACCGCCTCTTCGTAGGGACGACAGCCGTGTCCTCGCCGAGGGCCCGCGCCACGGCCGTGAGCGTCTCGAGGGTCTTCGGCGACGCGGGCGGCGGCGGCCGCGCCGCGATCCAGCGGTCCAGGACGAACGCGGATGTAGAACCGACGGCCAGGGCGCCCACAATACCGCCGCCCGCGAGCGCGCCCAGGATACCGGCGACGGCGCCGGCCGACAGGGCGTAGAGCCGCGCGAGCCGGATGTAGCCCCGGAACCCCAATGTGAACGCGAACGAGACCAGTAAAGCCACAAACTGCACCGCCGCGACCGTGCGGAGCGTCGCGACCTCCGCGTTCCAGGCGCATTCATCAGAAGCGACGCAGCGTACCTGGCGCGCGGCGTCCAGGCCCACGCCGCAGAAAATGGGCACCACGAAGACGAACGTGTTCCCGTTGTCGAAGGCTTTGGTGGGGGCCAGCTTCGCCGCGAGTAAAGCACACGCGACGCCGTAGGGGCGCGCGCCGAGGGGCCAGCCTTGGGCCGCCCAGGCCAAACGCACGTTGACGTAGAGCACGATGCCGATGGCGCGCCGATACGCCTCGCGGTGCGGCGCGACGATGCCGCGCGCGATGACCGTCTGTTCCGGCGCGTGGCCTAACAGGGCGTAGGAGCCGTAGGCCAGGCCCGTCGTGATCGGGATGGACGCCAGGACGAGGTAGCTCGCGGTGTCCGTGCTGCAGCAGAGCGATGCGCCGAGTAATACGAGGCCGGCGGTGCCGAGCAACCCGTGGGCCTTGAAGTCGAGGCGGCCGACTTTGAGGCCCATCGTGTAGCGCGCTGTTGTGCGTCTCTGGCCTCAGCTGCCTGCCTGACTCTGGAGCTGTGTCGGGCTGTGTCTCAGAGTGAGCGCGCGGCGACTTTGGCGTCGATGAATGCGCAGCAGCAAGAGAAAACCTGTGTTACACAGCGCGTGGAGGCCTCAGCCCGATTTATACGGTCGAGCAGTGAGCTGGACCAAACCACGACACACCACAAACTTTTTCAGAGTCTAAAGCTGTGCGGGTTGCCTAAATTCACGTCGACACGCGCCAGACACACGTATCCATCCATCCGGACACTCCACCAGGACGCAATATGTAGTGGACTGCGGCTAGTTTAAGTTCCCCAACTTTATAGCTCGCCCCCTCCGGCCGCGGCCGCCGGCGCAGACTTCTTCTTCTTCCTCCGCCACCGCTTCTTCGCGGGCGCCGCGGGCGGGTCGTCGTTGATGCCCGAGAGGATATCCGAAATGCCCTGGCGCTTCGCTGCTTCCGCGACGGCGTCGCCTCGGCAATCCTTCCGTACCACGGAGCAGAACAGCGCGCGGCCCGCGTCGTCCAACCCGCCATCGAGCAGTCGCGTCGTGAGCTCCTCCTCGTGGTCCTCGACCGCGGTCGCGCAGTAGTTCACGAGCCCCACGCGCAGCTCGTGCGTCGGCAGGCTCCCGTGGCCGGGCCCGTTGATCGTTCTGCCGGCCTCGAACTCCTTCACGAGCCCTTTGTCGCGGACCCAGTAGGCCCCCAGCGCGTTGTAGCGGAACGCGTTGACGAACTGGCAGACGTGCTCGATCAAGCGCGTCGCACGGAGCTCCGACGTCGCGTAGCTGTGCTTCGTGCCCGTCTGCGCGCCACCCGAGTCGAGGCGCCCGCCGGACAGCACGTCGCTGCGGTCCTTGTCCATCTTCGACTCGGCTTCCAGCACGCCCTCCTGCGACCGCCACAAGACAAAGCACGCGTCGCATTTGTCGAGCGGCGGCAGCGGGTCGTCGTCTCCCAACCCGTCGTTCCGGTTGATCTTCGGCATCGGCTTCTTTGCGGGGGGGGGGGATGATGTTCGCGTTGATGCTTAGCGAGGACAGGTCGACGCCCGGCGGCGGTCCCTCCATGTGGCGCACCTTCGCCGGGAGTTTGTAGTTCGCCGGTGCGGTGTTCGCCTTGGGCTTGACCGCGTCGGCGGCGTCATTGGGTATGTCCTCCGGACTCAGCCCGTAGACGGCCGCGTTCTCCTTGGTCAAATCGGATAAGTCCTCGGCGAGCCCGTAGACGGCGGCGTTGGCGACCGCAAGAACCGATAGAATTGTGGTTAGGCGGCGCATCTGTGTCATCAATGAGCGGTGTGTGTTTGACGATGTCGAGCTGATGCCAGAGGTCACGAGGGACCAAGGCGCAGTACCTAGGACCTGTGTCCGACAGCTTAGTACAGCTTTTCTGGGTTTCTCGCCGACGCACCACGCGTCGCAAATTTGCCTGCCGTCCCAGCGACTGTTCTAATCGCACTAATACTTGCTCGGCCGCCGCAATCGACGCACGTCGGCCAAAAGACGTCTGTAAAATTGAGACTATGTCAATTCGGGTTTCGGGAGGCGCGCCGCGGGAAGCGTTGGGGGAGCTATCGACGCGAGGAACGCCTCGACCCCGAACACGAACTAAGATCAACAAAACACCTTACATCCCCCAGGCCCCGAGCCGCCGCGCCGCGTCGTCCGTCGCGTCGTCGGCCGCGACCGCGTCGTCCACCACCACCGTATCGTCGCCGCCCACGAAGCCGAGGGCCTCGAGCTCCGTATAAATGTTCACGTAGTACATGCCCAGGTAGAACCAGAGCACGAAGAAGACGCACAAACAGAAGCAGCAGCAGAAGATCATGACGCACCGCGGGCCGAAAAGCTCCTTCAGCACGGACAGGGGGTTCGTCGACAAAGCCATCCTGCCTGTTCTAGGCGGCAGCGTGGGGTTCTGGTTGGGCTCCGAGATGCCCATGCCCGCCGGCCGGTTGTCCGCGTCCTCCTTGGGCAGGATCTCCACGGAGATGGCGATGGACCCTCTAGCTACGACGCGGTGCCGCTTCTGGTCCTTAAACGTTAACCGCAGCCACTGGGCCGTCGCGTCCAGGGGCCCGACGCCGGCCATGGTCTTCAGCTGCTCCACGAAGAACAGGGCGTCCTTCTCGGCCATCTCCCTCTTGTCCGGCTCCGGCGCCTCGGACGCCTCCGACGCGGTCTTCTTCTTCTTCTTTTTCTTCTTCTTCTTGGACGTCTCGGACGTATCGTCGGTGGGCTCCTCCTTCGTCTCCTCGTCACCTGCGTAGATGGGGACGCGTGAGTACAGTGTGAGGTGTCGCGTCGATGACGTGAGAGATCGCGCAACCTCCGCGCCATTCAGCAGGCACACAATGTTCAGTGTCGCGAGAAGGGACCTTAGAGACGCGGACCACGTGCCGTCGCCGTCCGAACCGCTCTCGTCCCCGCTCGAGTCGTTCGACGACGCCAGGTCGTCCGCCGTCGCGCGCCCGGCCTCCATGTCCCTTTTCTTACGTAACGCGTCATTTATTTCCTTGAACACGTTCACACTTCTATCTTCGCGGTACGCCTTCAATAGCCACCTATATAAATCCAGCTGGGTCTGGCCCACGACGTCGTTCCCCGTGACGAAGTTCTTGTTCCACAACAATGCACTAAGCCGGCCCTGCTCCGGCGACGTGAGCGGCAGCGTGATGGGCATCTTGACGCGCCAGTTCCAGGACGCCCGCCCGGTCCGGCACCGCAAATGGATGTCCGTGGACCGCTTCCGATCGGACGCACCTAACTCAAATTCGGCAAAATAATCGCCGACGTCGTTCGGCACCTCCTTGGTCTTCCAACAAATAATCCGTACTTCGAACTCCCGGGGCTCCGGCGCCTCCAACAGAACGGGAAGCTCCCTTAGTACCTCTCGTTCGGGCCGGACCTCGACCCACACGTGCAATTGGCCCCGCGTCACCAGACTTCCGTCCTTCTTTAAAGCTCTTATCTCAATAGGTTTCAGCTTGTTCCTACTACCCTCCTCCTTCGCATCTAACGCTTGCCACTTCCTGTGGAACCACCTATCTTCGAGGTCTATTTTTGTCTCCCCAATGACTTCGTGGACCGGCTTGAAGCGCGACCAGTCCTTTACTTGCAATTTGAGCTCCGCGGGGCCCGGGAGGACCGTTCTAAATTCAAAAGTTTCATAGATGTCCGGCTTCAGGGTTTTCGTCTTGTGGTCGCGCGTCTCGACGTCCTTGCCTAACTTAGCTCTGATATACGGGTCGCAGGTGGAACCAGCGACGGGCTGGAGGTTCGCGCCGCGAATGCAGTACACGCGTATAGCATAGACCTGCGGCTGCAGCAGAGCCTGTGTTGATAGTGTCAGATGATACAAAGGAATAGACGCACCATGGGAAAGAAGGGCTCGTTCTCGAACTGCGGGTCCTCGTCCAGGACGCGTATAATGGCCTTGACGTGGCCCACCTCCCGTAATGTCGACTTAGCTGGGTTCGGGTGCCGCTTCCCCCGGTACACCGGGTAGGTCTCGAAGGGCCGCGTTTTCAAGTATGTCTCCAGTTCCAGGCCGCCGTCCTTCACCCACCACTCCCGTCCTTTTAAATAGTCCGCCGCGGCCCATTGCGAAGGAAACGTGATGGGCAGCTCGGACAGCTTGTACTCCACGTCCGCGTCGAGCCCGGTCTCCGTGGCGGCCGCGAAGCGGGCCCCGAGCATGCCTAACAAACCCTGGGACTGCTCGTTCTCCTCGTGCTCGTGCTTGATCTCCTCGGCGATCCTTAATTGCTCCTCCCGGAAGAACACGTCCTCCCGGATCTCCGGGAGTGAGCACTCGACTAACGTATCGAAGGCGGACGTGCCCGCGTCCCTATGGTCATCCGTGACCACGACCCCTTCGCACCGCTCTAGTTCGTGGTGTTCTATACTTTCGCCGTCCGAACTGTCGTCCTCGTCATGATCTTCGTTCGCGCCAAAACTGACCCCGACCGCTCTAGAATCGTCCGCGAACTCGTCCTCCTCCTGCGCTTCGAGCAGTAAGGCCTCATGAGCTTTCTTCTTCTCGGCCTCCGCCTCTCTCGCTCTTTGTTCCGCATCGTCAAACAGCTCCGACTGGGGCGCGACGTACTCGTGGGGGTTCCACGGCAGCTTGTGCGAGAGGTCCACGGACGTGGCCCCCAGTAACGTATCTGATAAAACCCCGGCGTTGTAGACCCTCAGATCCAGCTGGGGCCCGAACCGCGCCTGCTCGGGGAGTTCTACGCTCATCACTCGCCGATAGATGAAATTCGCGTTGCGCGCGTTGGGCTTCGACGAAAATAAGGTGCGGAACTCGCCGCCGCCGTCGCCGGGCCCGGGCACGGCCACGCGCACGTACGGCGAGGAGGGTGTTTGTAAGTTGTACGTCTTCAGTTGGCGGACCCCCAGCACCGTGACCTCGATCCAGGCCTGGCGCAGCGGGGGCACGATGGGCTCCGGTCTTGAAGTTTTCTCCTTGATGGAGTGCTTTCGTATTCGAGCGCCGCAACAGAGCAACTCGCCGCCGCACGGCTCGCCGCTCGTATCCTGTAAAGCCCGCCACGTGGGCTCGGGCGGCCGCGCCGCCTCGGAACTGAGTTCCTCGAGCTCGCACAACGGCATTCTTAACAAAGCCATGTGCGTGTTCAAGCCCATGGCGTCGGCGTCCCAGACTTGCAAGACGACGTCCGGCCCGTACAACGGGTCTTCCGGTAGTTCTTCCGAGAACTGCAAGGTCTCGTAGAATAATGGTGACGTGGTCATTTCGTGCTTCTTGGTCTTCTGCTTGGAGCCGCAGAAGCGCACCTTCACGTAGGGGTCCAACAACCCGTTCTCGTCCGAGGCCGGTAAGTGCCGCGCTTGATAGACGTACACTCTCACGGCAAAGGGCTTTTTCAACGTCGCGGCCTTCAGCAGAACTTGCTCGTTCCAGGCGAACTCGGGGCAGATGGCGTCTTCACTCAAACCGAGGCCCAACTTGAGTAAGACAGCGCCGGGGTTGTTCTCCAGGTCCACGCCGCCCATGCGCTTCGTCCGGCACTTGTCCGGGATCAACGGGATCCAGCGCGGGCCCCCTCTAAATTGTTCTTTTAAGAGAGCCGCCGCCGGCACGCGCGCGTAACAGACCGTCATAACCTTGGGCGGTCCTCGCTGCAAGTAAATGCACACGTCCGGCAGTTCGTCCAGCAACACGGGCAATTCAATGTTCTTGAGCTGCTGCAATTCGTGGAACTCCACGAGCCCCCGCTCGTTCTTCTTGAACCCGAACATGAGCTGGTGCTGGCCGATGGACACGACGAGGCGCATCTGCGAGATGCCCGCTTTGATCACGGACGGCGAGCGGAAGGCGGGGATCTCCGAACCTAAAACAGCTAAACAGCGCAGGTGGTACTTGACGCGCGACGGCTTGAGGCCCGGGAGCGCCCGGTGCCGGAAACTTCGCACGTGCGCGATGGTCTTGGCGCCTCGTGGCGGCCTCTCCAAAATTTCACACGACAACAAAACGCGCCCGCGGTACGTCGAGGCCTCGTCCCCAAAGCGGTTTTGTAATGCCCCTCTTTTCCCCTGGATGCCCAAGGGCGCGCCGTACAGATTTTGCCATCTCGGTCGCGGGCCCACGTACTTCGCGGTCGGGATCAGCCCGAAGGTCGGCAGCTTCACTCTACGCGAGTCGCGCTTGATTTCGGCGTACGGTAGGTGCAGATGCGCCACGGCGCGGTCCCGCGACCAGCTGTTGTAGTCCCACAGTCCCACAGTAATTGTGGCGGCGTCCGTGGGCTCCGTGACCGGGAGCCACAGCTCCTCCCAGAAGTCCGGGCTTAGATTGCCCTTGCCCGAGACGCTCACAGAAGACGTGCGGCAGTGCACGCCGCAGAACTCGCACCGGACATAGGCCTCGATGCCGCCCTGACTGAAGAACCCGGACGCGTCCATCTGGGGCAGGTCCTCGGCCTCCCACACGTACACCACCAAAAAGACCAGGCGGTCGACGATGTCCGCGGGGCCTTGGACGCCCATGCCGCCTGCGTCGCCGCTCTCCATTTCTCTATCTACTTCTTCCTGGTATTCTCGATCCACATCATGCGCTTTCTGTTCGTCTCCGGGTCCGAGCACTGTAACACTGACTTTGACATAGCCTTGGTACCCATTATCGTCCGCGTTCTTGTTGTCGACGACCCCGCACCACTTCCTATAAATCTCGTGGCCCTCCTGCTGATGCACATGCCCGCACGTGAAGCTAGTAACGCCGATCAACGCATGGGCGCCGATCGTGTCGTAGTCCAAAATGGAAATGTCTATACATGCTTCCGCGATCTTATTCGGCTTCATATCTCTGAAACTGAAATATAAAACTTCATCAAACACACAAGACGTGCACTTCTTGATGACTCTCGTCTTGCGCACGCGATCTAAAACCTTCACGCGCGCGTAGGGGTCGCTCAGCCCGTTCAGGTCCTCCGCTTTCAAATCTCGGCACTCGATGACGTGCACCTGGACCTGGTAGTCGCCCGGTTCCAGCCTTTCTTCGAGTTTCTGGTTCAACTCGTCCACGGCCCGATCGGCCATCATGGCGCCCGCTTCCCGCCGTTCGTTGACCTCCTCTTGTTCTTTACTTGTTAATTTCAGGGGCACCATGTCCTCCGATTCCTCGAGCATCCAGGCGTCCTCGCCCTGGGGGGCTTTCTCGTCGTCTTGTTTGGGCTCTTGCACTTTTCTCGCGAAGACGCTGGTCGCCGATAGTAGTAGGTCCGAGGCCGAGGCCAGCAATCTAGCCGCGCTCCTCGCGTACTTGCGGTCGTAGACCCAGGCCATACTGACCTCGACCTGGCCGCGCTCCTCGCCGCCCACACTCCCCCCTGCGCCCACTAAGCGGAACCACCGCTGGAGCCCGACGCCCCCGTGGGCAGCGACCTCGACCATGGGCACGCTGCACTCTCCTATCAATTTGGTAGATAGCACCCCCTTGTCCTTCAGCTTGAGTAACACATCCTTCGTCCCGTCAGACACGGGGATCTTGAACGCGTGGTCGAACAAAGGCCCGGTGGTCCGTCTCACCACAGGAGATCGAGCCTTCTTCCCGTCGCACTGGATGGCACAGTAGGCGTCCACGGTGCTCCGCAGCATCTTTGCCCGGTGCATGACTCCAACGAGCATGTTCGGCCTGGCCCCTACGTCCTCGTCGTCGCTGTCGTCGTCATCGAGCAGATCGTTGTCGCCCACGAAGTAGGACAGTTCGATGCGCAGGGACCCTTTACATTCCTGGGTCTGACCCGGCATCGGTCCTAGTTCTAACCGATCGTCCTGCTCGATGCCGGGGCTAAGGACGACGGTGCGCAAATAACACACCGCCTGGCCCAAGGGCACGTCGGCGCCGCCTCCTAACGACTTGTGATAAATACTCAACACCACGTGGTCGATGTCGTTCTCCGCGACATCTAAAAAAATCATGCGCTGGCTCGTCCACTCGGGGTTTTGCGAACTGTTCACGACGTGGGTCTGCTCGGCTTCACTACCGCATCGTACCACAACAAAGGGGTTGCAGTCGCCGCCCTCGACCTCTGGCAGATCGCGGGCCGAGACGACCCGCAGCTCGAGGCGGTCGTCGAGGTCCATGGCTCTGCTTGTCTATATATGAGTTGTGGCTGTCTATTGCTTTGCTAGTTGTGGCTGCCTCTTGGTTCTCCAGCCTGGGGCAGCCGGCTTCGTGCGTACGCCAGAGGTGGTCTCCTAGCGCTGCCTCCACGCGGATGTCCGGCACGGCGCCGCTTGGGGCTGGAGAGGCTGCTCACGGAGACGCGAAGCTATAGAATGAGAAACCCGCACCTAAGCATGGTCGACTATAGCGGTCCTTGGCACTCCTCCGGGGGACGCGGGGCGTGTTGGCGAGGGGCTCTTGCGAAATCGTGCGGGTATTTCAGCCTGCTAAAGTTTTGGCCGTGCGCGTTCTAGCCGCACTTCACGTCGCATCAGTTACGTGAGACACCGCTGAATATAGCTCGAAGCAGCAGCAGTCCTGCGCCTGCCACGCCACAGCAGCCAAGCTCCGTGTGAGCCCACTGCGTAGCAGCATCGCAGCATCAAGCGACCCCCGCGCGACAGCTACCACCATCTCGCACGCCGCACAAAGTTATCGCAGCGTCAACACGTTCGGCGGAGGAGCAGCCATTGAGGAGGCGCGCCCCCTGCTGCAAACGCCGCCGCGGCGCCGGCGCAGCAGCGGCAAGCTCGTCACCATGCCCTGCATCGCCTTAGGCGAGTGGCAGGCGTCCGAGACGCCGGGGTTCATCTGGGACAACGTGGCGGCCGGCGGCGTGCTAGCCACGAACGTCTTCTTCAACATTGCGGTGTTGAGATTAGCGACGCTCGCCGCGGGGTGCCCGGCGCCGGAGGACGTCGACGAGGACCAGGGCTGCTCCAACAAGGTGTACGGTCTGAAGCCGTCGAGCTTCCTCACCACGGTCATCATGGTGGGCCAGTTCAGCGCCACGGCGCTCATGCCGTTGGTCGGCGCCTCGGTGGACTACACGTCCAAGCGGCGCCACCTGGGTGCGGCCTCGGCCTGGATCCTGTGCATTACAACACTGGCCCAGGCCTCGATCTCGAAGCAGACCTGGTTCCTCTGTTCGATCGGCATGGCGTTGTCCATCGCGTCCTACGTGTGCCACCAGGTCTCGGTCCTCTCGTACCTCCCCGGGCTCTCCATGGTCAAGCCCGAGGGCGTCGCCTTCGTGGACGACCCCCAGGAACGGTACAAGGTCAATAGCATCGCGAACGCGTCGGCGCTCGCGACGCAGTTAAGCGTGACAATCTTCGTGTCCTGCGTCGCGTTCTGGTTCGGGCTCGGGGACACGGCGACGGCGGCCGTGGCCCAGGGTGTCGTCGGGTCCCTCCTGTTCGTCATCTACTCCTTCGTCTGGACCGGGCGGCGGGACGTGGTCAGCTGCGCCTTCCGGGACCACGCCGCGACCAAAGTATTGCCGGAGGGCCACTCGCTCTTCCTCACGGCCGTGCGCGAGGTGTGGAACAGCTGGACGACGTTACGGAGGCGCCGGCCCGCGGCGCGCTTCTTCCTCGCGGGCTACGCCTGCGCCGCGGCCGGCATGGGCTCCTTCGGGAGTTTGAGCGTGGTCTTCATGCACGACCGGTTGCACGTCGACGGCAGCACCACGGTCTTGGTGATGGCACTCTGCGTGGTATTCGCGGTGCCCGCGTCGGCGAGCGCGCCCATGTGCATGCGCTCCTTAGGGGCGCGGAAGACATTGATCTGCACGATCGCCTACATGGTGTGCACGACCGTATTGGCGGCGTTCGTGCTGTGCGGCCCCTCGTGCAAGGACCGGGTGTGGCTCTTCGCGCCCATCTGGGGCGTGGGCTTCGGGGTCTTCTACGCGGCGAACAACGCCGCCTGGACGGAGCTCGTGCCCCCGGACGCCGTCGCGCAGTTCATGTCGCTCTACTATTTCAGTGCGCAGATCCTGGGCTGGGCGCCGCCGGCGGCCTACGCGGTCCTGAACCAGCTCTACGACGACTCCCAACTCGCCCTCTTCGTCACGGCCGCGTGGCTGGCGCTGTCGCTGCCGTTCCTGCGCATGGCGGGGGACCTGCAGGGGGAGAAGGAGGCGCTGATGCACGAGGCGTCGCCCTAGTTCGTATAACTATGTGTATGTTGCTCGGTTCTTAGTCGAATCATACGAAGTCTATTGGTCACGGTGGCGCGCCGAAGTTGTACCTATCGTACGGGTTATCAAAGGCCGGCGGCCTTGGAGCTAGAGCCGGCGGCGTCTGTGGTGGCGCGGCGCCCATTGGAGCTAGAGGAGGTAGAGGGGCAAAATCCGGCGCAAAATGTGGCGGTGGCGCGGCGCCCAATGCCCGGAGCAGCGGGGCGACGTCGACGGCGGCGGCCGGCGTCGGCGAAGCTCCCCGGCCCGGATCCCCAGGCGGCAAGCGGAGGACCAAATGCAGAGGTAGTCCTTCGATAATTCCGTGACCGGCGACCGTCGTCCCATCCTCCAATTGCTTTCCTACGTAAATCAAGCGTTGGTGTGCGATCGGGATGTCAGTTAGGTCCCGGAGCCTCCGCTTCAGGACACCAATCGTGTCCCAGGGTCGGACGCGATTGAGCTCTAACGTTCCTCTCTGCATCGTTTTGACAGAGACCGTCACGGTGGATTTGTGCCGTGGACCGTCGGGCGAGAGTACGTGGTCGCGCCACGGCGAAAAAAAGTGCAGCCGCCCCCGAAAGTAATAGTTTCCCCAGGCGTCCGTACTTGCCGTGCGGATCGTTACATCGATCTTGTGCGACAGGGCCCCTGCCTCAAATACCAGCGGCCTGCTCATCGTGCCGGCCTGCATGCCTAACTCATTGAAGGCCGCGCCATTCCCGTCGACGATGTCAAAGGTACCTTAACAGGTTATGACTTCACCGGCATGCTCCGGCTATAGTTCAATGATCAACTGGTGCAGTTTCGCCGCTACGAACGATTTATCAGGTGCACTTTCGCCGACGCGCCGATGAGTTGTCATTTTTGCGCAGGTAAAAGGCGTAACTATGAAAGATCGCCGCTCCCACAACACCACGAAATGAGAGCTTAAGTTGCCTCTTGCACACCCGTCGCGGCGCGCATTGGAGTACGACTTTTGACTTGCTTTTTTCAAAACGGGTTTGGTGCTCGGAGGACTCGTCCGCGAAGCCCCCCCCCACGCCCCCGACGCGGCGCTTGATTTGTACAAAAAGAGGGCCTATTAGCAGCCGTCGCACCCGCCCCCGCTGCAGGAGTGGTTGTTGGACGCGCGCTTCGCGGCCTCGAGCTTGGCGTGGATCGCCTCCTTGTCGAAGCCCTTGTCGTAGAGCTCGCGCTTCTGGGGGTCGCCCAGGATATCCAAAGCCTGCCCCAGCCGCTTGAAGACCTCGGCCTCGGCCTTCTGCACGTCCACGGGGGCCGTGGCGTGGCGGTCCGGGTGGTGCAGCAGCGACTGGGCGTGGTAGGCGCCCTTGATCTCCCGCTCGGAGGACACCTTGCGGCAGTTCAATAACGCGTAGTAGTCCGGGCGGTTCGTGCGCCGCATGTCGAAGTCCGCCTGCTCAAAGGCGTGCTTGACGCGCACGTCCGACCCGCCCCAGCTCTCCTCGATGATCTCCTGCAGGAACTTGCGCGCCTCCGCGTGGCGCTTTAGATGGCGCAGGGCGTTCGCCCGGCACAAGTGGGCGTCCACGAGGTCGTCCACCACGTACAACGCCGCGGCGCAGTCCTTCAACGCGGCGTCGGCGTCGCCGCACCGTAGTCGACACGTGCCGCGCTCGACCCGGCACCGCGCGTACAACGGCGACCGCGCAGCTAAGACCGCGAGCGCGGGGAAGCCGTCCAGGGCCACCGCGCCGCTCGACCCGAGGTCGTCCGTCAATAACTGGTCGTAGGCCTTCGAAGCCGCCGCGAAGCTGCGCTTCGTCGCCAGGTCCCTTGCTTCGCGGCGCCGCTTGACGACGCGCAGCGCCGCGCGCAGCGTGGCCTTGGGCGCGGCGCCGTCGGGGTCGAGGCGCAACGCCTGCCGCAGGATCTCGACGGCCTGGGGGCCCTCATCACTTAAAAGAGTGGCGGCCCCGCGCACGACCAGCGCCGCCGGCCGCCAGCGCGCGGCGTCGGCCCGCCGCAGCACCTGCAGACATAATCGGAGGCACCGATCGATCTTCCCGAGGCCGAGCTCCGCCGCGGCCGCGCCCAGCACGACGGGCGCCGACTCGGCGTCGCGCAAGGCCCCCGCGAACGAGGCCCGCGCCTTGCCGAGGTCGCCGTCGGCGAACGCTTTCCGACCATCAGCTACCGCGGTCGCGACGCGGTCGACGCGCCGGGCCTCGTCGCTCACGGAAGCGCCGCCGTTCGCGACAGAAAACTCCGCGAGGCCCCGCTGCGCGTCCGCCGTGCGGCCCAGCTCCAGCAACGCCCGCGCGCGCCGCGTCGCCGCGTTCGCCAGTGCGGAGTCCCGCTCGAGCGCCCGCTCGCAGTCCTGGACGCACTCCTCGTAGCGGTGCGCCATGAGGCGGCACGCGGCCCGGTTCGCGAAGGCCTGGGCCCGCCCGGGCGCCACGGCGCAGGCCTTGCTGTATAAGTCCGCGGCCTGGTCGTAGGCCCGGGCGCGGTAGCGCTCGTCGCCCTCTTTCTTGAGAGCGTCGTACACATCGCCCTGGGACATGTTCGTGAGGTGGGAATCCGAGTTCGTCAGGTGGCCCTGCAGGCTCCCCAAGTCCCCAGTCCAGGTGCAGCCTTGCGCGTGGAGGGGGCACTTTGTTTGCACCTTGGCGTAGCATCTAAACGCGAGCGGGTTCGCCTCCAATAGTCTTGTTGCCGACGCGCAGTCCGCCGCCCTACAGGTGGGGCACAGGGCGTTCTGCTGGCGGTCTAAACTGCGCGCCACGTACTCTCCGATGCAGCACTCGCAAAAAACGTGGCTGCACGCGAGCACGACCGGCGCCTCGCTCAGGTCCTGGCAGATGGCACACGAGAAATGGGCCGCGTGGTGCTCGTCGCTGAGGAGGTTGTCCTTGTTGATGCCCATTTTATTGTTTGATCAGCTTGTTATCAGGGAGCTGGATGGATACGAGTCGACGGGCTTCCGCGGGGTCGCACAGCCGCTAAGATTGTCCACCACGCAAGTTTGTGTTATCTGTGTTATTGGAACTGCTACCAGCTCTCACGAGTTCGTGTTTGGCCGTACGGTTTGGCAGCCTCTATGACCCGACGCTGCGTCTGTACGGACGCCTTTTTAAGACGCCTGGTGGCCCCCTCGACAAGGTGTAGTTTCTCCTATGAACGGGTTTTTTCGCACGGGTTTCATCAGCTTGATCCAGCATCCATCAGGAGGATTGTCACTGCAGACGGCAGTCTCAGCGCAGTGTACGCGTTCACGGATGCGCTGACATCGCTCTCTTGTCAAAATGCCTCGCCACTCCGCCATGACGCTGTTGCTCTGCGCCAGCGCCGCGGCACTCGTCGCGCTGCCGCGACGACGACCCGGCGTCCGCCTCCACGCCAAAAAAGGCGGCGGCGAGAAGAAGGGCTTCGACTGGAAGCCGCCGCCGAAGCCGCCGAAGCGGAGGGCGCTGACGGACGACGTCGGCGCCAGCGCGCCGGGCGCGCCCGCGGGGAACTCCGACCTGCTCCAGACGCTCCTGGCCGAGGAGCAGGACCGCGCGCAAGTCGCGTCGGAGGCCATCGACGACCTTAAGGAGCGCGACGCGTATGTCTCGGAGAAGGGCGTGGAAGCCGCGAGGGTGCCGGACGCCGTGGCCAACCGGATGATCCTGCGCATGGCGACCTTCGGCGGCCTCCCCGTGTTCGGCGGCATCGGCGTCTTCGTGTGGTTCTACTTCCAGGCCACGGGCGCGGACAACGTGTTCCAGCCGACGCTCGTGGCCGCGGCCACGACCGTCCCCTGGGTGCTCGGTTTATTAGGGATCGGCTTCGGCGCGCTCAGTGCGTCCTGGGATGAGGAGGACGAGGGCTCGGCGCTCGGCTTCGCCGAGATCAAGCTCAACGTCGGGCGGTTATTAGACGGCGTCTCGCGGTCGGCCAAGGACGCGCAGATGCGCGAGCGGATGGATAAGCGGAAGTAGTTTTCTGAAGTATTAGTCGGAGAATAATAAAGGGATGGGGGGCAGTTATTCTCTTCTTCCTTCCGCTCCCTAGCAGTGAGTGTAGAGTTCGTTGTCGCCACCTAGGCAGTAGAACACCAGCTCGCAAGGGTTGCCGCGACCGTCGGGGCAGACCTATCCGACCTTGTAGTAGCCAACGCCATCGGGCTTGCCATCGAAGTTCCACATAATGTACGAGCCCCAGCCGTCCGGGGTGTCGAAATAGTAACGGGTGCGCGTGAAGTCGACATCCTCCCAGCCGGTGGCCCACTAGAACATGGAGGGACCAAGATAATCAAAATAGCCGTCCGTGTCGCTGCCATCCGCTTTGTCGATACCTGCCTGCGCGCCCTGTGTATTAGTGTCGAACAGGTTCCTGGTGTACGTGTCGCCTTTGCCATCCGATGTGGCGTACATGACTTCCGCGGACCGGTGGGCCTGGTACGCGAAGTCTTGCGGGCTCAACGAAGACGCGGGGAAGTCGTCCTCGTCGAAGCAGCGCCACTTGCCGTGTTTCTGGTCGAAGGCTACGCCCGCGCAACCCGTGTATGGCGGCGGCGACTGCGGCCGGGAAGTCGATCCAGATTATGGCACCCGAGGGGTGCTCGTAGGCGAGCGGCTCCTCGTACGGGGCGGCGGCCGACAGGTGCCACGCGTAGACCTTGTTCCAGTTGAGCGCGGCGCGGATCGCGGCGCCAGGATCGTCCGCGCCATCAGGCGCCTTGACGCAGTGCTGGTCCTGGAGCGCCGCCAGGCGCGCGTCGTCGATGGGGCCCTCACAGTGGAGGAACGTCGCCTCGCCCCAGCAGCGGCCCGTTCCCGAGCCACGACGCCCCGCGATGTGTGCGGTGCAAAACCAGGTACTGCAATTCCACGTAGCATCTCCGCGGCGCGTAGCTACGTCTCGAGGCCGCGACGCGGCGGCGTGCAGTTCTTCGGCTGCGCGCGGCGGCGGCGCGCAATATACGCCTCGAGGCCGCGACGCGCGCCGACGGCGTGCAGTTCTGACTGAGCTCGCTGGAGACCAGACTTGAGTCCTGCTCTGTCACTGGTCGATAAATCTGTCAGGAGTTTCGTCTCTACGGTTTCAGCTTGTTTGGATGATATGCAAACCCGTACGCCTATACGCTCGCGACGCGGCGGCGAAGCCGGCGTCTCGGCGGCGACAGAGACTTGCTGGTTATTTCCTTGCGCACGGGTTTTATCCAGGTGTAATCCAATGCGCCCGATGCGTCGTGGCCGATTGTGACGTAAGCACACAGGTGGGTGGTGTGACTCAGGCCTCTTCCTGCTGGGCACGGGTTTTTGTTCTCCTGTATTTGAGCTTGCCGAGCACTGCGGCCCGCATGAATGCAGCAGCGCGTCAGTAACAAACACCCTTGAGCTGTGCAACAGTGCCCATCGATGAGCCAATTCTCTGGCGAGGACACCGCTGCCTTGAGTGCTGTCCCTGGCAATGAGGACAACGAGGACGCCGCGACCGCTGCCTTGCTGGCCACCCTGCCGCGGCGCCTGAACGCAGGCCTGGCCGCCGCAGGCGTCTCTGCCAATTGCGCTGCGACGATCAGTGGCGCACCGGCCGACGGCTGGCAGCTCGTCTATCCCGGAGATAGTGTAGCCGTCGACGGCGCGCCGATCGCTTGGACCGGGCGGGAGCGGCGGAGCCGCGTGCACGCGTACCACAAGCTCAAGGGTAACGGGACCGAGGATATCAAACCCCCGGGCTGCGAGGGCCTATGGCACGTCGGCCAATTAGATAAGAAGACGACCGGCCTGCTCCTCTTCACGGACGATTCTGAATTAAGCCGGTTGGTGCTCTGCCCCGGGTTACTGCCGAAGACCTACGTCGTCGAGGTCGACGGCCCGCGCGCGGCCGGCGGGCTTAGCGAGGAGCAAATGGCCACCCTCCAAGAGAAGCGGCCGCTGCCCCAAAACGTCGAGGAACGAAGAAAAGGCCGGAACAAGCGGGGCGCGCCCGTGGGTTTCGAAACTGTTGTGTACCGCGGGTCCACGCCCTGGGGGGACGCCACGTTACCGCCGGGGTGCACGCCCAAGAGCCGGTTCGCCTACGAGGTCGCGGTCGAGAGCGGCGCGAATCATGTCGTGAAGCGGCTGTTCGACCGCGTCGGCCGGTCCGTGATGACGCTCCACCGGTCGTCGATCGGTCCAGTCGGGCTTGATTTGGCCCCGGGCGCGGCGCGCGCGTTGACTTCCACGGAAGTCTCCGCGCTGTGGGCAGCCGTCGGCGGCGATGCGGCGCGCGCTGCGCTCCGGCGCGCGGCGCTGCTCTGCGCGGCGCGGGCCGGCACCGACGAGCGCCTCCGGGGGTTCTTCGGGCCCGACCTCGTCGGCGCGGAATGTTACGCGGCCCTCCCGGGCCTCTCGTGCAAGCACAGCAAAGTGAACGCGGAGGAGAAGCGCGCCGCCCTCGAGCGGGACGCGCCGCGGCTCGACGCGGCGCGGCGCGCGAACGCGGAGCATATGGAACGCGTCGCGCTGTCGTGATAATGTGGCCACTGCCGGACGGACCGGCTGGGATTGGTTATAGCAGGCATGGCGTCTTGCCGTCCGACTCTAGCATGTGGGCGCGCTGTACGGAGACTGGCTGTGGATGTTGTTTGTAAGTTGAGGTGTCCCCTAGCTTATTACTACAGGGGAGAAGTTACTCGGCTCAGCGCTGCGTCATGGTAACTTCGCGGGGAGATGCCCTTCGCGTGCTCGGCCTTGACCGTGTTTCATGTTTAATTCGCGACACAAATTAAGCCCCGGCACTGGCAAGAAAAAGAGTCGCTGCTGAAGTCACTGCTGCTGCTGCATTCTCTGCCTTCTCTGCCGTTGCACTGATCACGCTGTTCCGGAGCTTATTCGCACTTGGGTAATTCGATACCCTCGAAATAACAGTTGTCCAATTGGTTGCTGCAGACACAAAAATGTCCTACCCTATAATCGTCAGATTTAGGGACCAGCATGCACCTCCCAGACTCCCAGATTCCGCAATTGTCGCCTTCTGTGGAACTCGATGTGTCTTTTTGTTTTGTAAATTCGCTACATTGTGCATCCAACTGCGGGGCCGAGCCACGGGATCCGGGCGACGAGATCACCGCCGTCGCCGCGAGCAGGCCGAGGACGAACGACGCGGCGGCCGCAGCCGCCGCGAGGCGCTTCCAGGGCCGCGCGGGCGCCTTGTTGAGGAGCGTCTGCTCCGACTCGACGTCAGCGGTGGTCGTCATAGCCATGATGTTTACCTGCGTCGAGTCTCGAGTGTCAATGTCTCATATGTACCGACTCACACGGCGCCGCCGCGCCGGGGCTGTGTGTGAGGGCGTTCAAGGATTCGCCGCGCGTGGCTGTGGGCACTGGGCCGCCGGCGCTGTGGCGCTGGTGGCCTGGTGGGGGGGGGCGGGGGGGGGGCGCGCTCATGTAACTTTTTCGTGTTCGATCGTGCTTTCCCCGTGATATTCCGCGCGCGCGCGCGAGGCCACGCGCGGCCTC
>Ga0114994_10001238_pt1 | contig 18236 bp, 7 predicted proteins | sample ArcticOcean_MG_C_9_FD_87043 | JGI IMG/M metagenome (GOLD analysis project Ga0114994, IMG submission 87043) | Marine microbial communities from western Arctic Ocean - ArcticOcean_MG_CB2_152 | ecosystem: Environmental > Aquatic > Marine > Oceanic | place: Arctic Ocean: Canada Basin | collected...
CGTCGTCGTCGTCATTATCATCGTCGTCGTCGCCGGGCGCAACTGCTTCCTCGTCCGCGGACGCGGGCGCGTCGTCGTCGCCGAGGCTCGCCGCGTCCTCCGCCGGCGCCGCGGCGTCCTCCTCCGAGTCCTCGATCGGGTCGTCGGAGAGCTCCGCCTCCTGAACCGGTTCCTCGTCCATGGGCTCGGGGGCCACCACCTCCTCCTCCTCCATGGGCTCCGGGGCCGCCGGCGCGGCCTCGGCCATGTCGACGTCCGGCCGGCGGAGCGCGTCGACGCGGTCCTGGATGCGCGCCTCGAGCGCCGCGCGCGCGTCGGCCCGGCCCGCGTCGACGGGCGACGTTATTGATTGCTGCTTCTCCTCGCCGCCCGTGATGCCGTCGAAGATCGTGTGCGTCGGCGGCGCCGGCGGCAGCGATAAGGAGAACCGCGGCGCCGCGGCCGCGACGACGCGCGCCGGCCCCTCGTGCTCCTGGCCCTCGTCCTCGTCCGCGTCTTCCTGGTGCTGCTGCGGCGCGCGCTCCCGCATCTCTGCGTTTTCGCCCGCATGAGAATCGGGGGCCGCCGGCCACACGTCCACGCGGGGCGGCGGGTCATCAACCATCGCGGCGGACGCGCCCTGCTCCAGGGCGTCCAGGTAGGGGCAGTACCGCGCATTCAGGGGCTCCGCCGAGCCGTGCGAGGCCTTGGCGACGTCGAGGGCCTTCAGCGCCCGCGGCGACGCGAACGGCCGCAGCCGCTGCGCGTCGGCGACGCGGCGCCGGCGTAGTAAAGCCGCCACCAAGCAGTCGCCCGCCGCGCGGTCGCCGCTCCGCGATAAGGGCGCCAGCGCCCGGGCGAGCGCCTGCTCGTCGCGGAACGTGACCGGGAGCTGGGCGCAGGCGGCCCTCTCGCCGAGCCGCCAGAGCCGCGCGAAGACGGCAATGCGCGCGAGACTCAACGCCGCGGCGTCCTCCGTGTCGTCCGCGGCCCTTAGAACGTGCAAGGCCCGGTCCGGCCGGCGCGCCCGCGAGTGCGCGACGGAGCGCGCCACGGCGAAGCGCGCGTCGTCGCCGTCCGCCAGGGACGCGAGCGCGAAGAGCGCGGCGGTGGCGTCCAGCTCCGCCAAGCGGCCGATGCGCCGCGCGAGCGCGAGGCGGAGCCCCCCGTGCGCGTCGCCGTAGCGCGAGCCTAAGTCCGCCGCCAAGGGTGCGGCTCTTGAAAAGGCGGCGCGCGCCGCGTTGAGCCCCTCGGCGTCGCGCGCCTCCAGGGCGAGGCCGTCCGCCACGTCCAGGCCCCAGCACACCGCGGCGACGTCGGCGACGCCGCTCGGCAAAAACACCGCCGCCGCCGTCGCCTGGAGGGCCCGGGCCCCGAGTCGTACGGCCTCGCTGCCCGCCGCGCCGTCTTTCACGGCGCGCCGCAGCGCCACGTCGCCGCTCACGAAACACGCGGCCGCGAGGCGGTGGTCCATCGTCGCGTCGTCCGACGCCGAGGGGACCGCAGCGTCCGGGACCTCGCCCGGTTCGTTCCCAGCGCCGTCCTGGGCCAGGCGCGTCCACCACGTGGCGTCGGCCACGGGGTGCGCGTCGTTTGCGTCCATGCCGCCCCTTTTCAACAAAAGGGCGAGGAGCGGCTCGCCGCCCTCACCACTCGCGCGTTGCCGCGCCTTGTACCGCGCGTTGAGCCAGGGCACGGCCTCCCGGTCCACCTCTCGACTCACGTCCCGGGCGGCCTTGGTGAGGCCTCGTAACGAAGAAAGGATGCGCCAGGCCCGCGTCGCGCGTGCATGCGCCGCATCCAGCGCCGAGGACGTGGCGGCGTCGACCATGTCGTCGTCCCCTAAAAGTTTGGCGCGCTCCTCGAGCACCGACCACAAAGCGCTGGAGAGGCACTCGGCGGCTTCGCATCGTTCCGACGCGCTCTGCGCTCGTTGCGCCGCGTCGCCCACGACGCCGCCCGCCGCCCAGGCGCGCTGGACGTGCCGCGCCTGGCGCAACTCCGTGGCGCAGGCGTCGAGCTCGGCGTCCGCGCAGGCGGCGTGCTGCATCCATTGCCTTAGGAGTTCGTTGCGCGGGAGGGCGGCGCGGTCGTGGGCGCTCGCCATGGCCCCTGTATAGCTCCGCTGTAGCTCCTATGGCTCCACTGGAGCTCTTTTTGGTCGATTTTGGCCGAGTGAAAAACCCGTATTTAACTTTTGCGGGTCGCCAAGCACCCGTCGGGACGCAGTGCTTCGCGCAAGATAGATGGCACCCTTCCCTGAGAATATAATCGACCCGGGCACGAGCGAGATAACGTGCGGGTGCAGCACTGTGACAAAAGCCAGCAGGAGTCACGAGGGGGCACGAAGGCAGCGGTGATCATTGAGGTGGACTAGGCATATTGCAAAAGCGATCACACTCTGCACATCTTGCACAACAGTTCGCTTGCAAGCGAGCAAGGGCGCGCAGCATTCCTCTGCTAAACACAGCTTAAACTGCTCATATACATACCCGCAGCGTTCACGCCAGCATAGGTGCCCGCCGCGCCCTCCTCCTCCTCGCGTCTGGACTCAGCGCCATGGCGGCCCAGACGGACCCGCAGTACCGCCAGATGGCCGAGGCGGCGCTGGGCTACGCGCGGAACGAGTTCAAGGACGAGCTCGCGGCGCTCAAGAAGGAGAACGCCGCCCTCAAGCGCAAGACGAAGAAGAGCGCCGGCCACGGCCACGGCCCCGTCGTGGAGGAAAATGAAAACGATTCGACCCTGATCCTGGCGCTGCAGCGCGGCCGCGCGCTCGCGCTGTTCCTGGCGATGCTGAGCTGCACGACGGCCATCCTCGAGGGCTACGAGGAGACGCTGGCGGCCCACGTGTCGCTCTCGTTCTTCGTGCCTTTTTTGATCGGGCACGGCGGCAACTGCGGCGGCATGAGCGTCGGGGCCGTCATCTCGGCGATCGCGCGCGGCAAGGCCCAGACGCCCCAGGTCAAGACGCGGCTGGCCCTGCGCGAGATCGTCGCGGGCTTCTGCGTGGCGCTCCAGCTCGCGGCGCTCGCGGCCGCGACCCTCCACTTCATCGGCCTGGACCGCGGCCTGAGCCTCGTCGTCGTGGTCTCGCTGTCCGCGATCACGGCGCTCGGCGCCGTGTGCGGCTCCGTCGTGCCCTTGTTATTTGATTACATGGGCCTCGACGCGGCGACGGTGGCGCCGCCCGCCGTGACCACGCTCATCGACGCGCTGGGCATCGTCATCTACCTTACGGTGGCGCAGCTCGTGCTCGACGTGGCGCCGCACGACCACGGTGGCGCGGCGGCGGCGACCGCGGCGGTGCACAACGTCATCGAAGACGTGGCGCAGGCGGCGGGCGCGGCGGCGGCCGGCGAGCTGTGAACGGGTACTAATTTCTAAGCAAGATTGGTTCCTCGGCGGTACGTGGTTTGGTTCATGCAGTTACTCGTAGTGGGGGAGGGCGGGGAAAGGAGAAAGGGCTGCGCCGGTGAGCGCCGGAGCGCCGGGACTAAGAGTGGAACTATGATATGATCACTCATGTACACGCGACGCGAAGCAAGAGAGACCTCTAGCTCGCCGTCGCCTCGACCCCCCCGAACGCCAGCTGCGCCAACCTCTCCAGGTAGTGCCCCGCCTCCGGCTCGAAGCCGTGGAGCGTGTCGCGGAGGTGCTCGTAGAACTTCTTGGGCCGCGACCGGAGGCGCTTGCCCGTCGTGAAGACGACGCCGCCGGGAAGGCCCCCAGGTGCGACAGGGACCAGGCCCGGAGGCCCCGGGGCGCCGCGCGGTCGAGCCGCCGCCCGTTGTGGCGCACCTTCTCGAAGTCCGACGCGTCCCCCAGCGTCCCGTTCGGGACCGCCGCGCAGGCGATCTGCGGCGGCGCCGCCACGTTCTGGAGGAGGAAGTCGCGCCGCACGGCCGGCTTCTGGCTCTTGCCCCGAAACTCCGCGTCGTTGAGCGGGCGCTCCAGGTTCGAAGAGCACGTGCTCCGCCAAATCGTCGAAGTGCTGCACGATGTGGTGCAGGTACGTGTGCTGCTCGCGGCCGACGTTCTCCAGCGTCGCCGCGGCGGAGCACTTCTCGTAGACGTAGAACCGCGCTCAGCAGCTGATGTCCCGCATCCGCACCAACGCCTTGGCCACCCTGAGCCCCGCTTCGTCGTCGCACGACGCAAAAATAACGTCGAGGGAAGACGGCGCGGCGCAGACCACGTCCCGGCAGCGGGCCGCGCGCGCCTCGACCGCCAGCGGGTCCGTCGGGCGGCCGCTCCCGTGGGTCGTGGACTTCGCAAGCTCCACGAGGCGCCGCTCGGCTCGGAAGCGCTCCACCGCGGCGAGCTTCGTGGTGGCCGTCCCGGCAACGAGGCACCCAGCGCGAGCGACACGATCGCGGTGAGGGCCACCCGCCGCAGCGGCGGGCCGTCGGAAAGCGGTTTCAGTGTAAAACGCGCCCTAGGCGTCAAGCTTTCGCCGGTAGGAGCCTGGTATCGGTGCGAAACGATGCGCTGTGTGCCGCGCGCGCCCTCGCAACAGCCATCTAGGCAAGAAAAACCTGAGCGACTGCTGCCATCGATTAATTAGCGTATTTGACGGTACGGGACGCCATCAAGCCCAAATAAAACACTTTTTTGGGATGCAGTTCGGCTCTCGGACTCCCTACGGATCATATGTAGTGTTGGTTAGACTGCTACACCGCACACGCAGGAGCTAGAGGCAGTCCAGAGCTCTCGAAGTCCTTAGCAGCCCACAAGGGAATAGCAACAATAGCCTCAAGTTTGGCCACAGCTCCCTTTCAGAGCGATGGAACCCCCCAAGCTCCTGCGCGTGCGGTGGTGGCGTCTTACCAACAATGGATCTAATCCAGAGGGAGTCCGAGAGCCGATCTGCATCCCAAAAAAGTGTTTTATTTGGGCTTTCGCGCGCCCCTGAACGTCAAATATGACAATTATTCGAGGGCCTCCAGGAATCGTAATAGCGGTCTCGTTGGGCCCCATACTACCCCACCTATAGTGTAAATCAAGTATATGCCATCTACACCACGAGAAGGGTTCTTTGGGCTGCTCACGCTCGGGCACGATATTATTAATCTGGACCTCGGGCAAGTCGGTCGGTCATGAAACAAACGATCGCGCCAAGGTCCATGGTGATGGTACCGGCCCTGGTAGTCCCAGGTCCAGGTCTTGTGCCCGAATGAACGAGATCGAGGGGTCGCGGAGTCCGGCAGCCGCGGCACCGGTGTCAGGGATAGGCGGGACTGAGAGAGAAGAAAAAAGAGATACAAGTAAGCTGCCTTAGGAAACCCTAGCCTAGAGCCCCTGCTTCCAGAGCGAGAAGCGGTAGTCCATCTCGTCGGCCGTGGACTTGGTCCACTGCGCGCGGTACGCCTCGAGCTGCGGGTGGCCCCGCGCCTCGCCCAGCCGGCACTTCGACTGGTACTCCGAGGCGTCCGTCATGATCGTCTTCCACTGGGCCGGCGCCTCTTTCTTGTCCGGGCAGACGATGTTCCCGTGGTCGAAGCGGTCGTTGGACGGGTCCCGCGAAATGCCGCAGCCGAACTCCTGGGCTACGACCTCCTTGCCCGTGTGCCCGATGCGCATGGCCTCGTCGAGCACCGTCACGAAGCGGGAGGTCGTGAAGTGGCCCCGGCCGGCCTTCGGGTCGCAGCGGTCCTCCGTCCAGTTGCCCTCCAGGGCGCCGCGCGTGTAGCTCTTCTTGCCGCCCCGCAGCGAGTTGTTGCCCGAGTCGGCGCCGTTGCTCAGGTCGGGCATGGCTGCTGCGGCCGGCGTCGGGCGCTGGCGCGAAGTGGTGGGGCAGCCCTGACTTAAGCGCTGTGAGGAGTTGGACGATGCCGCGACGCCCGACTACGGGAGTCGACTCAAAGCGAAGGCGGCCTCTTGTCTAGCTGTTTGCCTCGGAGACGGTCTCCTGCTTGAGGCAAAGCGGCGCTGTCGTCGCCCCGCACGCTTCGGGGCGCGCCACTCTAAAGAAGGTCTTCGGGGCTAGTGGCATCTAGGCCCACGCCTAGGAACGCCTAGCGCCACTTCTCCGGCGGGAAATTGTGAGGGCCAAATTAGCGCAACTTTGGCAAACCAAGACAGGTTTGCCGCGGGCTGCCCTGTGCTGTGAGTCTGGCTGCCCGAGCGGCCCACTGCGCTTGCAAACGCACCGCTGGACAGCGGTAGAAGCAGCAGCACGCGCGGTCGGTACCGAGCTGCGAGCTTCCTGCCTCAGTAAACACCGCAGTGTGCTGCGGCTCGCACCCGCCGCCGCAGGGCTTGACAGCTGCGCGATCACCACCGAGATGATGGCCAGCGCACTGGCGCCGAGCCCGGCGCCCGCGCCGGGGCCCGCGCCCGCGCCGGCGACCACCCTCGTCGAGGCGCCCCCGCTCACGAAGGAAGGCCTCGAGTTCTTAGACGATACATTAGGAAGGAAGTACGGCGCCCTGTTCCACGACGTTGAAGCCGTTCAGGACGACGACGCGGCGACGGTGGGCACCGCGGACACGGCGGCGACCGTGCGCCTCCGCCAGGTCTCGAACAACGAGTTGCTCCACGTGCAGCGGCAGCTGGACGACCTGGTGTCGAACCGGAACGCCCTGCGCCAACGGGCCGACGACCGGAGCTTGGTCGCGGAGCAGGAGCTCTACAAGGCCAAAGCGCAGGACGCGTTAGCGGCGGCGGCCTGGGACCATCACGTTACACTGGAAACGCAGGCGGACAACCACCCGCTAGGTCGAGGGGCCTTGTCGAAGGACGAGGTCAAGGCTCTGGTCCAGGCTCAACAAGACGCGGAGCGGCAGAAAGTTTTGGCGGTGCGGCAAAGGGCCACCGCCACAGACGAGCACCAGCTCGCTTTAAAAGAGGAACACCTGCGCCAGCGAGCGGAGCGGGCCTGCGCCAAAGTAGCGGAGAAATCGCTGGGCGCGGCGAAGGTGCGGGACGAGCGCTACGAGGCGCAGTGCGTTAAAGCGGAGAGAACCGCCCAGCTCGAGGTCCAGGGCGCCAAACGAGTCTTGAGAGGTATGGAGAAGCGGCGGGAGGAGGCCAAGATCGCCTCGGACAAGGAGATCGTGCAGCAGGAGATCCGGGACCGGGCGGCGGAGCTCGGTCTGCAAAAGGCGCAGGTCCGCGTCCGGGAGAAGAATAAGGCGCAGGCCAAGGCGAAGCGGAAGGCGGAGAAGGCGCGCCAGAAGGCTTTAGAAGATAGAGCCGAGGCCATCATTGAGGTGAAACATAATATCGAGAAAGCTGCCGGTGAAATCCGGGCTTTAGCTGAAAAGCGCGCTATTCGCGATAAGAAAAAAATGGAGGCGTTCGAGCTCGAGAAGGAAGCTATTGAAGCGCGCGGCGAGAACTCCTACCAGGTCTTCCTGCAGCGGGACATCGACAAGAAGTTCGAACGGGAGAAGAAAGCCGCCATCGCGAACCTCGCGAAAAAGAAGCAGGAGGTCATCGAAAGGATCGCCAAGGACGACGCGCGCCAACGCAAAATCGACGCCAAGGACCACCACGACAAGCAGATGGCCAAGAAGCACCGCGCTACTCTGGGCCGGGGCTTCCAGCAGGAGCGGACCAACGCGTACCTCATCGAGAAGACGGGCCGCCAACTCACCGACCCGACGGGGCGGTCGGTCGAGCCCGTGTTCCCGTCCCAGGAGACGAAGATGCTGGACAACACGTTCGGCACCGGTTTACTGGGCAGAAAGACCGCCGAGGAGCGGGAGGAATTAATAAGGAAGCTCGCTCAAAGTGCGGAGCACGCCGGTCCCTTGGCCAAGGACCCCTACGGCGAGTTTGCAAGGTTTGTGCCCAAGCTCAAAGGCGCCGAAACTTTAAGGCTCGAGCAGGACCAGAAGCAGGGCGAGGACGACGGCCGCCGAGCGCTGGAGGCGTTCGTGCCGAATGATTCAAAGGCGCTCGTGGTGAAGGACGACGATAAGTTGGCCGTCAAGGCCCTGTCCAAGTTCGAGCTAGATTGTCGAGAAAAGGCCCAGCAGCGCCAGAAGCAGCGCTTGCAGGAGGGCGCGCCGCAGGTCATCGCCGGGACTACATTAAAATCGTCGGCGTTCGTGGCGCAACCGTCAATCATCGAATACGCGGACTTCACGCCCGGGCTGAGGCACGTGCTGACGGTCAAGCTCACGAACACGTCTCTGTCCTTCAACAACTTCAAGCTGTTGCCGCTCGCGGTTGAGGTGACGGACTTCTTTGAGATCAACTACATAAAACCGGGCCGCATGTCCGCCGGCACGTCGTGTTTTTTAGAAATAGCGTTCACGCCCCAGGTCGACGAGGACATTTTTGCGGAACTGCCGTTCCTGGCCGCGACGGGGCCCTTCGCCATACCCATCAAATGCACCACGAAGAAGGTCCTGCCCTCCCTCAGTCACGAGGCGGTGACCTTTGACGACGTGGTCATGGGCGAGGAGCGCACCATTCACCTCACGATCAAGAATGACGGTGCGTTGCCGACGCAATACACGTTCTACGACCCGGAGACCATGGAGGTCCTGGGGCCGAAGGAACACCTGCGCATCGAGACGCCCACGGCCTTGGCCGTTGAGGCGCCGCCCTCCCTCCTGTCGCCGACGCCGTTCTCTCCGACGCCGACGGTGCTGCTGTCCCCCAGCGAAGACGAGGGCGACTACGAAGGAGATGACCCGGCGCCGGCCGTGGAAGGGGAACACGACTTAGACGAGGAGGAGGAGGAGACGCGGCAACTGCTGGCGGAGGCAGCGCTCGTGAAGAAGGCGGCCCGGGTCCACCGCCGGTGCCTGCAGTACAAGGACGGGCTCACCGCCCTCCAGTTTAAAGGAGGTGGTAGCGTAGAGGGCTGCGCCCAGACGACGCACGCCATCACGTTCGCGCCGCTAAGAGCCGGCTACGAGCGCCAGGCGGTGCTCGTGAAGTTCGAAGGGGTCGGCAAACCGCTGGAGTTTTCTATCCTAGGGTCGTCCGTCGAGGTCCCCATTTACTTGGAGGAGCCCCTGCAGGATCTGCGATGCTGCGTCTACGGGAAATTGTACCGCAAGAAATTGTTAGTGAAAAATCGGGGCAAGATCGCCATGAAGTGCACCGCTTCCGTGCCGCCCAAGTTCAGCGAGTGGCTCGAGTACCAGCCGGACTCGGGCTTCGTGCAGCCCGGCCAGAGCTTCGAGATGTCTTTGAAGTTCCGGCCCGGACCGAGGCTGCTCGAGGCTTCGCGAGGCTACCGTCTCGAGGACGTGATCGCGCTCCCACTCAAGCTCAAGGTCCCAGACCAGGTGCTCCCGGTGTACTACACGCTGAAAGCGCGGCTGACGAGCGGCGACATCGACTTTTCTTCCATGTCTCTCAAGTACGGGGACTGCTACGTGGGCGAGGGGCTGTCCATGCCTTTGACCCTCACGAACACCTCCTTGTTGCCGCAGAAGTACGGCTTCGTGCAGTTGAAAGACGAGATCGACGTGCTCCCCGAAGCCATCGGCATTTTACTACCGAAAGAGTCGCGGCAAGTGAATGTAGTCTTCAAGCCGCGCCTCGCGCAGTTCTGCGAGATTCCCGTGGTGTGCAAGACGACCATGAACATGACCTATACCTTGACGGTCAAAGGCCAGGGCGTCGACCCCCCGCTCAACTTCAAGCAGACGGTGATGCACCTGGCCCCGTGTCAGCCCGGCGATAGCGAAGTGGCGTCGTTCTTCGTCTCGCACCCGTTGCCCAAGGGCCACAAGCGAGGCAAACCGCGGACCTTCGAGATCCGGGTCCCGAAGCCGCTGCGGAGCCACCTCACGGTGCAGCCGTGCGTCGCCGTCGTCGGCCCCGGAGAGACGCGGCGGATCGAGGTCACCTTCGCGCCGCCGCGAAGTAAGGGCCCGAAGCAGCCCGCGCTGCGGGATGCAAACGACGAACGCGTCGAGCCGGACTACAAGAGCGTGCTGGGCCTGCCCGACGACCCGCCGCCGCCGCCCGCGGAGGAGGAGGCACCCGAACCGGAGGACCCGCGGAGCGACGAGGAGCTCAGGGAGCTCGCGGATAATGGCGATGCCAAAGCGCTAGAGATTCTGGAAACGCGCGAGGCGAAGCATGCGCTCGAAGCTAAGGCTAAAGCGGAAGCCGATGCCCGCCTAGAGGCGGAACGGGCCCCGCCTGAGCCCTGGGAGGGGACCTTCGAAGTCAGTAAGCATCGGGTCGAGGGCCAGGAGGGCTACGCGCCTCTAATGAACGAGGACGACGTGGAGCCCTGGAGCGAGCACGGGGCCTGGAAGCTGCCCTGTTTTATACAGAAACAACTCAATGAAAAAACGGCGGCGCCGCCCATGATGCTCGAGGTGCACACGACGGCCGTGGAGCGCCTGTTTTGGTGCGACTGCGACCGCCTGGACTTCGGGCAGCTGGCCGTGGGGCAGACGAAGACGCTGCCGCTGCGGCTACGGAACCTGGCGCCGCCGAACGATCAGACCGTGCTCTTCGTGAAGAACAGCGCCGGCCTCAACGCGGTGGGGCCCTTCTGCGTCTTAAATGCTTTAAGGCCGCTCCCGCCGCGGGCGCCCGCCCACGTGTGCCTGGTCCAGTTCACGCCCTTCGCCAAGGGCCTGCGGTCGGAGGTCTTGGAGTTGACCTGCCCGCGGCTGGGCCGGACGTTGCGCATCGAGCTGTGGGGCGAGGGCGTGAGTCCGACGCTAGAACTCGACCCGGAGGATGGGAAGCTGGACCTGGGCCACGTCGCGGCGGGCCGGTCGTCCACGAAGGAATTGAGGATCACGAACACGAGTGTCTTCCCCCTGTCCTACGCGCTGAAAAGTGTAGGCGACGCGCAGCCGCGGGAGAACCGGGATGGGAGCGCGCCGTTCCTGTGCATCCCGAGCGAGGCCACGGTGGCGCCGGGCGAGACGCAAGTTGTCCAATGCACGTTCCGGCCGGACCACGGGCGGGCCTGGCCCTTCACGTCGGAGCTCCACGTGTCGGTCCCCAACGAGGCCAAGCGCCACGTCCTCTACCTAACGGGCCACGGCCACGACGAGCAGATGTACGTCTGCAAGCCGGGGCTGTTGCTCGCGCAGCCGGCGTCGCTCGAGAACTTTCTGGAGCTGCCCGCGTCGGAGTACGACGCGGACCGGGAGGCGTCGGAGGCCATGGGCCTCGCGCAGCGCTTGGTCCCGCGCCTCGAGGTCCGGTTCCCGCGCGACGGCGACGGGGCCACGCAGTCCGTCTTCGTCGGCTGCTGCGCCAACGACGCGCCGGACAAGTCCATCGCGAACCCATCTTCTCTATCGGGCAACGGCGCCTTTGAAATCGAGTGGAGCTACGACGACGCGCGGGCCGAGGGCCTCTTCTCCGCGGCGCCGGACAAGGGCTCCGCGGCCGCGGGCGGCGAGACGGAAGTGACCTTCGCGTTCAACCCACCAGAGTCGACATCGAGTGTTGAGCTGGACGTGGGCCGGTGGGTGCGCGCCGTCGCGACCTTCCTGCTCAAGGGCGCGCCGCGCGACTCAGCCTTCGAGGTGGAGCTGTCGGGGTACCTGCCTAATTTGTGAATCTTAACTTCCCTACCCGGCTAATACTCCTTGAGGTCGCGGATGGGGTCCCAGTCCCGGGTAGGCCCCCGCGGCAGCAACGGCTCGGTGATGTCGAGGGCCGCGGCGTTCTTGTGGCCTGAATCCCCGACGGGGAAGGTCCCGGGCACGCCGTCGAGGCGGCCGCACCCCGCGAATCCGCCACGACCCCGCTGGCGCGGGTCGCGCAAACCGTCGATGGTACTGATCGCGTCGTTGATAATTCCCATAGCGGCGGCGCTCCACTTGTAAGTAGGACAATCGCGCTCCTCGTCGTAGTCGCAGCCGTCGTCCTTGATCCCGAGTACTGAGCCCCACAACCATTCCGGCTCAAACACCGACACGCGGGGCTCCTCGCCGTCCTCGGCGCTGCAGCACGCGGCCGCCTTGAGGAGGAGTGCTGGCACGCAGCCGCGCGCGTCCGTCCGCGGCCGCAGCGTGAACGGGCCCATGAAGATGCTAAACTTGTTCGTGCAGTAGGCGACTCCCGCCTCGTCGAGCTTCTTCATCGTCCAGGCGGTTTTTTCGTCCAGCGAATTGTAATAAATGAACGTAACCGCGCCGTCGGTTTCCTCGGTGTGCCGCTCGGCCGCGACGAGTTCCGTGAGCGTCGGCGACGACATTGGTGTTAAATACTTCAGTAGATTCAAACTTGTCTGGATTGCTGAGCAACCTTGGATGTCCTGAGCGGCGACGTGGTGTGTCCTGAGCGGCGACGTGGTGAGGCGAAGCACACGACCAGTACCAGTGACAAGCACAATCAAGCGGGGGAGGAGGCCCACCGCACTGCTTGTCTAAGCTATATCCAGATCGAAAAAAACCCGTTTTGATAGCAACGCTGTGATGCCCTCGCAACTCGGACGCCACCGTCTGTAAAAAACCTTAAGTTACCGGTTCCCACTGCAGGACGTGGCTGGCGTCGTAGAATCGGAGTTCGCCGCCATACGGCTGCTTCTCGACGATGGCGTCGATAGCCCCGTTGACGTCCAGGACCACGCGCCACGCGTTGCGGCCCACATTGCCGAGCGGCCGTAGCTCAACGACAGCGTCGAACGTCGCCGACCCTATCCTTTGATTTCTAACTTTTGAAAAGTGGCCCCACCGTGCCGCGCCGGACCGCCGCGAGGCCTCCCGATCAGACAGAGTGCACTCCTCGAAGTCCCCTAGTATGGGCGCCATGGCCTTGTTGTTCACGAGCTCCGCCAGCGACTTGGCGTGCGCCGTCGCGATCAATTGCACGCCGTGGTTGCCGACAGCCGCCGCGGCCCGGGCCGCGTCGTTGTCCCGCAGTTCGTCGACGACCATGGTCGCCGGCGTGCAGTTGCACAGGACCTCGACCATGGCCGCGTGCAAGGACTTGCCTGAGGCAGGGTACCGATGCGCGGGATAGAGGGACGGGTGCGCCTCCGCGCCGTCGCCCCCGAGCTCCATCGACGCGTCCACGACCCAGCACTCGCCCGTCGGGGCCCGCGTCTCGCGGCAGACGCCGCAGAAGGACGCCGCGTCCCGCAGCGCCGTGGACTTGCCTGCACCGGGCGCGCCCAGGAACAGGACGGACTTGCCGCCCGCGAGGAGGTCGGCGACTCTGTGAGCTGCTCCTCGCACGGTGCGGCCCACCCGCAATACTAGAGCGGTGACGGTCCCGTCGGCCATCGCGACGCGGCTCACTCTATGCAGTTCACTTGGCAGTGCGGCGCGCTGCATGCCGTCGAAGATTAGCGGCGCGCAGGCCGCGCGCATGTCTTCCCGAGACGTCACTGGGGCTCCCGCGACCTCCACGACCCGATCCCGCAGCTTCAGCCGCGGCCGCCGGCCCACCGAAAGTGTTATGTCCACGAGCGACGCGAACGGGTTGGCCGCGTCCAGGTCCTCGAGCGTCAGCTGGACGGCGTCCCTCGTCCTGGCGTCTATGAACGCCAGGAGGGCCCAGGGCTGGCCCTGCACCTCGGGCTCGCAGCGTAGCGGCACGTCGGCGGGCCACGTCGACGACGACACGATGAGCGCGCCCTGCTCCCCCTCCGACGCGTCGTCAGCGACCGCCAGGGTCTGCGGCGCGAACGGCTCCGGCACGTCCCTCAGCGCCGTCGCGTAGCGCCGCTTGAGCCACCGCAGTAAGCTGCGGTGCGCGCGGTGCGAGACCTCGTCGCCGTCGGCCTTGGACTGCGCGTGGGCCGCGAGCTTCCGGAGCCGGTCCGTGAACGAGCCCGTGAAGGGCTTCGCGGAACAACCAACGCAGCGCTGCACGCGGAGCGTCGCGTAAGCGTTGCACCGGAGCGGGCACGGCAGCCGCGGCGCCCCGCGCGCGACGTCCAAGAGGTGTGCGTAGCCGCGGTCGCCGTCCTCCGTCAGGAACGCGTCGAAGACGTCCTCGAAGGCGTCGTCGTCGTCGCTGCTCGTCGACGCCGCGCGGCGGAAGACAAGGGACGGCTCCTCGTCTTCGGCCGGCGGCTGGCCCCAGCCGGAGGCCGCTTGCTGTGGTGGTGGCGAACCCCAGCCGTTGGTGACCGGCGGCGGCGATCCCCAGCCGCTCGAGGCCGCCGGCGGCCGGCCCCAGCCACTGGTAGCAGCGGGGGGCGACGCCCAGCCACGCGCGTCCGGCTCCGGCGTGCGCGCCGACACCGGTGACCTTGGGTACGGCGTGTCGTAGGTTTGATCGTCTTGCTCTTCCATTGCTTTGGCTGCAGAGCTCCAAGCACCTGCTCCAGAGTGTTCTAGCGCGTTCGGAGGGCATAGGTTGCGCACGAAAGGCACAGGAAATTACGCTAGGTCACTTTGCGCGCAAACCAACGTGATTGCGCGCCCAGGGCCCTTTTTTTTCACTAAATCCGGGCGAAAAACCCGTGCATAGCAGAAACCCGCTTTTTCAAACAAAAGGAGCTTAGGAAGTCAACTTGGAAGTCACAAAGGATAGCGCGGCTAGAAGTAGAGCAGCGCGTTGCGGAGGAACGCGTGGCTCCAGTGGTCGCGGTCGTGCGTGCCGCAGGTCCAGAGGAGGCGCGCGACGGCGTCGGTCGGCGGCGCGCCGCGGAGCCGCGCGCGGTCGCGCCGGAGCAGCTCCGCGAGCAAGATGACGGGCCCGGCGACGAGCCATCGGGGTAGATCCGCAGACATGCGGACGACGATGCCGTTCTGGAACGTCGCGGCCTTGAAGCCGAGCGCCTCGAAGGTGCCCACGTACTCGGGCGCCACGTCCGTCTTCGCGCGGCTCTTCCCCTGCAGCCGGAGCTCGCGCAGCCAGTGCTGTACGAGCGCCCTGCGCGCCGTCGCCGAGACCTCGGGCGCGAAGGCCGCGCCGAACTCGACCGACTTCGTGATCCGCGTGGCCGCTCGCGGCGAGATGTCGGTCGTGAGGCTGGCTTGGTAGGCCCCGCCGCCCGAGAACGCGAAGACGGCGCAGCGTTTTCGCGTCGAGAGGAACTCGAAGCTGATGAACATGCGGACGAAGCGGTTGCGCAGGCGCTTCTCCCACTCGTCGTCACCGACGCGCGACGCTCGCCGGCCCTCGCGCCGCTCGCAGGCCGCGCGGGCGTGCGGGTCGCGCAGCGCTTCCTTGATCAATGCGCCGCCATCGCGCTGCAGGCGTTCGCGGATCGTGCCCTTGCCAATCAGACACTCATAGGTGCAGCCCTCAGGCAGGCCGCCGTCGCTCAGGTCGCCTTGTGCGGTGTAGGTGTTCGGGATGAGTCTTGCAGGCAGCATTTTCAAGGATGACAGCGGTTTCGCGTTCTCTGGAGCGTCTACCCGCGCGCAGATTGCGTCAGAGCTTGCGAGTGATGCGGCAACACTGCCAGGGATAATCGCGAGCTGTGAAGTCTATATGGTAGTTGTAACAGCCCGTTTAAGTTCGTTTCGGCTGCGCCAAAATCGAGTCCATACGGGTTTCTCAGCCTCGCAGCCCTGGCCTTTTGTTCGCAGCGTAGCGGCGCCCTGGTGTCTAATTCGACCGAGGCTTGCAGCTCTCTTGCAGCTCTCTTCGACGACCCGATCACTGCTGCTGTGAAGTTGAAAGAAAAGCACCATGTGGCAAGCACGCTGGATGCTCTCCCTGAGCCTCCTGGCCGTGCGCGCTTTCCAGGCACCGCGCAGCAGCGTCGGGCGCCGCACGACGCGCGGCCCGCGCAGCAGCGTCGGGCGCCGCACGACGCGCGGCCTCGCGGCCAGCACCCTGCCGGCCGAAGTTGTCTTCGAGAACATCAACGTGTTCGGCCTCGTCAAGCGGACGATGGCGGCCGCGACGCACCTCAAGCCGGGCACGCTGAAGAAGGTGGCGAAGGCCATGCCCGCCGACGACTTCGTGGCGGTGGTGGCCTTCTTTTTGGTATTGGACCCGGCGCTAAACTTGATGTGGCGCCTGCGCGGCGGCTCGAGGAGCTTTAACGACTCGTGGTTCGGCACGCTGCGACCCGCGCTCAAGCTGCTCAGCAGCGTGTTCGGAACGCTCTACGCGCTGGACGTCCTCTACTGCGCGTCGTGCCTGATCGGCAACCCGCTGCCGAACGTGATCCCGGCCGTCGCCGCGGGCATCGGCTATACGGCGGTCGGGGGCGTCCTCACGACCAGCATCAAGGACCGGTTCCTGGAGCCGCGCCTCATGCCGGTGTCGGGGCGGTCGTCGCGGGCGCGGAACTTTGCCGTGAAGCGCGGGAGCGGAATTGCGATCTGGCTCGTGTGCATCCTGATCTGCCTCGAGACCCTGCGCATCGAGGCCGGCGTGTCCGTCAAGTCCATCATCGGCCTGACGTCCATCTTCGGGATTGCCACGGGTTTCGCGGTGAAGGACATCGCGTCGAACTGGGTGGGGGGCCTCCTCCTCTTCGCGACGCGGCCCTTCGTGCCCGGCGACAAGATCGCGCTGACGTCGCTGCCGCAGAGCGTCGTCGAGCGCATCGGCTGGTACGCGACGCGCGTCCGCAGCGACAACGACCAGGTACTCATCGTACCGAACAGTAAGTTCGTCTCGAACAAGATCTCGAACCTCTCGCGGCGGCGGCACCGTTCCATTCGGAAGACGTTCCACATCGCGTTCGAGGACCTGCCGAAATGCGGCGCGATCATCGAGGCGCTGCGCGCGAAATTGAAATCCATGCCCGACGTGGACGAGAACCGGCGGTTGTACATCTACATCAAGGAGCTGCGGGAGACGGACGTCGAGATCGAGTGCGAGGTGCACTGGCGCGGCGTCTCGTCACAGGTATACCGCCAGCGGCGAACCGAGTCGCTCCTGGCCATCGGCGAGGTCGTGCGGGAGGCGGGCGCATCGTTCGCAGTCTGGGATGGTGTACTCACGAAATCCGGGATCCTCGACGCGCCGAATAGTCGGCAGCTCGACGCGGCGCCCGAGTCCTAGTTTGGACGACTTCTTAAGCATATACTTCCTTAACACCCCCAGCGGCGTCCCTCCCGACGACCCTGCATCCAATAGTGCTTCGTAAGGCCTATGGCGTCGCAGCGCCCGCTTCGGCAGTGGGCGCGGTGGAGATCTGGGTAGCGCTTGGCGTAGCAATCCGATTCCGCGGAGGTCGGCGCCAAAGCTCCCGCGACGTGCGGCGCGAGGTACGCCACCGACGCGTTCTGGAGGTCGCGCGCGCAATGTCCGACGTATGCGTGGCTATGGACGACGGCGGACCACGGCCCGCCGACGCGGCACCCCGGGATCGAGGAGAGCAGGGCGTAGCGGCCGCTCGCCAAGATGGATTGAAAGGAACGGGTAGCAGCACGCTCCGGATTGCATATCGCGCTCGAGTACCGGTGGTCGCCCGCGCGGCAAAACGCCTCCGAAAACCCCGGGTGGATGGCGAACGCTCCGCGTGGCACTCTTTCCGGGCGCCACGCCACGATGACCCGCGTCCTCCGCTGGCGCGGCCGCGTCCTCCGCTGGCGTTTCGCAGCCATAGGGCCGGCCGCCGACGCAGGGTGCCGCCGCGGTAATGCGTGCGACGACGACGAGGCAGAGAAAGAGGCGAGGCATTGGTCGTCGCCGGGGTTGGAAAAACCGAATTGGTGGCCAATGAAAGCTCAAGGACGACCACCCTTTCTGAAGGAGCCGTCGGCCCGACAATTAAAGCAATAATGTTTTGTTGAGCAGGCGTTAATGTTGCAGCGCTTGGCGCTACGCGTGCCCTCGCGCGCAGTGCTCAAGCAAGTGGTTAGTTGCCGAAACCCGAACCCGACCGGGGAACTCTGACCCAAGTGCTGCGCACCGGCGAGCATACGAGGCATGCTCTAGGATCCTCTAGCTGTCCTAAGTCCCTCCCCGCCGCATGGCGAAAGAAGTTCAGAACTACTAGAGTATCCGTGACCCCACTTACGCTCCCCGGGGCAGGAAATATCAGCTACCAGAGCCCGCGCCCGCCGAAGAGCCCGCCCGAGTTGTTGCTCGCGTCGGGTGGCTTCGCCGGCTGGTTGAGCCCATGATTGAGCCCCGCCCCCGGCGCGCCGAGGCCTCCCAGGCCGGGAGCGCCGATTCCGCCGAGCCCCGGCGCTCCGCCGCCCGGCGCGCTCCCGAGCCCGCCCAGCCCCGGCGCGCCGCCGCCCGCCGGCGCACCCAGGCCGCCGAGGCCACCGCCGCCCCAAGACCATAAGACAGACGCCGTGTCACCATTCGTCGCGCGGCGGCCGCCACCCAAGTCCGGCGGCTGGAAGACCGCGTCTCGCGCCGAGTTGAGGCCCGTCTGCGCCGTGCGACCACCCACCCCGGGCGGCGCCGCGCGTGCCGGCGCTGCTGCGCGGGCGTGC